>ERZ1046740.381-NODE-381-length-37987-cov-25.695692_pt1 | contig 37987 bp, 33 predicted proteins | sample MGYA00383093_ERZ1046740 | MGnify/ENA primary metagenome ERZ1046740 (study PRJEB29581, sample SAMEA5548363) | metagenome | biome: marine; feature: coastal; material: water | depth 25 m | study: Short-term variability in the microbial, nano- and picoplankton... | reverse complement strand
AGCTTTTATCGTAGTCTCGAGATGAGATACTTAAAGCATGAATTGGCTTCAATCTGATAAAGCCAAACTAATAGCTTTGCTGTGCAAGCCTGTAAAAGGGCCTTTCGTAACGCCAGTCCTTCAGCTTTTCCCTCACCTCCGCAAAAAAATGAAACCGCAACTGACAACTGACAACTGACAACTGACAACTGACAACTGACAACTGACAACTGAGCCTTAAAGTCAAAATTTTTGAACACAAATAATTAATTTTACCACTGTGGTTAGAAACTTAACAAAAATCGTAACGTCTCAAGAAGCTTACCAAAATCTGAGAAATTGCATGGTTAGTACGAACACTCGAAATTCTACTTTCTCGCCTCAATCTCCGTAAACTGTCAGTGTTGAACCGTGTTGAAATCCGTACGTAAACTACGTATCAAACTTCAGGGGTTTTGGTGCTTGTATTACTGACCACGGGAGTATGGTGCACACAAATCGGAAGTGCTAGTTAAGCTGAAGGCGTTGGATTGGCCTAAGTCAATAAGTGAAGAGTATAATTGTGTCGATAAACTTCAAACGTGCTTCAATTTTAATGACTTTCTGCATCGCTGCATCGATTGGCTTATTGTCCTTGATCCCCTTGTCTGTTCCACAGGGGATGCCAGGAACAGACAAAACTCACCATTTTATTGCCTATGCTTTTTTGGTTTTGCCAATTGCGATCCAGTCACCACGTTCGTTAATTTGGCTTATACCTATGGCCGCAGTTTTTGGTGGGTTAATCGAAATTGTTCAGCCTTATGTGAACCGCTTTGGCGAATGGCGAGATTTTCAAGCAGATTTATTTGGAATAGCACTAGGGGTCTTTATTGGTCTGGGGTTGAGACGCTGCGTGCCGACCCAATATCGACGCCAGCTAAACAATTAGAACGTCCTACAGCTGTTCAAAACAATGATTGGCGCTTTAACGCTATAATGTCATACTGACCGCCAGAACCGATAATAGCGCTCGACCGCGCAAATGCCATTAATTCAGTTATGGTCGCAGTTAGCAAAAATAGCCTACGCTTGATTGACTCCCCATTTAAGGGCACCGTTACAACAATAGTTTGATCGGAATTACGCATGGCGCAAAATCAGACCCCCGGAGTGCAGGAACTGCGGGCAGCGCAGGCAGCGGGAAAGTGGCTGTTATGGTCAGTTTTTATTTTCAGTATCTTCGTGAACATCTTGATGCTGACAGGCCCTTTATTCATGCTTCAAGTTTACGACCGAGTGTTGGGATCACGCTCAGAAGAGACGTTGGTCGCTCTCTTTCTTCTTGTTGCAATACTTTTTGCACTGATGGGCGTTTTGGATTACGCTCGTGGGCGAATTCTTGCTAGATTCGGCGCACGGTTTCAGTCGAAACTTGATGATCGGGTGTTCAGCGCAGTGCTGGCGCGGTCGAGGGCGCCAAACCAAAGCAACACATCAGCCGATGGGCTGCGAGATCTGGAAGCGATACAAACACTCTTCACTTCTCCTGTAATGCCAGCGTTTTTCGACGTACCATGGACACCCATTTTCATCGCCGCAATTTTCATATTCCATCCTTGGCTTGGATGGATGGCCGTCTTTGGTGGCGCAACACTTATTTTCGTTACAATACTCAACAACTTAATGACTAGGCACAAAACGCTGGCAGCACAAACTGCATCGGCCCAAGCAAGTAATTTTGCTGCGCAGGCTCGTCGCTCGTCAGAAGTAGTACGGGCACAAGGCATGAGCACTGCAATGCTTCAGCGTTGGCACGGCTTGCGAGATCCAGCGCTAGAACAAACCGTCAAATCAAGTGACGTAACAGGCTTTTTCTCCGCAATGACGAGAACGTTTCGGGCATTTCTGCAATCAGCAATGCTCGCGGTTGGTGCTTACTTGGTTTTACGAGGTGAAGTGACTGCCGGGGCAATGATAGCGGGTTCGATACTTTTGGGAAGGGCGTTGGCACCCATAGAGCAATCTATTGGCCAATGGCCGATGGTGCAACGCGCTCATAGTGCTTGGATGTCGCTCGCACAATTGCTAGCTTCTACTCCCCCTACGCCAGAAAAATTATCTTTGCCCCACCCTGTAGCCACGATTACTTTCAACGCGGTCAACATAATGGCAAACGGTGCAAAAAAACCGACTTTGTCAAATGTTACATTTGCTTTGGCACCAGGCGAAGTATTGGGCGTGATCGGCAAAAGTGGCTCGGGTAAGTCGACGCTGGCAAAATCAATTCTTGGTTTAACAGAAATTGTGACGGGTGAAATTCGATTTGGTGGAGCCACCATTGATCAGTACGATGTTAAGGAGCTGGGATTAGCGATCGGATACCTGCCACAAAGCGTTGTGCTATTTTCAGGTACTATCGCAGAAAATATTGCTCGAATGAGCACCGAACCATGTGATGCCGGTGTCGTTGAGGCTGCTAAGAGAGCTAACGCACATGAGATGATTTTATCTTTGCCTTCTGGCTATAAAACACTCGTAAAAAGCGATCACGATAATCAACTATCTGGCGGCCAAAAGCAGCGTATTGGATTGGCAAGAGCATTGTATGGTAAGCCAGTTCTTCTTGTTTTGGACGAGCCTAACTCTGCGCTCGACCATGACGGGTCAATTGCTTTAAATTTGGCCGTCAGAGAATTTAAAACATCCGACCGGTCAGTGGTTATTTTGACCCACCGGCCAACAGCCATTTCTGAATGTGATCGATTACTTGTTATTGATGAAGGTCGGATCATAGGAAACGGCCCACGCGACGATATACTCAACTCGATGGTGAGCAATACGCGACATGTCCAAAGAACAATTTCAAAAGCACCCCAATCATGAAGCAAGTGGCGAACCGTTCTCAACAATGGAAAGCGACTGGCCCTATCATGGTTGGAGCCTTTGCTCTATTTTTGCTCGTTGGCGTGCTTGGCGTATGGAGCGTTCAAGCGCGAATCGCCGGAGCAGTAATCGCTACCGGCATGATACAAGTGGAGTCCAAACGTCAGGTTTTGGAACATCCTACAGGTGGCGTCGTTGAAGAACTGCTGGTTAAGGACGGGGATGTCGTTTCCACAGGAGACGTCGTGTTACGGTTTGATGACAAACAACTGAGGTCAGATCTGGCGATCATTGAGGGGCAGCTTTTTGAACTACTAGCGCGGAAGATAAGATTACAAGCGGAGCGAGATGGATTGAGCGATTTACCGGCCCCTGCTCTACTCTTGGCAAAAGCCGCGCAAAATCCGGCCGTACAAGCTCTGATCGAAGGTCAGCACCGACTTTTTAACGCTCGAGCTGCAACCCTACAGCAGAACTCTGAGCAAATTCTTGAACAAATCGAACAATCAAAAAATCAGATTGACGGAGCTGCCGCCCAACTCGATGCGCTAAAGACCCAAAAAAAATTGATTGAGTCAGAGTTGGAAGCTGCACAAAATCTTTACGATCGCGGGCTTTCACCCATATCACGCGTCTCAGAACTCAAACGAGAGCAAGCGCGATTTCGGGGAGAGATAGGCAGACTGACGGCTGCAGTTGCACAATTACGAGGAAAAATTGCGGCATTTAATATCGACATAATCGCACTCACGACACGCCTTCGTGAAGAGGCTATCTCGACCCTGCGAGACTTACAGTTTCAAGAAGTTGAACTCGTGCAGCGCCGCTTGAGCACTCTAGAGACATTATCCCGGACGGAACTGCGCGCACCAGTTAGCGGTACAATTTACGATTCTCGTGTCTTTGCACTGCAATCTGTAATCTCACCCGCAGAACCGATCATGTATATAATTCCACAGGACCGACCTATGATCGTATCCGCACGCGTTGAACCAATCCATGTGGATCAAATTCATATTGGGCAAAAAGCGTCACTCCGCTTTGCCGCTTTTGACCAGCGCATGACGCCTGAAATCTTGGGTCGAGTCACAAAGATTTCTGCTGATGTTTTGACTGACCAAGCAACTGGTATCTCGTATTATCAGGTAGAACTTATCCCAGAGGAAGGTCAAATTCCGAAACTCAATGGTCAAGTTTTGCTACCAGGAATGCCTGTTGAAGCATTTATCAAGACAGCAGATCGCTCACCGCTGAATTACCTGGCAAAACCTCTCACAGACTATTTTACCCGTGCGTTCAGGGCTAATTAAATTAAGTCTTAGTTCGATCATATTCACGGAAAACTTTTTTTAGCCGTTAAAATTGTATTGGAGCGAACTGAACACCAACGATAGCCTCACTCTCATCGAAATAATCGATATTGCTGCTTGTGTATTTATATCCCACGAGCAGGCTGAAGCGCGGATGAATTGCGTACTTCAGGCCAAAGAGTGTCGTTGTTTCCTCACGTTGAAACCCTAACAACATTCCCCCATCTGAGGCTACATACGAAAAAGAAGCATTGAATGGTTTTTTCATCAAATAAGTGCCCACACTGGCGGTGAAGCTATGGCTCATAGCGAGTGTATTTTTAACCTCGTCTCCAAGAGACACATTGATCGACGTAAACAAATTGGAGTTATGCAAAGTGTCTAGTTGCAGCGTGAGTTGATTTTGTTCGTATCCATCATCAAAAAAACGCCGGATACCAAAGCGGGCCTGATGCACACGTCTATCACCCTCTGCAATTAATTTCGCGACACTTAATGTGGCGCTACTGGTGGTTTGGGCTGAGAGGTCTCTTCGCAGCCTATTCGTGCTCAGGCATCCGTCGACATAAAAGTTTCCACCAATATCGTTTTTGCTGCAAACATTCGCAAACCCTTGCATGACACTCATATCGTGTTCTGGTGAATAAGTGTAACTGCCACCAATATTATAATCTAGGTAGCGTCCATCGCCATAGATCGCACGGCCCGTGCCACCGAAAGCAACGCCAGCGAGTAATCCTTTCTTTCGAAAAAACTCTTCATCACCGTAAAAAGTCAGAGATCCAAGCACGAGCGGCTTGTCGGGATTGCCACCGTTAATGTCAGAACTGTATTCAAGTACTGGCGAAACATATGGTGAAAAAGTCACCTGTTGTGTCATACCCTTCAGGCCGAGCCCTCTGTCATAACCCTCTTGTTTAAGGCGATAATCTAAAACAAGTGCTGATCTAAGGTTCGTTGCTTTGAAGTTGAGTAGATTAGACATGCAGAAGGCCTGCAAACGGCTATCTGCAGAAGGCAGAAGACAAAACGCGTGTGAAGCCATTGGCAGTAATAGCATAACGCCTAACAGTGCGACTGATATTCGTAAGCTCACCACATTATCGTATCATCTGCTTCCAGCAAAAGCTCCAGCATAATTAGGATCTGACTCGTTTGTATGGAATACGCCACTGGTAGCTTGAGCAGAAGAGCCGTGCAGTTGACCATACATGGTTGCTGAACTTTTAAAGCCGTTAGCAACTGAGGAGAGATCACTACTAGTCAGCCTGCCACTTGTTGTGTCGATTGTTCCATTTCCTGTCAGCGACGAACTTGCTGTCGTACCACTGTAACTAAATGTTTTATTGTCGAAGTCAGCGGTCAAAGAAAATGTTCCTGTTTGTGCACTACCACCAACCGACCTCTCAGCGATGATGTGTACCCCATTGTAAGTAAATGCGCCGCTTGGAGCCGTGCCAAAACCAGCACCACTTGCAGTAAGCACATCTCCACCAGACGCCGAAAGGTAAACAAGGCCAGCGTCTCCACTATTGTCCTCGACGATGAGCACATTTACTGATTGGCCCGCCAGAGTAACTGTTCCACGTCTCACGACTGCTGTGGATAATGTTTCAGAAATGGGTATGTCACTGAAAGCCTGAGAACGGTATGTCGTTGTGGCCCCCACGGATGCGTCGACTATTTTGTTTGCCGCTGATACAACTCCAGCAACGTTTGATGCAATGAAGACCGTTTCTGTTCCGTCAGCAAAAGTACCGCGTGCGACCCCAGCGCCATCACTAAATTGTTTCAAAGTCGTAAATCTGGCAGTCTCGGTACTGCTGGTTGAACTCCCGCCACAAGCAGCCAAACACGCACAAAAAGTAAAAGTCCAAAATTTATTCAAACACATGTCCAGGCCCCCACTTTTCGCATGATACCCTGCGCCTCCTAGATAAAACTATCAATAAGTGAACAAGTGTTGGAATTATTTTAATGGTAATTGTACTGCAACTATATCGAAAGATTTTGGACTTTGGCTAAAACTCACGTTTTTCCCGAAATGGCACCTTTCCCAAACATTAAATTTGATGTGATGTCGCTTTGAAAAGTTTCCCAAATTTTGATCTTTATCAATCAAATTTCTATCTCTGTTGAAATCCATTGAGGGTTCAGGATAACTTTTTTTGCATCTACAGACATTATTTCGACATTAAAATTTGAAGCCCGAGAAAGTTTTTCTTATTTTCTATAATCTAAGCAGTGAATTAGTCCATGATTAATACTTAACACATTGACCTAGATTTGAGCGCGCAGCAGATCAGGATTCACGTTTATAAATTATATAAATGATGGCGATTAAGGCAATACTTTCCTACTTACTTAATACACGCATGTGGGAAAGTTTAATGGAAAGAGCACAGTTGAAACAATTGGAAATTTATCATTAATGTATGGCCTAGAGAATCACATCATGAAATCATCCTCATACGATGGTACTGTATTCGTAATTGGATTGTCTCCAAGTTCAGCTTGCGAAACTTCTATATTATTGGTCGTGTCATCACTGAGCTCACCAAACGCAAATAAAGCAGCCACAGTCACATCAATACTCTCTTGTTCGGAGCCACTATCCGAAACGAAACCCAATATTGCATGGTCGTCACCATTATTGGAAAACACAAAAAAATCAGCCTCAGTAAACGGCGTGATAACCTGATCATCATCAAGGATGACTAGGCCGTCATCGGTCACCCGTGAAATGAGGTCCGCGTAGGAGATTGAGTCACTCCCGAAGGAAAGCCATTCGATATCGTTTAATACAGTGTCAACATAGTTTCCCGTGATCTCAATTGCAGATGACAATACTTCAAATGTAAAATTATCAACATCTAGCGAAAAATAGGCCCAATCAGTGCCACTGCCGCCAGATAATTCATCATTTCCATCGCCACCGATGAGCTTATCGTCGCCTGCGCCTCCGCTGATTACGTTGTCGGCGTTATTACCCGTGACTGTATCGTTGCCTGATCCCAGCGTTACTCTCTCCAATATTGTCCCACGGGCAATACCCATGTTACCGATCAACCCTCCAAAATCTGAGAACTGCTCTGCGCGCATATCAATGCGTGCTCCGCTGGTTAAGAAGCTGAGATCTAGGGTATCAGTACCGTCTCGGTCGTGGATCGTGAATGCAATTGGGTTTCCAGTCACATTTGATGTTGTTGTCCCTGTGGCCAATTCATCAAAAACTTCATCAAGGTAGTTCCCGAGGTTGGAATCAAGGCCATAGATTGTATTGCCCTGCGTCGCGCTACTACTGCCCGGTGCGCCGTAAAGGTTTTGAGCCGCTAAAATATCAGCCATCATTGTACTGGCTAGGTAGGCATATGACGCAGCGGTTGTGGTATTTTCAGTTTGGCTGAAATATGACATAATTGACATCTGCCAGCTATCGTTCGCGTACGCTTCATCGGTTCCGTATGTCGCGGAACCGTTATACGGGCCCTGGTGACCCAAGCCAATTGCGTGTCCAATTTCGTGCACATAAGTTTGGAAAGAGTAGCTATCGATCGACGAGCCATAGTACGTCACCCAGCTTTTCGAAACATTAAGTTCGACCCCGTCGGAACCTGTGCTACCGGGAAAATACGCGTAGGCACCAGAAGACTCATCGTCCATAGTAATTATTTCGCCAGACAGAACCTCCGTGAAATCAAGATCAACCACCATCTCCCAAGCGTCCATAGCCCAACGAGCTAACTGTTGACCTTCTGAAGTAAGGCCCGAAATATTTACGGTAATTACATTAGACGCCGAAGTATTAAATTTGTTCTCTGATCCCGCGTATCCTTCGGTGAGAAACAGCGCAAGCTCGTCTAGGGTCCCTGCTGCGGGTGGCAAAACTGTTTCAACGGCTAGGGTATATGTTCCCGTTTCGTTAGAATACGCGTCAGCTACCAGATAATATGATCCAGACGTCGAGGCAGTGTATGTTATCATCGAGTCCAGTCCTGGACCGCCATCATCATTTAAACTGATTAGGGACCCCGAACCGTCTCGCAAATACAAATATGGATCACTCAGCGATCCACCTGTTAATGATATTTCATACGTTTGGCCTGCAACGAAGGCTACCTCCACCCAGTCCGCATCAGCACCGTCTGACAAACTACCCAAAAAGGAGTCACCCACCGACATTGTGTTGCTCGTAGATGTATTTTCAGTTGCACCTACATTTTCACGGACAGTAGCAGATAAAGCGTCTGCACCCTCAAAATGACGTCCGGGGTCAAAAGTGCCAGTTGCAAGACAAATCATGCACATGAGACAAACTCCTGCTAATCTTTCCAATCACTCTATTTGTCGGCGCACGAGCGCAGCTCTTAACTCGGGCGTACGATTGATTAGGCCTTCTGCACATTTGTACGCGGACGAATACGAGACCAATTCAGTGGCAGTCGATACCGATACGCAACTGTGTGCTGGGCCATACTCGACTATGCCTTTCCCAGTGTCCCAGCTTAGTGTTCCCAATAAACGGTTATGCTTTCTTTGATCCACTGTCAGAGTGATCAATGTGACGCCAGGAACTAGTGGTCCCGAGACCACCCGGATACTGTGTGTGGGCGCTTCCTTAGAAAGAACTTGCAGCATGGCCTGACAATAGTTTTTTTGCACGTCGTCACAGCGCAAAAACAGTACTGGTCGCTTCATCTGACTGGCTTGCGGCTGGCCAACCATCTGATTTGCAGAGAATATTACTGCACTAATCAAAAATAATAAAATCACACGTTTCATCATTACTCGCCACAAACATGAAGGCTTCGGATCGTGTAAAGTACTAAAGGAATAAAGCTAAGACAGAAATATTCCCAAAAGCACACATAAATAACATACAACATGTTTCAAATTTTGTCTTTATCAGATTTATACCGTCTTTTTTAAATTCCTTAAATTGACCAATCCGACACTTTTCAAAATCAACGTTTGCAATACTAGGAAACTAAAAAAGTTTTTTTATATTGGCACTTGAGTAAATTTGGTTTCGCTTCAACACATCATACGTGACTGCATGTTGATATCATCAAAAACTTCGTGATGTTTGTATAGAGAGTTTAATCTTAACCTTTAGAATATCTTATTAAGTCAAATTTCTCAACATATTTGAAATTCATAAGGAAGCGTCAAAGATGATTTTTTACACCAACATTTTATGAATTCTGGCATGAGTTCGGAATTTTTCTACTCACAAAACAGCATTATCAATTTCATCTGTTAATTTAATATTGACAGCGACTTTAGTTTTTTAATTGAACAGAAATACATATTTGCATACGGGGCAAATTTTTATAAGTAGAAAATATTTCAAAGCTTTTCACTTTCAAAACCGATTGTGTTTTAGCTAGTTGTGTTGCTTTATAACCCATTATAAAATATCAAAATATTGCATATGGCTCTACTTGAATTTCAATACGGTGGTCATCCAGCAGCAGTTATAAAGCGTTAACTTTGCAAGGATCAAAACTGATCGTTCGGGCTCCACAACAAAAAATGAACGGCGCAGGGAACATTTTCCACACCTGTATCGTGAAACCATAGTGTCAAGTTTTCTTCGGTCGATATTGCCCATGTGGCCTCCTGTATATTTGGAGGGTTCTCGCGCCTCAGATTCAGGTCAAAAAAGTTTGTTAACTCGACCCTAAATTCTAAAACCTCCATGCCGAGCTTGAACGAGGTTTCGTTAATGGGCTGGCCAAGCTTCTGCGCCACATAATTGAAAGACTTTCCAACCAATTCACTGATCGCATTATCCGTGTCCATTTTGGTTTCTCCTTTTGAGCTGCCCGAAGCACTCCATGCAGTTGCTAGAACCAGGGTGCCCGCTACGACAGGTGCAAGCAGAAGGTTTACCAAAGGCATCACTTTACACTCTTGACGGAGAAGGTGGTGTCCGGGATCATTTTGTTAAGTTCTAGGACAAGATGCTTGGCATGCCGCTTTTTTACCTCGTTGCCGAGATTCATGATTGATTTTTTATGATGATTGAAAGCGCTAGACGCCTTATACTCGTCTGGCTGACCAATAGCATGACCGAACTCATGCGCTGCCACATCCATTTTGACACCGCCACCGGCACCCTTATCTGCGGGCTGGAGGTCTTCTGTATCAAGTGTGATTTCTTGTTTACTCCAATTCACCTTTGAAACGTTGCTACCACCCTTCGGAATTTTTACAGCAAAGGCAGTCCAGTGTTTGCCCTTTTTGCGCGGATCGACATCAAAATAGACTGTAAAAGCTTTTCCCCTGAAATATTTTGCAAAATTCGAAGTTCCAGACACCTCAAGCACAAATTTTCCGCCCCAAGCCTTTCGAATGACTTTTTCAGTTTCGACATGAAAATCCTTCTTCTCTTTCGAAGTCCACTTTTTTACGTTTCCTTTGATTTTATAAACGTATCCCCAATACTGTCTTACCCATATCCTTTGGTTCGAACCGGTCAGCTCAAAATCCATGCGCTTGGTTTTGAGGCTGTGGTCTATTTTCTGCGGCTTGGTTGGAGGTGCTGAGGGATTTTTCAAAACAGCCAATGTGTTTTTTCCAGCTAACCCGTCAACTTTCAATGGCGGGTTTTGTTTCTGAAAAGCCCGCACTGCCGCGTCTGTGAGAGGTCCAAAAATTCCATCGACTGTCAGCGGCGGTTTTACTTTCGCCTTATTTAAATTTATCTGAAGTTTTTGAACCTCTTTCCCCGTCGTCCCCTTCTTAAGAAGTGCCACCTTGTTTAATCTCCCACTAGCAATTTAAAACCAAGCGTCTTTTCACGTGTTGGTTCTTCGCTAACAGTGTGGAACATTCAGTTGCGATAAACCCAGTTCAAAACAAGTGTACATCATGTGTCTTAGCAGATTTTCTACAAATTTTCAATGTAACAGCCGTTGCCCAGATTGGTATGCAAACTAAAACAATAGTCCATTATGGCCGAAGGTAATCGCATCTAATTATGCGTTATGCGCTATACCCGTAAACTCACAACGGAAACAAAGCTCGGAGAAGTCGTTAATCAGGAGATCTAAATTGCGCTTTTTTAGTCAAAATACAAAAAAATATAGCCACTCGCATTCTCTGTATTTCAGCGATAACAATACATATTATTTTGGACATATACGTTCAGCCAACAAACTGCCTAATTCGTTATTTAATATCTGAAGTTCCTAAATTTTTTGATTTTTGACTTACAATGAATTTTTGTGCGGGACGTTCATCTTCGGCGCAACACTCCAGCCCAGTTAAATTTCATGACAGTAGTTTTAGGAAAAGTACAATTTTGACACCTTCAAGAACATACGCAATGTCAGCTGATGCCTCAAGCTTGTTATGCTACATTTCCAGACCTCATAAAAACAAATGAAACTGAGAGGGAACAATACTTTAAGATTAGTAAGGGAGAATTAAGTTTTCTTTTGGCGACTCTCTGTTTAGGTTGAAGAAAGCGTCTTTCTTGTGTTGTGAGGTGAGGTCATGATTATGAAAGCCAAGTTTACTTGCATTGCGGCATTGGCACTTCTTGTTCTGCCAACAGTAGTGCACGCTCAGATGTTTGGCCCTATTGAACTAGTTACCGCGCTTGAACCCGAGCGTGCGGGCCCCACCGTTCGAGCCTTAAAAACTCAAAATGCTCTTCAGATACTGCCAAACCAACAACTTCCTCCCGCATATGATTTCCCTTCTGTGAACCTAAATGTAAACTTTGATGGAGACACCCACCTGCTTACGGCACAGGGTATGCGCACACTGCGAACTTTAGCAGTTGCTCTGCTAGATCCAAAAGTGCGCGGTCAAGCATTTCAAGTAGCGGGACACGTATTCATCGAGGGTAGTGGCAGCGCGCAGTTTCCGCTGTCATCCCGCAGAGCGCAGGCAGTCGTAGATCATCTAGTCATATTTTACGGACTGCCGAGGGACAAGTTAACGCCAGTGGGCTATGGTGCGACCAAACCAGTTAACGCGGCCAACCCCTTTGGAGTCGAGAACACACGTATCGAATTGATCAATCTGAGCGGGCCGTAGGAGGCGTACTTTTCCATCTACTCCGCGGCCTCAGGAGGTAACATGAACAGAAGTATACTTGCGGCCATTTGGGCGATTTGCGCAGCGCCCTTGTTTGCAACGATCGCTACAGCCGAAAAGCGCGTTGCGCTTGTTGTTGGTAACAGTGACTACGTCTCGACCAGTGTACTATCAAATCCAGAGCGAGACGCGCGGGCGATCGCCACTAAGCTAGAGAGCCTCGGCTTCGATGTCGTTGAAGGGTACAATCTTGGCTATGAAAGCATGCGCGATACGGTGCGTTCCTTCGCGCGCGAAACGCGAGACGCAGATTTAACCGTGTTTTATTATGCTGGTCACGGCATCGCAATCGATAACGTAAATTATGTAGTTCCGATCGACGCGCGCATGGACGATGCCGTGGATTGGGAGTTTGAGGTGTACGCCCTACCCGAAATTTTACGTGTTATTGGCAGATCAGAAGGTGCCAGTTTGGTTTTTTTGGATGCATGTCGTGACAATCCCATGGCTCAAAAGCTTGCAAAAGTACGAGGCATGTCCACACGGTCACTCAGTACTCGTGGGTTGACGCCAATTGCGTTCGACACCCTGGGAACCACCGGCTCTGTCATCTCTTACGCGACCGAGCCGGGCCAAGTAGCGATGGATGGAGATGGCGTCAACTCGCCATTCACTATCGCACTTTTACGCCACATCGGTGCGGCGAATACAGATTTTGCCGCCATCACATCGCTGATCACTCGCGATGTGCTTGAAATGACTGCGGGAGAGCAACGCCCACGCTTTGACGTGTCGCTCACTGGTCCGCTGGTGCTCAACAAAGTAGAGATTAGCGCCGTTCCAGCCACAACTACAAAAACGGCTGTTGCAACCACAGGCAGCGCGTCACTGGAGGTTGAAAAAATTATGTTTGATACCGCACGTGAAACCGGTGATATGGCCGATTATCAGGCTTATCTGGATGCTTATCCCAACGGCGCTTTTGCCGTGCTGGCTCGCAACGCTATCACTCGTCTTAAACCAGAAAGTAACGCATTAGATACCACCGGAACGACCGAAGCAGCAGCCGAAAACTCGACCAAAAGCTTCGCTCAAGCCACTCTAAACTATCGGAGTGCAGACCCGCTTTATTTGACCGTTACACCTGTTGCACGGGCGACAATTAGCTCTCAGGCGACCGAACAATTACTTGGTATGAATAAGCTTCAACGCAAGGCTGTGCAGCTTCGACTTAACTTAGCGGGCTACAACGTGGGCCGGCCTGATGGCATTTTTGGACGCGGCACAAGGGCTGGAGTAAGTTCTTGGCAGGCCCAAGCCGGATATGCACCAAACGGATATCTAAATATGGCCCAGCATCAAACACTTGTGGCAAATACAGAGCCAGCGTTTGCTCAGTATATCGCCGCCAACCCAAATGCGTTGAAAGCAACAACTTCCAGCAGCAAAAGCTCCAAGAAAACATCGAGCAAAAAAAGTTCTAAGAAGAATAAGGCAAACAACAATGCTGCGGTCGGGGCATTCATTGGTGGCGTTGCGGCTGGAATTCTGCTGAGTAAATAGAGGTGCACTTTTTAATTAGCTTCAACCATCCTCAAAGAGACGGTGATGCACACCTTAACTCTCCGATGACTTAACGTAACTAAAATTACTTGATGAAGAACAAGTAGGCATTATTTGCATCAAAAATACGCTGCGTTGTTCTTTTACAAGCTGTGCTCAGCGGTGCCCTGAGATTTAAAGACCCAACAACGCAAATGGTTAGATTGACAAGATCTGAATAGAGGAGCTTGACCCCTTCCTGCCAGCAAGTTTACGTCATAAATCTGTGAAGGCAGCAGTGGCCAATAAGTACCTCAAAGCCTCTACCCGATGCAGCGTAGAGTTGGTTGCATTATCAAGTTGAGATGTACTATTATTAAAAGTAGTAACTTATTAATTTGTATTAGTATAACCAATTTAAATTATAAAATTTTCTTTAATATATTAAGCCATATTTCTTAAAAAGAAATCGTGTGAATTCTTTCAGAATTTTATGAATACACTTTATTTAAAATTCAGTGAAATTCTTTTCATAATTTTTTTTATTACAATTTGAGAAAAATAAAAAACTTGCTACAAAATTAGTATTGAATAATAATAAAAATCTTAAATATGTATATCAGGAGATATGAGATGCCATTATATTGCTTGCAAGGACGATACACCAAAGCCTCACTGACGACCATTATTGAAAATAAAGAGGACAGAACCGCAGCAGCGGCCGCCGCTTGCGAAAGTGTTGGTGGTAAGCTTGTTTGTATGTATGGCGCATCAGGACAAGATTATCACATTATGGCAATTGCTGATATGCCATCTCTTCAATCATACATGGCGCTTTACATGAAGATCATGCAATCTGGAGCATTCGAAACACTCAAGACCATCAACCTTTACACGGGCGCAGATGTTGCTGCTGCTGCTGAAATGGCTAGCGGGGCTTCCTATTCACCGCCGAACTGATAATAATACACCTGTTTCTCACTCATACATTATTCCTTTCTTTTGATGAGTATGCGCAAAAAGATGGACCGACCTTTCAAACATGAAAGAGGCGGTCCATACAGTGTAACTAAACTACTAAATCAAAAGGCTGATAAATCTTTCATCTGAATTTATTTTGACATAATATTCTTTGCAAACTTTATTTTGAGGGACTACATGCGAACATTTTTTTTCTTCTTGTTTACAAGCCTTGCGTCAAGCGGGTTTGCTCAAAATGATCTTAGAATAGTGCGCGAAATAAACGGTTACCCTCCTCCAGGGAGGCTCAAACCACTAAAAGATGTACACACTATGATCGATACTATTGACGCCAGAGGTAATCGGTTATTGGTCACAAAAGGTATTAGAGAAGCGGGAACCCGTGTTGGAATTCACATTCATGAGTACGGTGGTCACACCTGCGTTTTAACAGGAACAATTACCGATTTCGTTGAAGGCAAACCTCCGATGTTGTTCGAAGCTGGATCATGCTATTATATGCCGCCCAACATACCCATGACGGCGGTCAACCTTGGAAGCGAAGATGCTATATTGATTGACACATTTAATGTGCCACCTAACGCACCACCTATCACAATTCTTGAACCCGGTTACCCTGGCGGGCCATCCGAATAAAATCCAAGTTTGCTTTGCTTCCACAAGGATTTTAATTTTCATAGAGCATTAGACATATAATAATGTTCAAATAAAAAATTATTTGTGTGAGTTTGTCATTTTTTGTTGAAAAATCGGAAAAATTTCCTGACACTAATTTAATGAATTGGCACCGTGACATGATAGAGCGTGTACGCCTCACTTTAGGCTTTAGCCATTATACACTTTATTGGATCTCATTTCTAAAGGGTATTGCTTTAGCTTGTTTGATGTTTTGGCTAATGCATTAAATAACCTGTGATGGATTTCGCTTAAAAACTTTACATTAAAAAATTAATTTATTCATAGCTACGTTCGGCTAAAAATAGCCGGCGAACCATACTCAACCTTGTCGTTAGTACTTGATGTCATTATTAAAGAAGCGCTCAACCACCAAAGACAGCACCTTTCATCATACTAATGGAATTTAATCAGACGTTAGTCCCTTTAAGCTTATTTTGAATCTCGGACGCTCCTGCATGAACTTCATAGTCTCTAACCAAATGATTAGACCAATCGGGATTATCAATTATCGAATTATAAATATCTCCCACTTTGTAAGCATCCATTGCCTCCTTGCTTTCGAACAAATAACAGCCTCCATAAGTCTTTTCCTCATGATTGAAGATGAAGTATTTGTGCACAAGCCCATCAATACCAGCGAAAGTCGGGGCATCGCCTCTTACCAGAGTATCGAACTCTTCAGGTGTTGCCGTGGCAGTAAAATTTATAAACAAAAGATGCATTTTATAGACCTCCTTTAACCTTATCATTACTCTTAATGATAAGTATCAAGTAGACACTAATTTTTATATTTTATCAACAATTTTGATCTATCAGAAATAGACTGAAGGACGGCAGCATTATTTTTAGAAACCATTTCGGACATTATCAAAACTTCAAAAATTTACACAGCAACCTAAAGGTACTTAAAATAAATTCAGAAGTTTACTTTAATTCTTCTTTTTATCCTTAGGCTTAACACCATGACCCAACGGTGGCTCACCCATTGCTGAATTATTAGATCCATTACCAATAAAAGCATTTTTATCTTTTAGGAACTCTGTTGGGGACGTAGTGCATCCTTTTTTTCCCCAAGCGTAATACATAATGCGATTTTTGTCAGATGTCAGCAATACACTTGGCGAATTACTTCCTGGAGGCGCGCCAGAAACTAGTTTTTTACTTTTTGTCTTCCATGATTTTCCACCATTTGTTGACTCCTTCAATATTAGGTCCTTATCCTGATAGAGTAACTGCACCTGACCGTTAGAGCCAATAGATAGTTCTGGTATCCCACCTTTAATAGTTTTAATTTTCTTGAAATTATATCCTGTTGAGCTTGAATAAATGGTGATTTTTTGTTTTTTTCCCTGTGGAACAGCAAGAAGATAATTTCCATTCGGTATCTTTGTCACCGATGGATCAGTTGGATCATCCAACGCAACCATAGCTCCTTCACTTTTAAAGTTTATTCCATCAGTCGAAATTGCAGAGTAGATCTTGTTGCGTTTTGAATTCTGCATAGGACTAGTAAAGTAACCTACGTAATAAAAAAGTCTAAGTTTACCATTTGGCATTAAAATTAAATCAGGATCGACTGCATCCCTAATAATTTTGCCATCAATCTTTACTGGACCAATCAGTTTTGAGGACTTACCACCGTTCCTCAACTGTGATACAAAAATTGAATGTTTGTTATAACCCCCGCTACCGTTGACATAGTAGATAAAGTCTTTACCCCTAAAATGAACTGCATCTGGAACGGAAGCTGACTTCAAAACGTTCTTGGCAATTTGTTTGTAAGATTTACCACCATCAACTGATTTTGCTGCGTTGACATTATGGCAATTTGGACCAGAGTGTAGTGCTGGCTTGGGCTGTGATATAAGGCTTGTCGCCGTAAATACGATCAATGAACTTATCATAAGAATGGCTTTCATAATTCATACTCCATCGAATCCAAGAAATTTAATTTTCACCTTTAATTAAATCTCGTTATTACACATTACGTACTAAATTCCATGATTTATATCAAATTTATTACTTGACTAGAGACCAATCAAATTTTTTACCTTATTTAATTTTTCTCAACTATTTTCCTAGGCCTTGGTTAATTACATCTCTAGTCGACACCATAGTGCACATCTTCTGTTTAAATTCCGCAAAGGAAAGAAATTTGAAAGGTTGTTTGCGAAAATAAACGCTATCACATGCAATGAAAGAGCTTCGCCGATCGCATAAACCAACACAAACTGTTCACGAATTGACCGAGTTGGTCAAATTATATAGAAGGCAACAAACCAATTATAGAGTGTCCCAACTAAAAAAATATTCTACGAGCACTCCGCTAATAACAATCTTCCATTTTTGCGGGGTGGCAGCAAAGTTTCAGACACATCAGCAACGAAAATAAAAATTCGCAAAGCTGATTTTGCAATGATAAAATTAAGTATTTTATCTTGGCATAACGCGAACAAACCTTCCTCCCCCTATTAACCAAGCTTCGTAAGTTAATATCACTCTGAAATATTTTTATGGCTTCGAAAAAAATTGTTATCCACCACCGTAAACATTAGTGGCGCGCTTGTGAATGAATGCCACAGAGAGAGTAGATCACTCACGTTTTATTGGCTTTAATAATGAAGGTAGTTGACACCTCAAATGCTTGTGAAGTGACGTATTTAAGAATACTGTCTCGACGATAATTTTGAGGGGAAAATATGCAAAAAACTGTGGTCAATAGTTGGAACGAATGGGATCCGCTCAAACACGTAATCGTGGGCCGTGCCGACGACTGCCACATCCCACCTGAAGAACCTGCGCTTGAGGCAAAAGTGCCGGAGGATAGCGACATGCGCGGGAAATGGGGACGCAGGCCTCAAGAAACAATCGATCGGGCTAATGAGCTCCTGAACAATTTTGCATCTATGCTTCAAGCTCGTGGCATTCGCGTTGATCGCCCAACGTCTATAGATCACGCACAGCCAGCAATTACACCGGACTTCAAAACAGGCAGTCAGTTTGGATGCATGCCACCACGCGATGTTCTGCTGACCGTTGGATCCGAAATGTTGGAGGCAACAATGTCCTATCGTTGTCGCTGGTTTGAATATCTGAACTACCGCCCACTAATGCAGCAATATTTTGACGAAGATCCCAACTTTCGCCACGAAAGTGCGCCCAAACCTCGCTTGACCGACGCAGATTATCACCCAGATTATCTCGACGATAAAATCGGTGTTGAAAAGCGACTGAAGTGGGCGGCGGAGAAATTTTTTGTTACCACTGAAGAAGAGCCCCTTTTTGACGCAGCTGACGTGCTCCGTTTTGGTAGAGATCTCGTGGTACAGCACGGTTTCACCACAAACCTAAAAGGCATTGATTGGTTGCGCAGACACTTCCCAGATCACCGCGTTCATACTGTAAATTTTCCAGGTGATCCTTATCCAATACATATCGACGCGACATTCACACCTTTACGTCCAGGCCTGATCCTAAATAATCCACAGCGTCGCTTGCCAGACGATCAGCGGAAAATGTACGAAAAAAATGACTGGGAAATCGTAGATGCAGCGCAACCCGCCCATAATGCCCCACCACCCCTTTGCTATTCCTCCACATGGCTTTCCATGAACGTGCTTGTGCTCGACCCTAAAACTGTCTGTGTCGAAAAGTCCGAAGTATATCAGGCCGAGCAGATGGATAAACTCGGCATGGAAGTCGTCGAAGTTGATCTGCGCGATGCCTACGCTTTTGGTGGCGGCTTGCATTGTTGCACTGCTGATGTGAATCGCGAGGGTAAATGTGAGGACTATTTTCCTAAAATGGGGTAGCCTCAAATCGAACGACAGGTTCTGGAGCAGTTATTTTCAGACTACTGAAGGATCAATTTCTCAATGAATGGAGCAAAATTATTTTGGAGGGGCCTTTACTCGGACGACGTCGCTTCCGTCACACAATACAACTTAAGCTTCAAACCCAAACGATATCACCAAAGTGGAGCTAAATGAGTTAAAAAGCTTCAGAAAAGAAAAATCCACAATGAATTTGAAAAGAGTATTAGAATGGTTTGGTGTGATCACAGCCATAGCATATTCATTGTTAGTTGCCTCAAATACCGGTTACGAGGTAGCAGGTTTTTCTTTGCTTTTTATATCTGCTGTCGCCATTGGCTTATGGGCCATCATTTGTAAGCATTACGGGATTCTTCTGCTTCAATTCTTTTATGCGGCGGCAGGCATCATTGGTGTTTTTCGGTGGGTGTGAACAGACTCACCGAAATTTAAAAAACTTAATTGCCATTTTATAACTTGGATTCTGTTTATTTTCATTTTGGACACTTAGCCACAAAAGGACTATCGCTCCAACGGCTATGGCAAAAATAAAATACCCCGCATCCCTCCTTACGTGTGATGACCCTGCACCCGCCTTTCGACCGTCCTAAATATTCCAAATCTTGTGAAGGCTTTGGTAAATTCTGACGCACATGTAATGAAGTTTCTGTGGTTTTGGCGCAGTGCGATATAGTGTTTGGTGTCTCTTTCTTTCATTCCCCATCGAATTAGTTGCATCGTGGTCTCAATAAGCCAGCATTCAATCCGTAGCGTACTGCGAAGTTAATAAACATAATGTACCGATGTACTCACTGCCGTTCCCTGCTTTCAGGGATAGTTGGCGCCAGCAGAACCCAGCATCTTTCAGGGCATGAAGTTTGAAGAACGCGACCTATGGTACGAACAATCAGACGTTCACTCTTCTCTGTTTAACCCAAGGCTCGAGGCTGTCGATGAACCTTCAAATGAGTTTGGTTAATCACTAACGTGTCCATTGCATCCCATTTAGCGGGGCTTTAAACCACTCTAGAGAGTGCTGCATATGTACGGGTGCATTCACCGTCTTTTTAGGTTGGCTGTGGTGATCAAGCCGCGAAATAAATCAAGCCTTCTATTTGATTTGATGCCTGTGTGGTACCGCAAACGTGATGCTTCAAAAGAAACTCCTTATTGGGTACAGTAAAAAATGAATAAATGGTTTCTGTTACTCAAAAGGTTAAGTTTGGGATTGCTGCTTGCCTATTCTCAAAGTGCCACCGCTGCCGAGTTGCCAGCACCTTTGACCGAAGACCACTATCGATCGACAAACCTTGCCGAGGCTAAGCTCGGACAATTACTGTTCTGGGACCCAATACTGTCGGGAAACCAAAACATTTCCTGTGCGAGCTGCCACCACCCACGCTTTGGCACATCGGACGGATTGTCGCTTGGGATTGGCGAAGGCGGAATCGGGCTCGGGCCCACACGCAGCATTGAAGAACACAATATTCCCGAACAACGCATTCCACGTAACTCACCAGCGCTTTTCAACCTAGGCGCAAAAGAATTCGCCGTTTTATTCCACGATGGGCGCATAGAGGCAGATCCCACGCGCAGTTCAGGCCTGCGAACACCTCTTGAGGAAGACATGATGGTTGGATTTGCCAACGCTCTTTCAGCACAAACAATGTTTCCAGTACTTAGTAGCGATGAAATGGCGGGGCACTACTCTGAAAATGAAGTATCAAGGGCCGTGCGTCAGGGCCGGATCACAGGTCCAAATGGGGCGTGGGACATCATCGCAAAACGAGTTGCGGGAATTGAAGAATACCGATCCCAGTTTCGTAGGGTTTATCCTGAAATCGAAGCTGGTCGAGAAGTGGCGTTCACTGATATTTCAAACGCGATCGCGGCTTTTATCGGCTTTGAGTGGCGTTCCGACGACAGTCCGTTTGACCGGTATTTGCGCGGGGTTGATGTAATTGAAGCTGAAGCTCTTGCGGGAATGGAACTGTTTTATGGGGAAGCAAGGTGTAGCGAGTGCCACTCGGGGGCGTTTCAAACGGACCATGGATTTCATGCGATGGGCGTGCCCCAAATTGGGCCAGGTAAAGCAGCACGTTTCGAAAAGCACGCCAAGGACGTTGGTCGGATGCGGGTAACTGGGGTGGAAGCTGACGCCTACGCATTTCGGACGCCGTCCCTCCGAAATGTCACTGAGACGGCTCCATACGGACACAGTGGCGCCTACCAAAGTTTGAGCGGGTTTGTCGAAGCGCATACTACGCCCTCCCAAACATTTGAAAGCTACGCACGCGACATGGCGGTATTGCCAAAACTTTCGGGCGCAAGTGACTGGCGGGCGCTTGACGACCTGCCTGAAAAGATCGCGATTTCATTGGCCGCAAAACCTGCCCCTCATGTTGAATTGTCGGAGGCAGAGATTGGTCAGATCATCGCGTTTCTAAACAGTCTGCTGGATCCAGTTGCCGTAAATGGGCGGCTTGGGACCCCGGCAACTGTTCCGAGTGGGCTGCCACTGGAGAATTAATCATTCGCTGTAGCGGATTTCGATTTCATCGGTTCGGGTTGGCCAAACCGATGCGCGTCGGTTCATTTCAACGGTTGTCCAGTTTGATGTCGTACCATTTGGCCAAAGAATTCTAACTTCAGCCGTGTCATGGGCGCCTAAACCAAAATGCGCAGGTCCAGCTATGCCACTGGCGTGCCCACCCCCAATTGTGACTTCCTTCGTTTGACGACGGTTTGTCTCATTGCGAACCTCAATCCAGCTGCCCACCGCAAAAGTGTTAGGACCCGCTTGTCGTGGTGTGATGGACACCCAGTTTCCGGTATCAAGGGTCGTGTTTTGGTAGACCTCAAGACCCGCACGACGGTTTACGACTACAATGTCCAGCCGCCCATCATTATCAAGGTCAGCGACGCCTGCCCCACGTGATCGTTCAGTAGTCGCAATCCCGGCAATGTCGGCAACCTCGTGAAATACGCCGTCGGCGTTTTGCATCATCAGGTTGTTCGGATCGCGCATGGCGTTAGATGGCATCTGATCGACGTTTCCTTTTGTCACAAAAAGGTCCTGACGGCCATCATTGTCAATGTCCTCAAACACCGCATGCCAACCTGTTGATGGACGTCCATCATCGCCAACAAACGGGCGTTGTGCATAGGTGCCGATGCTGTAGGGCGCCGCGGTGAAACCGTCTTTGGTTGAAAGTTGCATCAACTGATCGGCCATTGATGTCAGGTACACGTCTGGGCGCAGGTCGCCAGTAATGTCGTGGCTTGCGATCCCCATGCCCCAAATCGATATGGACTCCCATCCATCGCTCTCATCCAAGAACCGTTCTTGATTAAGCCTATACATCTGTTCAGAGCCACCAACGACATAATAGTGTCTGTCATTTGAAAGCCGAAGATCTGCATGACCCGAACGGGACCAGTCAGAAAATAAAATTGATAAGGCACAAAATCCCGGATGCAGATCCTGCCTTTCAAGATATGCATGCCCCGATGGACGATAAAGTTCATTCACATCACACGCGCCAAACGGTCCATCCGAATTGGTTCGATCAACATAATTCCCCACGGCGAGCGTGGGCCAATCGTTTCCCGGTTCCCAAGTTGCGCTGAAAGCGGTGGACCAGCGATCAGGGGGAATGAAGCCCCACCCCCGTGGTGCATCAGCAAACTTACAATCTCCAACACCTTTAAAAATCTTATTTTCTCCCACACGAAGAACGAAAAGATCCATAATGCCATCACTATCAAAGTCCATTGGATAGGCCCCAATTGCGTGGACGCCTGGATCAAAGCCCGTATCGCGTAAATGCCATTCATCTTGCGTGATTTGGTTTTCATAAAGGTGGGATTTCTCTGAGCCTCCAGCCGCGAAAATATCAAGTTTTCCGTCTGCGTTGCAATCAAATATAGCAGTTCCCCCGCCAACGAAATGCTCCCATCCACCATCATAAATGTGCGGAGCAGAAACGCTGTTGGAGCGGTCGGAGAATGTTACTTCGCTGATTGCAAGATTTGGCCATAGGCAGGTAAGAAGAACGAACAGACGGATCATAGCGTGGTCCCTTTTTACGTTTTTATCGCTGCTTTTGTCGCATGATCTAATGCAAGTGCGGCGGCACCACGCGCCCAAACAAGCCCACCCCAGGCGTGAGTTTCGACCCTCGGTGGCGGGCGTCCAGTTTGCAAAATTAAGTTGGACATATCAGTTAGGACTTCCTCAGCGTACAGATAATCGTACTTCATCCTCTCGCCCGACAACAAGATCAGCGAAGGGTCAAAAAGATTTACGATATTTGCAAGGCCAAGTGCCAAGTATCTTCCTGCACGATGAAAAATTGCCCGCGCCGAATCATTCCCCTGCTTCGCCTGTTCATACAATCTTTCCAAGATTGCGTGAGGCAATCCAGTATCAGACTTTCCAAGATTCAGCGCGGTATAGGCTTCGCGTACTAGTGCATAGTCGGCAACATACGCTTCAAGACAGCCGCGTTGTCCACACCGACACAGAGCTCCATCCAGTTGGACTTTGGTATGCCCAATTTCAGTCCCTAATCCGCCTGCGCCACGATAAATTTGGTGATCTAGGACAAGCCCCATTCCAATGCCGTGTTCGATGGTAATTGAGGCAAAGTTGTTGAGTGAGCGTCCAGCGCCAAACCAAAGCTCCGCCAACGTCACCATGTTTGCGTCATTGTCTACAGTGACGGGGCAACCGATGCGGGCCGAAAGTGTTTCGCGCAATGTGGTATCGCGTTCACGGATGACTGGAGACCATGGAACCCGGCCCGTGCCGTAGTCCACGAGGCCGGGCAACCCCACACCAACTGCTGCCAAATCGTCAATGGATTTCCCAGCATCAGCCAGCGCACTGGCAAGAACCGTATCAGCAGCCACTAGGATTTCGTCAAAGCTGTGATGCAGCTTATCAGCGTCCTCGCTTGCCTGACCGAGCGAGTTCCCAGCAAAATCTATAATAACGGCCGTATGTCTGTAGTCGGATAGACGAAGGCCCGCAACGAACCCAGCATCTTGTTGAACGCCCAAGGCAACGGGTGGGCGTCCACGGCCCGAGTCCTCGTCCCGTTTGGAGACTTCAATCTCGCGAATTAGTCCATCATCGATAAGTTCTGCCGTCAATGAAGTCACAGATCCAGCGCTAACCGAAAGTTCTTTGGCTATACTGACACGAGGTATTTCACCAACGGCACGGATGCATTCGAAAATTTGTTGTTTTAAGCCCCGTCCCTGTGTTGTTCTCGCCGGAATAAGAGGCCCACACCCCACAAGGGGAGTTGTCGAAAAATCACTTGATTCGGCAGCTTTCATTTAATTCACCTCAAGAATTATTAGATGAGAAAATATGCGAAATATTCCGAATATTCATAAAAAAACAGAGATTTCTCATCTTAAAACTCACTTTTTCATCAAACACCAATTTATTTAGTTTGACAACTGAATTAAATCACGCAATTGTTTTCGAAGCTGGCGGATAGTTGCCGGCGGCCCTTTTGCGGGCCTAATCATATGGGAGGAATACCATGCGCAAAATTTTGACACTGGCCGCTGTGCTCGCCACGAGCGTGTCTAGTTATGCCACAGCAGAGGGCAAAACCATTGCTGTTTCCTGGAAGACATTTCAGGAAGAACGTTGGAAGACCGACGAAGCAGCAATCAAAGCTGTCGTCGAGAGTGCGGGCAACAGTTACATCTCTACGGATGCTCAGGGTTCGGCCCAAAAGCAAGCCGCAGACATCGACTCGTTGATCTCACAAAATCCAGACGTGATCCTCGTCGTTGCGTTTGACAACGATGCAATTCTACCCTCAATCCAAGCCATAAGCGATGCAGGGATCCCTTCAATCGCCTACGACGTTCAGTTTGAAGACCCGAATGCGCTTTATATTACGTTTGATAACGTTGGTGTGGGCCGGATCATCGCGCAAGAAATCCAGAATGTTAAGCCAGAAGGTAACTATGCATTCATCAAGGGTGACAAAGGCGATCCAAATGCAACGTTCCTATTCCAAGGGATGATGGAAGTTCTAGACGCAGGTATTTCGTCGGGCAAAATTGTCAATGTTTGTGAAACATTCACAGATGGTTGGAAGCCAGACAATGCTCAAAAGAACATGGAGCAATGCCTGACATCGACCGACAATAACGTGGATGCAGTTCTCTCCGAAAATGACGGAATGGCATCAGGTGTTGTCGCAGCTTTGGAAGCACAGGGCATGGCCGGTATCCCGGTTGGTGGTCAAGATGGTGATTTGGCGGCGATCAATCGTGTTGCGCTTGGCACCCAGACCGTATCAGTTTGGAAAAACGCTATCGACCTAGGTACGGTTGCAGCGCAGGCAGCTAATGCAATGGCCGACGGAGCATCTATGGAGTCCATCGACGGCGTTGGCAAATTCAGTGGCGGCAAAAACGGTGTTGAGATGAACTCAATCCTTCTTGCACCAACACCGATCACACAAGCCAATATCGACGTTGCCATCGACGCAGGTCACATCAGCAAAGAGCAAGCTTGTGCCGGTGTAACCGCGGGTACCGTCGCTGCTTGTGACTAAAAACGGTCCTGTGGCTTAACGCTTCAAGAGAAAAGCCGCGCCATCAGATGGGTTGGCGCGGCTTATTTTCAAAAACAGACAGACAAATATCAGGCAATCGAATCTTAGCCTGATCGGATATTGGACAGTTGAGAAATGTCAGAAGAAAAAGTCAAAGCGACCGATGCTAAACCGGAAAAGTCGATGCTGACGCGATTTTTGGAAGCGACCGAGCTTGATACACGTATGCTCGGTATGGTTGGGGCTCTGTTCGCTGTTTGGATTGCATTCGACATCTACAGTGGGATCTTACGCCCAAACGATGGTCTTTTCGGCGGAGCCTTTTTGACACCAAGAAACCTTTGGACTTTGCTAGTTCAAACCTCGTCGATTGCTGTCATGAGTACGGGCATGGTGCTTGTCATTGTGATGCGCCACATAGATCTCTCAATTGGTTCGATGCTCAGCCTCGTTGCAGTCGCAGGTGCGGTTCTTCAGGTTTACATTCTTGCGCCAGCAATTGGAGTTGGTCATCCAATCATTTGGATCACAGCCATTCTGGCTTGTGTCGTGCTGGGCACTGCAGTTGGCGCTCTGAATGGTTACCTTACTGCATATGCACAAATTCCGGCATTTATAGTAACACTTGGCGGCTTGATCGCTTTTAGTGGCGTGGCTTTTCTGCTCGCCAAGGGCGTTACAGTCGCACCAATGGATAAAACGTTCAAGCTCATCGGAGGCGGAGTTCCAGCATCGTGGTTGGGGCCGTCGTGGAGTTGGATGCTAGCGATCTTAGTCTGTGGATTTATCATTTTGGCCATTCTCAACGGCCGTCGTCAAAGAAAGCGCTTTAATTTTGCTTTACGACCAGTTTGGGCAGAAGCAACGTTAATGGTAATTGGTAGCACTGTTGTGCTTGGCGCAACCGCCGTCTTGACGTCTTACGCATGGCCCTTTGGTTTAATAAAGAAATACGCATTAGACAACAACATCCCGATCCCCTCCGGCGTTGAGGACAGAAGCGGAGACGCGATCTGTATGGCTGGCGAAAAGATCGTGCGGTGCACGGATGGCTTGATCTATTACACCGGCTTTGCAGCGCCTGTGTTGATCGCGATCGCAGTGGGCGTGGTGATGACGTTCATAGCGACTCGTACGCGCTTCGGTCGTTATATCTATGCAATCGGTGGCAACCCAGAAGCTGCTGATCTTGCGGGTATCGACACGAAGAAGATGACAGTCAAAGTCTTTGCGTTGATGGGTTTCCTCGTCGGAATTTCTGCAGTTATCGCATCAGCACGTCTTGACGCCGCAACGAACGCATTGGGACAACTCAACGAATTATTCGTGATCGCTGCGGCAGTTATCGGCGGTACATCTCTTGCAGGTGGTATCGGAACAATTTACGGCGCGCTTTTGGGTGCCCTGATGATGCAATCAATCCAGTCGGGCATGTCCCTTTTGAACTTACCAGCAGCCTTTCAAAACATCGTCGTTGGGACAGTATTGGTCTTCGCGGTATTTGTTGACCAACTTTATCGCCGCCGCGTGAAATAAGGAGACGTCTATGTCAACGCCACTTGTAGAAATGCGCAACATGTCGATTTCCTTTGGGGGAATTAAGGCCGTCGATGACGTGTCAATAGATCTAAATCCAGGCGAAGTAGTTGGGCTGTTAGGCCACAACGGCGCCGGAAAATCTACTCTCATCAAAATCCTTTCCGGGGCCTATAAGCGCGACGGGGGTAAGATATTAATCAATGGTGAAGAAGCCCAAATATCAAACCCGCGCGATGCCAAAGCCTATGGGATTGAAACGATCTATCAAACATTGGCTTTGGCAGACAACGTCGATGCCGCGGCGAACCTATATCTTGGACGCGAACTCCGCACGCCCTGGGGTACGTTAGACGACGCGGCAATGGAAGCCGAAGCTCGGAAAGTCATGGGGCGTCTAAACCCCAATTTTAAAAGATTTAAGGAGCCCGCAAAATCCCTGTCGGGTGGGCAACGGCAATCGGTTGCGATAGCACGCGCAGTACTGTTCAACGCCAAAATTCTTATCATGGACGAACCTACGGCGGCACTCGGTCCGCAGGAAACGAAGATGGTTGAAGAACTTATTCACGAATTGAAAAAGCAAGGGATGGGAATTTTCCTGATCGATCATGATATTCATGCAGTGAAAACCTTGTGTGATCGTGCAGCAGTTATGAAAAACGGTCGACTTGTTGGTGTGGTCGACGTGGACGAGGCCACAGAGGACGAAATTCTAGGTATGATAATATTGGGGAAAAACCCCGAGAAAGCAGCGTAAAGCGCTGCCAACTTTGGATTTAAAGCATGAAACTGGTTGCAGATATTGGCGGAACTAATTCGCGCTTGGCTGTTGCCAAGGCAGATGGCCCTGATACCGGCACAATTCGTAGTTTTCGAAACTCTGAATTCGGAAGCTTTGATGAGACCCTTGAGACATACCTGTCTGAATTCAATGATTACCAACTCACCCACATCGTCATCGCAGTGGCAGGACCAGTTCGAGGCAAAAACGCACGCCTAACGAACCTCGATTGGGAAATCACAGGCCACAAGCTGTCCCAACGTTTTCAAACTCCAAAGGTTGAGATTATCAATGATCTTACTGCACTGGGCCATTCGGTTTCAAATTTAAGACCAGAGCAACTTAGTACTCTTGTCGCTGGAACTAAACATCCAGATCGTAACGGTCAGTCGCTGGTCGTAGGTATTGGAACAGGATTTAATGTCAGTCCTGTTATTCAAATTGGCGATCAGGTGATCTGCCCAAGCGTAGAGGCTGGGCACACGAGCATGCCTACTCTCGTGGCGCGCAGGATGGACAATTTTGTCGAGGGGCTTTCCGAACAATTCCCAACGATAGAGCATTGTTTTTCTGGGCGAGGTTTGCAGAAATTTTTCGATCAGGTGCTTCCGCATAATGACAAAGACGCAGCGAGCCTAGTTGCGAGCTACGGACAAACAGGTTTTGAAAAAATAACTGTCGCAATTGATCGTTACGTTGAACTTTTGGCATACCTTCTTCGCGACCTTTCATTATCCTATCTACCTACTGACGGTATTTTTCTAGCAGGTGGAGTGGCGAGGTCTATTTTGTCCACACCTGCTGCGAAACGTTGCATACCGGTGCTAAGGCAATTGTCCCAATTTCACATTGACCAAATACCTGTTTGGATAATTGCAGATGACACTGCCGCCCTGACCGGATGCGCCCAACTTGCTGGGGCTTGCACGTATAAGTAAGCTATAATTTTTTTATTCCAGCAAACATTGCGTTGAGAATGGCTTTGCGGGATATCTGCTGTAAAGTATTCAGCGTTGATAGCAATCGATCCGTTCCAGTTTGCGTTCTACCACGAGAGTTCGGGAGGCAGTTGACGATGACACTGATTGAGTGCTCGATTTTCGCACTCGGGGGTCTAAACAAGGGACTTTTTGTTGAAATCCAATCAAAGTCATTGCAATAGGTTTGAGATCGTAGTCAACCATCTTGCCAAATAACCGCAGAGATAGCCCTTTGACCAAATCTATCGAATTCAGGGCCAAATTGGCCTGCCTTTATGCCGGTGCTGTCTGGGGTCTCTTTTGGATTCCCCTACGCGCTCTTGAAGACGCCGGCCTGCACGAACTTTGGATCACTGCGGTTTACTTTCTCATCCCGACGGTTTGCCTTCTGCCAATTAACCTTTGGCGATGGCAAAAGGTAATGAGTGGCGGAATACAGCTGCAAATAACTGCAATGCTTTCGGGTGGAGCGTTACTTCTTTATTCGACCTCAATCGTCTATACTGAAGTCGTGCGCGCCATGTTGCTATTCTATCTGACTCCAGTTTGGGCAACTATATTAGCACGTTTTTTCCTCAACGATGCTATCACACCAACCCGCGTTGCCTCAATGGTGCTCGCCGTGACTGGCATGTTGACCATATTTGGGTTGGGTGCGCAATTTCCAGTCCCACAAAACATCGGTGATTGGCTTGGACTTGGGTCTGGCTTTCTCTGGGCTATTGCAATGGTCCGCATTCGAATGATCAAAAGCCATTCAGCCATAGAATTGACAGTTGGCTTCTTTCAATGGTCTTTGATTTTCTCTGCTGTTGCAGCTTTTTTGATAGCCCCGGAGCATATCCCAAGTATCGAGAAGGTATTACCCGCGCTGCCATTACTGATAATTTTCATGGCCCTTCTTGTGTTACCCGGTACCTATGCATCGCTGTGGGGTCCAAAATTTCTCAGCCCGGGAATAGTCGGACTTTTATTCATGACGGAAATAGTCGTTGGAGCGATATCAGTGGCGTTGCTGGCAGGAGAACCCTTTGGAGTTCGCGAGATAACCGGAGTTATCTTGATTGCAGGTGCAAGCCTACTTGAGCCGTTTTTATCACTGCACTTTTCGCGAACTAAGCACTATTAAAACGGTAAGATGGGCAACGAAATCCTAGGTCTTTGCTCCTTGAGAATTTGGATCAGAACTCAATTGTTGGGATATTTATTACATCCCTAGTAATCCATTTAGGTTTTGCGGCATCAATTTGGTTGAATGGAATTACTAGAAAAAACACTCGGTTAAAACTTGCAGCCATTGTGACCTAGAATCGCAGAACTAGTTAACTTTATTCAGGACCCCAAAATACTCCCAAATGCTAATCAAAGAGATAAGATGTTCGCTAGGACTGTTAACATCTAGGTGTTTTTATAAAATCGCAATGCTGTCAAGATACTTCAATTGGCTTGCTTCGAAGCCTTTGAACTGTTTCCCTTTCTGCACGCCGGCAGGAAACTGGCGGAAGATTGCGGGCAATCTGACCAATATCCTCCAATACAAGTGCACCAATTTGCGTTAGTGCAGAGTGTAGTGCCCCAGCCCGGTGCGGTGAGAATAGGATGCCACGCGTTTTTCGGATAGGATCGTCCTTGGCAACAGGTTCTGTTGGGAATACATCAGTCGCAATACGCAGTCGCCCGGATTGAGCCTCGTAGGAAAGAGCATCAAAATCAGCCAAAGCAGCGCGGCTTAGCAACACTAAATTTGCACCGTCCGGCATGACTGCTAGCGATTTCCGGTCGAGTAGCTTTTCGTTCTCCGCTGTAACAGCGGCCGTCACAAAAACAACTGAACTTTGACCTAAAACGTCGTTTAAAGATGCAGGCTCAACCCCTTGACGGCGCAAGTAGTCTGCCGGCAGCCATGGATCAAAAACACGGGTTTGCGCCCCAAATGGCGTAAGCAGACGTTGAAGTGCACGTCCTAGATCCCCAAAGCCAATCAAACCAATACTGCTGTCACTCAGCAACTTGGCCTGTCCATTGCCGTCTAGGCCATAAACCTCATGTCCAGAAAGAAAATCAGTGTGTGCGCCGTGGATATCTCGCAAAAGAGAAAGCGCTAGCCCCAAACCCATTTCTGCAACGGGAACCGCAAATACCGAAGCCGGTGTGAGAACATGTACTCCACGTTCGAAACACGCATCATAATCAATATTAGGCAGGAAATTTGTCTCAACGTTGAAAATTGCACGAAGATTTTCAGCCGCGTCTATCTGAGCTTTTTCCATCGGCTGTTGACTAATCAAGATTTCCGTTTTCGGTAAATGCTCAGAATAAACAGCTTCTCTGCAGCTTGGGTTGACCTCGACCACATCGTGATCGGCGAAAAATTGGGTCTTGCTGTCCGGTGTAAAAATTTCGGAAGTCTTGCGCGGCGCCGGATCATAAAGAATACGCATAAAGGCCTCACCTTTCAGATGTCTGCAGTAAAATATTATAGTATCAAAAGCTGCCTAAATTGCGAGGAACTCAGCCCGTCTGATTTTTTATAATTATGCTGCACGATGGCAATGTTGCAAGCGTCAGACCTTGGGGCTCTTGAAATTATCTCCCGTCATCGTCTCAGTGTTGCTCGTTGAAATGAAAATGGACATCATCTGTGCGAAAGTCGTTTGGGCCTTCACGGTAAAGATGGTAATCCCACCGGTCGGCAAAAGGCTTAATTTAGTCTTTGATTTCAGATAAAAAAAGTGATCTTCGACGGAAGCGGTGCTTTAACGTCTGAATTGATAAGGTTTAACCTTTGGCGTGTTTAAGTATGAAAAACAGCACCTAATGAGTGCTTTATGTGATTGTATGCACTTGCAATTTTGAAATTTCTTACATCACGCCACAGCTTTGCTCCTACTCGAAATTTGGCGCACCCGATAGGACCAGCAAGTCTCGTCTTTAAAGGTTCTTTAACGTCTATCGACAGTTTTTGGGAAGGAACCTCGACTAATCTGTAGCCACGCAGTTTGGCCAAAGTATCTTGCACCTGCAAAACATCTAGCACTCCTCTAATTTTTTTGTCAGTTAGGTGCCATCCGCTTACAGTGCGTTCCATGCCTTTAACAAACTTTTAAATGAAGTTTTTTATTTCTTTCCTCACCACCAACTTTTTCATATTTTGGAAATTTTAGAAAAACTCAATTTCAAATTATTCTATTTGAACTCGTATGCATTGGCGTTTCATTATTTAAAATATACTCGTGAGCCATCATCTCGTGATAAACTACGCCTTCTATACCAACATCAACAGGTTTGGGATCCACCACCTCAATTTTAGCCCCAGAAGTCAACGCATAGCGAAGTGCGATATTGGTGATATTGACGCTAAACGACGTTCCCATAAACACAAAACAATCTGCATCGCGCATCCATTCTTCAGCTTGAGACATCCGATAAAGGTCAGTGTAATACTCGTCGAACAGGAGTACGAAAGGTTTGAGTGAGAACCCTATTTCTGGAATCATCGTTGCTTTGGGTACTCTAAAAGCGTCCAAGAGCACTGATTTTAACACAGTATCATTCCCAAGATCAGTACAGTCGGCGACGACGTCCTCCCACGGCGCGTCCAAAAAATCTGAATTCTCACCTTGCTGGTGAAGAAATGTTACTTTGTCTAAACGGCCATGGATTGGAATATATCCAACGTTGCCGGCCTTTCCGTCTAAACCATCAATATTTTGAGTGATGAGCTTTTTGTTAGCTAACCAATGGTGGACATTGTTGGGTTTAATATGCCGGAAAGAGGCAAACCGACGAAAATACCAGAGAAGGAATTCGTCGGGGTGGTTCATATACATTGTTCGGGTTGCCATCTCTTGGGGCGTGTAATTAGCACTTCCAATCGACCAAAATCCATCCCTTCCCCTAAAGGTTGGGATACCACTCTCCGCGCTTACGCCCGCACCCGAAATATAAAGCGTGTTCATACAAAACCTCTAAATCTATTTGACACTGCAAACTCCCCAAAAATATTTTTGCGGCCGTATCAATGTGAAACCAAAGCTACAAAACCACGATTGTTGACCATCAGAGTTTGTAACTTTTAGGGAGGCCTTAACCTAAAAGTGTGCCTCCCTGACTTCCTTTATTATGCGTCGCTTTTGCGAAGTAGCAATCCGCAAGATCATTAAGCGCGGTAACAAAAGGTATTTTGTAATTCAAACCGATCTCGAGAAAGTGGGCTTTTTATTACGACTTATTGTTATTTTGCATGATTCAACGGTTTACAGCTCTTGGCTTTTAAAAATTAAGTAGAGGTGGACACATTTTTAAAAATGCATCGTGAAAACCTAAAGGTTTAACACAAAAAAAAGCCAGACCCGGAGGCCTGGCTGTATCAGTTAAAACGCTTTCCAAGGGAGAAGAAACGTTGTGAAGGTTACGGCTAAACCTCCAGCTCGGATCATATGAATTAAAAATATTCCTGTTCAGCTTACCTTCAAGCGAGGAAACTTACAGGCTGGTAAACGTCCTCCTTGCTTCAGCTATGCGTAAAATGGCGGTCACAAAGCACAGCGCGCCGAATAGAAAAGACAAAGTGGTGAAATGAACAGGTAAGAGGCAAATTAACACGAAGAAGATTATCGTCTCAGATCCCCCCAAAATTCCATTCGAATAATACATCACTTTACTATCTTGATCTTGATCAATTAGGTGATTTTTTTCTGCTAAGATGGCAAAGCCCAAAAAGCTGACACCATTAAAGCATATTGCCACGAGCAAAAACGCACCAACGGCGCCATTTTTTGCTGGATCGGCGAAAACAAATCCTGCTGGAATTGCGCAATAAAACAAGAAATCTGCGCATATATCGAGATAACCGCCAAAATCAGTTTTATCAGACGCACGCGCTATCGCTCCATCCAGACCATCAGCGATCCGGTTTATCATAACAAACAACAACCCCAACAATGGCACACCAAAACCAACACATAGGGATGCAAAAATTCCAGTTAAAAGGCCAGCAAAAGTCATGGCATTAGCTGAAACGCTATGAGCAACTAAAAACCTCCCGGCCAAATTCAGCAATGGATTTACCAATTTACGTGCATAAGGATCTAACATTGTAAGCTTTCGGCAAAAATTCTACGTAGTTTGCGCAATAATAGAATTTAGATCAAAACAAGAGGGAAAGTGTCAGCCCCGCCCTTATGCACACTTAACTGCCTGCATAGTAAATATTGTCAAGCAAAGTCTAGTCAGGCCAATCTGAAAAAGTCACCACGCCCTCAATCAAGCTTCTTTTTACGACTTTCAGAAATCAAACAAGCGTCAAAAAAACTGAGTTTGTCAAAAAATGACAAATTGGCAATATTTTAAGCAATTTATTGAACTTCTGCATGCCAACGGTCACAAAACTTTGCAAGCGAACCACCTATAAATTTCGAAAAATAGCCATCGCAAGATTAATTACATATGTTTTCGTTCAATCTCAAAGTTCGAAGAAATTTTCGATTAACTCCAAAGATTTTAAGTCTGAACTACATTTTTTTGCCATAATTCCAGATGTATCATGGCAAATAGTAATTAATATTTCGTGAACTAATCATCTATTTGGAACCAAAAAGTGCAAAACTTTAATGGGAATTTCGAGGCTTCAACTGCACTTCAAACAAATTTTTGGGATTTAAAATCCTCATCGCACAACTCTCCCGCTTTGCGCGTATCCTCGACCGGCCAAATAGTTACATATGGAGAACTACAGGCGCGACGGGATCTTGTTGGTTTGCAGTTCAGTTCCGGTCGTGGGCTTTGTGAGCTTCAGGCTGAACCAAGCGTAAATTTCATTGCGACATATCTTGCAGCACTAAAATATGGCTGCCCAGTTGTTCTTGAACCGCCATCGGACCAGGGCAATGGAGTTTCCAGAAACCTGCCTTGTTTATATCGGTTCGAAAAATCTATTGGAGAAGTTGTTTCAGATCAGAGGCATACAGGACACTTGATTCATCCCGAGCTAAGGCTCCTCCTATCGACATCGGGCTCTACCGGTGCAAGGAAATTTGTCCGTTTGTCAGCAAACAATCTAGCATCAAATTCTATTTCTATTGCAAAGTACTTGAATTTGGGACCAGGTGATTGCGCTCCAACATCTCTTCCTTTGAACTACTCGTATGGGTTGTCGATCCTTCACAGTTATCTGGCGGTGGGTGCTTCAATTTTATTAATTGATACTCCAATTCTCTCAAATGCTTTTTGGGAGTCTTTTGAAAAAAATAATTGCACCAGTTTTGCCGGAGTTCCACAGAGTTTTCGACTTCTAGAGCGAAGTGGCCAGTTATTTCGCAAAAGGAGCCTTTTACGATATGTGACACAGGCCGGCGGAAAATTCGATGCCGCGGAAGTTCAGCGATGGTGCAGCGCGGGAGATCGTTATGGGTGGAGCTTCTTCGCTATGTACGGCCAAACTGAAGCATCCCCACGAATTGCATATTTACCCCCACATCTTGCAGCCGACAACCCAGACTCGATTGGTGTAGCCATCCCTGGCGGTAAACTCTGGGTATCGGGAGCAAACGGAAAAAAATTGAATACACTCAAAGTGGGTGAGTTGGTTTATGAGGGTCCAAACGTCATGATGGGCTATGCGACATCAATTGACGACCTTAGAAAAGCATCAGGACCAAAACAGCTTAAAACTGGTGATATGGGCTATTTTGATGAGAATGGGTTGTTTTACTTCACCGGCCGTTCTGCACGATTTCTGAAACTTTCTGGCAAACGTGTGAGCCTTGATGAAGTCGAAGATTGGCTGCGTAACGAAGGAGTAGATTGTATCGCGGCAGGTTGTGACGACGCTCTGGAACTTTTGCACACTGGGGACGAGGGTGTCGCGTCAACTGTTGCTAACTGGCTGTCAGTTCCATCTGGTTTCATCAAAGAAGTGCGTGTTGCTGCCCTGCCAATTAATCAACACGGCAAGCCCGATATGAAGGCGGCAAAAGTGCTACTCGAAGCCAGCAACCGTGATTATTTGAAGGGCCATCAAAAAAAAATAAAGCGCTCTACAAATCTTGATCGTGTGACATCAATTTTTCGACGTCAGTTCCCCGGCTCCTTGGTCACCGAAAAAACTACGTTTCAACACCTTGGTGGAACATCCAATGACTTTGTTGATCTTGAGATGGCTTTGGAGGAAGCCGGAATTGAACCGTTCGAAAACTGGCATTTACTAGACTTATCAGAACTTGCGGGAAAGTTGCCGCAGCGTGCTGTCAAAAGATCCTTACTAAGTCCTGATCACGGTGCAGCACGTGCTTTATGCTGTTTATTTGTAATCTTACTCCACACTGTGGGGCTCAAGACTGAGGGAGGGGGTTTGAATTTAGGGAATGCTTCGAATTGGCATACTATCAACGCGGTACTCGCCCCACTACGGATGCCTTTATTTGCGCTTTTGTCAGGCTATGCGTTCCATGCAATGGGAGCCGTGAATAGGGGCCCGCAGCAATATGTATCCACCCTTCTCAGTCGTCTATTGGCTCCCACGCTGTTTGCGATGGTAATTTTCACTCTTGCCTCCGAATTCATGGACACCAAGTTTTCTTTTAACTCGCCGGTACAATTCTTAAAGTTATTGTATCTTCCTTACGCGCATTTCTGGTTTGTAATGGCTTTGTGCCTAATGATGAGCGGGACTTACATTGTGCGTCGATATCTTTCAGAAATGGCGGACCTTATATTAATCCCACTGGCATTTTTGCTGCTGATCATACCTTACAATTTCACCCCCAATGTTTGGGCCATAAACCAAGCTTTGAGTTTGATGCCATTTTTTACTTGCGGGTACTATTATGCCAAGCACGCAGATTGGCTCCACGCACGGATGGATTTCGTTGTGGCTTTGGCATTTATCGCCGCATCGATGAGTGTGTTATTTGAATTTGACTCAATTCCTTTGCAACTCATTTCAAATTTCTTCATGTCGATTTCCTTAATTACTATATGCGCAACGTTTGCACATCATTTGCGTCTTCTTTCTTGGATTGCGCCCTACACATTTTTCATTTTCCTTTGGCATATCTTGGGGACATCTGGAACACGGCGTATTCTTGTCGCGATGGGCTTTGAAAATATCCCGCTTATGATCTTCGCGGGAGTGATAGCCGGAGTTATTTTCCCAATAATTCTATATCATGTGCTTGGTCGGGTTCCAGGGAGCATTTTCCTTCGCGGAAAATAGTAACGCAAAGCACTGAGATGCGGAAAGGTAGATGACCCAAACATCCTGATACTTCGTCTAATTATGAATTATCTATTAATTTCAGTGTATCATGCTTAATTGTTAATCTACTTGAAGCGCTTTTCAGCAACCCCACCAACCAATCAAACAAGAGCATTTCGATTTTTGGCAATGACAATCAGAGATAGAGCATCACCACAAGCAAACTGAGATTAAAACACGTTAGGCGACGCCAAACGAAAAGTCGTTCAGTTTTGCATACGAGTCCAAGCCCCTGCTTCCTTGGACCTCGTTTAACATGAGATGACCATTTTGTTTTTAACATCTTTTTGCTGCGCGTTTCGTGCCCCAAAAGACTTGGGGCACGCTTTTTAACGGCTGTAGACAGCGGTGATCGACGAGGATGCAAAAGCGAATTTGGAATTCCACACAGCTATCCACAAAGCGAGCGGAAATGCATGGTTAGTTCGGCAGTTAGATCAGATCCAGTCGCGTATTAATGTCTACCAATTAATGCCATGTAAGGTGGTTGGGCGCCTCCAAAAATCATTCGCTGAGCATTGCGAGATATGCGAAGCTATAATCACTGGAGACGGCCTTGCCACAAATGCGTTGATGCGCGATCACATGATGCTGCAAGGGTCACGTTTGCCGAACTTGATC
>ERZ1046740.374-NODE-374-length-38313-cov-8.020937_pt1 | contig 38313 bp, 35 predicted proteins | sample MGYA00383093_ERZ1046740 | MGnify/ENA primary metagenome ERZ1046740 (study PRJEB29581, sample SAMEA5548363) | metagenome | biome: marine; feature: coastal; material: water | depth 25 m | study: Short-term variability in the microbial, nano- and picoplankton... | reverse complement strand
CCTTTTTGAATGAAAATTTTGTCGATTTCTTGCCCGGCTTCTATGGCTTCAATAACCGGTCTAATTCCATGAATAAGGTTGGTTTGCCATTCTGACTTGTTGGTCTCTTTCATCTTGTTCTCTAATAATTTCTTTAAGGCCATATGCCGTACCGTGTCTCCATCCGTCTATAGCTTGCCCCCAAACGTATCTGTATTTATTCAGTTTGGCGAGCGCATAATCCTTATCTGAAAAGGGATTGTAAACTTTCACAAATGTAAAAACCATATCCAAGGTACTCGACTCATTTCCGTATACCCAGGTTTCGGTGTTAAAGTTTCTTGTAACCCTAGATGGCGGGCCTAAAACTGTGTAAACAATTCCTCTGTCTGTTTTCCAACCTTCTAAATAAGATGTAAAAAAGATGTTTGCATCTTGAATTCTGTTGTAATATTCACGAACTAAAACTTTACCTCTAGCGGCTGATCCTGCGCTTTTCAACCAGAATTTATCTACTTGATATTTTATACTGTCTGGAGTTCCTTGATTCAGCAGTATGTCAAACTCCCTTTGGCTTGTTAAGTAGCGCAAGGGTTCTGCCATCTGCGTGCGATGGTTGATAAATGGGAATTCTTTTCCAAAGACGTAAATGGTATAACCTTCTTTACTGTTTTCATTCAATTGAAAATGATAAAAACCTGGCTGGCTGAAAGAGAGTGTATCATTTGCTGGAACCATGAATTTGCGTTCTGCTTCATATTTAAATTGCGCAGCATTCGGATCAACATATGGAGGCGTTGCCAGCGGAAATGTTCTATTGTATTGGCGCACGAAATACTGTTTTGCATCTGCATTATTTTCTAAAAAAAACTTTTCGCCAACCATCATGTTGTTTATAAAACGAATACGTCCTTTTACATTTGTAAGCTTAAAATTCTGACGATTTTGTTCGTTACCTAAACTTATATCCAGGAAATTATGGTAACTCAATTTCCGGTTTAAATCGGTGATAGCAATCTTTAGAATCGGTGTTTGGGTGCGAGCATCACTCGTATTTACCTTAAATTCATCAAGTAGAACTTTAGTTTCTTGACTTGTCTTGACATCGTCATAAACAAGTGTAGCTGAATCGAGTAATACATCGAATTCGTATGATTCATAAAGCTCATAGTGAATGCTGTAACTGCTATTAAACTTATTATCCTCACCAACTTTGTAGAGTAATTGATCTGATGAAGCCTGCATATTCACAGTCGTTTCGCCTGGTTGATTATGGTATACCGTAAACATTGGACGTAGCACAACGCCATCTTGTTGATACAAATGCGCCAAGTTATTGTAGTTAATCTTTGAGGACGAGGCGCACCCTACCAAACCTGCTAGCGCGAGTAAAATTATAGATATGTTAACCAATTTATTCATTTACTCTTCCAAGCCATTGTCTGAAGACCTGTCAACCAATTTCTGGTTCATGTTCTTAGAGGTCTTTAAACCTAACTTACGCATTTTCTCTGATCTACTTACAAGATTACCTTTTCCTTCCGATAATTTGTTCATTGCACCATCGTAAGTTCCTTTGGCAGTGTTTAATTGTTTACCTAAGGTGATTAAATCTTCGCTAAACCCAACAAATTTGTCATACAAGTCTCCCCCTTGACGCGCAATTTCAACTGCATTTTGATTTTGGTATTCTTGTTTCCAAATGCTCGCTATTGTTTTTAATGTTGCCAATAACGTAGATGTTGAAACGAGTACCACATTTTTATCAAAAGCCTCTTGAAACAAACTATTATCTGCCTGTAGCGCTGCAGAAAAAGCACCTTCAATAGGAATAAATAATAAAACAAAATCTAGGCCATCAACGCCATACAGGTTTTGATAGTTTTTATCGCTTAGTCCTTTTATGTGCGCTTTTATCGATAATATATGCTGCTTCAAATGTGCTTTTTGGTCTTCAGTATTTTCAGAAGACGAGAACTTTTCGTAGGCCACAAGAGAAACTTTAGAGTCAATAATAACCTTCTTGTTGTCTGGTAAATGGATGATCACATCAGGTCTGTATAGTTTACCGTCGTCGCTAGTTAAGCTATTTTGAACGTGGTATTCGCGATCTTTTACCAATCCACTTTTTTCAAGAATGCGCTCCAGGATTACTTCGCCCCAGTTGCCCTGTGTTTTCACATCACCTTTTAAGGCTTTCGTTAAATTGGTAGCATCTTTACTAAGCTTCTCGTTCATGTCAATCAAGTTTTTCACTTCCGTTTTTAAAGTGATTCTCTCTTTTTGACCTTTTTCGTAATTGTCATCTACCTTTTTTTCAAAACTTTGAAGCTTCTCTTTAAAAGGACTTAAGATTACATCTATTTCTTTTTTGTTGTGCTCAGTAAAAGATTTCGAGTTTTTATCTAATATTTCTTGAGCTAATACCTTGAAGTCATTTTTAAATTTTTCTTGAAGTTTTTCAGATTCTTCTTTTTGCGATTTAAGATTTTCTTCAAGGGCTGAAAAGCGTTCTTGCCATGCAACTACTTCCTTGCTAGAATTTATAAGTTCGTCTTGTTTTTCATTGAGTTCTGTGCTCAGTTTTTCTTCTGATTTCTTAAGGTCTTCAAAACGTTCTTTGCGCACAAAATCGTTTTCCAAATCAATGTCAAGTGCCCGATTTACATTGCTTTGATTTTTTCCAAGCAACCAACCAATCAAGGCTCCAGCGGCCAGACCAATAATTAAAAAAACTATATCCATTCAAGAAAAAATTAAAAGGTAAATATAAGCCGAAAGCCAACTTGCGATAAGGTTAAGTTCAAAAGAAATTTAGATTTTTAATTTCAGATATTAAGCAGAAATTAATTTTACAGCGCACATCATTTCAGTACGTTAAACACACAAAACAAATGAAAATAAAAAGACATTCGTGTTTCGCTTTTTTATTCTTCTGATAAGTTTGAGTCTGAGCAATCACTGCTTTACTCAAACTTTGGATAAGTTATTCTATCGATAAATTCATTTCGGTCAGACGGATGTGTCAAATTATTTTCACATTTTTCTATAAGCCGGATAAATACTTTTTTTAATGGTATTCAGAGAGAATGGGCAGATGATTTATTTGAAAAAAGTTATTAATGCAGTTTTACTTGGGTTTAGCAGAATAACATTAAAAAATTTCTCTGTGAGTATTATGTAAGATGTTTTTACGCCAAAGAATGCGAAACTCACAACTGTGGATACAACAGATAGGCCTTACGCAGGGCAGCTATACCTAGCATATTCCAAATATTCTAATCGATTTAGGAAAGGCCAAAGCTGAAAACGCATTTTTTTCGAGGAGTACAAGGCCTGGCTGCAATGGCTAAAGAGGTTCAGAATGGTGTGCATGGTGCAACCGGAAATGATGAAGTTATAGGCTGGGACAATCAATTGAGCAATGGGTTTATCATTCAACATGCAAATGTGCAATTACAATATTTAATAATTCTGCATACTGATACATTATTTAAGCGGATATTTTGGCTATTAGTAAATTATATTTTCTTGGATTTTTTTAGAAACGCGTAACGTAGCCTAAATGCACTTTAGCACTGTTTATATCAAAAGTGGTTTCTTGTTCTTTGCCAACCCCAATTGCCAAAGAAAATACACCTCCCCTTGTGTAGAAGGAAAAGCCTAATCCAAGGCCAACTAAAAAGTCTTTTGTCTGAATTTCGGGAACTTCATTGCGTAAAAAACCAAAATCAGAGAAGAGAAAAGCATACGTGTACCGCTCAAGAAACAAGCGATATTCTAGCTGGCTGTAAACATATTGTGACGTAAATAAACTTTGTTCATTGAAACCTCTTAAAGAATTCACACCACCAATTCTGAACAATTCATTTGTCACGAGCGGAGTATTAAAAAGTCCTGCACCTTTTAGTCCTAAGTAAAGTTTGTTGATTTTGCTCAGGTCTAAGTAGCCTTTAAATTCAACGCTAGTAGTATACTGTGTAGAGTTTGTTGAGTTACTGTTTCGACTCCCTTGACCAAGCTCAACATTTATTAAAGCCCCTTTGGTTGGCAAAAAGCGATGATTGAGCTTATTGTATTTCGTGTTGAGTAAAACGTATTTGGTGTTAACGTCTGCAAATCCATCGGAACCCTGAAGATTTCCGGAAACTCGGTTTTGATATGAAATGGCTATTTCTGTTTTCGAATTTGGTCTCACATTCACTCCGACTTGTAAATCACGGTTCGAGAAAATGGTGTCTTCTCGATAAAGGTTAAAATTGAAAAGAAACCCGAAGGGCGATTTAAACAAGAAGGGTGCATCAAGATGTAAATTCAGTTGCTGACTTCCTGCACGTGGAGCCGACCAATTAAATTCGATGTTTTCTGCCGCCTTAAAAACATGGTTTAAAGAGAGGTTTAATTCTCCTGTAAAAAAAACTGAACCATCGTCATTCGTGTTAATACCCGCTATTCCGCTTATGCGATTAGAGGCTTGCTGATCGAGGTAGAGGTAAACGGTGGTTTTTTCTTTAGTGAATAAAACTTGAGGGGCGCGTGTTGCTTTAAAAGTCCCGTTTTTATCTGCGAGCTCTTGTATCTCTTCAAGTTTAGATTCGTTATATGGTTTTCCTTTTTTTAGTCCTAAGTGGTATGAAATATATCCTTCCGGGATTTTCGTTTCTGACTTAACAACTAGACTGTCTATACTTTTATATTGACCTTGATAAATATTTAGGGTAGTTTTTAAAGTGTCGTCATCCTCAGATAATAAATTTAGTTTAACACGAGAAAAGGGGTATCCATTATTCTCGTAAAACTCGAGTAGCTGGTCCAATAAGTTTTGTGTTTTCCTCAAACTCCAGAACACATCAAAATCATTTGTTTGATAACCAAGTTCACCTAAAATGAAAACATCTGTATTTCCCGGGCTGATATATGCAATATCGAAATTCTGTCCAATTTTCAAATTGACTTTTAACGTATCGTTTTGCCATTTTTCATTGTAAGTAGGCGTGAGGTAACCATCATTTCTTAGCCCTTTTAAAACTTGATTTAATTTGCTTGTTGTTTTAGTGCTGTCGGATAGTGTAAACGAGGTGTTTTTTTTCTTAAAATATTCAATGGATTGCTCGCCTTTTGGTCTGACAGTGAAGTGCAATTGCCCAGAAACCTCAGAGAAAAATGAAAAAAAGAATATGACAAGTGTTATTCTCATAAAACAGAATCCCATTGAATGGGTTGTTTGTTTAACGCGCTTAATATCGAATTAGTTTTTGAAAAAGGTTTACTGCCCAAAAAACCGTTGTATGCAGAAAGAGGTGAAGGGTGAGCAGATGCTATAATGTGGTGTTTTGATACATCAATATATTGGTCTTTTTTTTTTGCATAGTTACCCCACATAATGAATACAATGTCTTTGGTTTGTTGTGATATTGTTCTAATCACCGCATCCGTAAATTTTTCCCAGCCTTTGTTTTTATGGCTTGCGGCTTCATGCGCTCTGACTGTCAGTACTGAATTTAAGAGTAAAACTCCTTGTTCGGCCCAACTGCTTAAATCTCCATCAGTCGGAATGTTCATCCCGATGTCTGTATTTAATTCCTTGTAAATGTTCTTCAAAGATGGAGGTATTTTTATTGCAGGGTTGACTGAGAAACTTAAGCCATTTGCTTGTCCGTCTCCATGGTAGGGGTCTTGCCCGAGAATAACAACCTTGATCTGACTTAACGGAGTTTTGTTAAATGCTTTAAAAATATTTTCTCCCGATGGATAAATTATGTGCTTTGTCTTTTCGTACTTCAAGAAAGCCTGAAGCTCTAAGAAATAAGTACGACTGAACTCTGCTGAAAGGGCGGTTTTCCAAGAAGATTCTATTTCAGGGTTGACAGTCATTCTCAGTTATTTTTAATGCGAAAATAGAGCATATCTGTTGTGTGATCACTAAAAAATGAATTCATTAATTACTCGCGTAAAAAAGGTTTTGAGGCAACTAATTTTAATAAAAGTCGTTATTTGCAGTATACAGGCTTGTAATTTGTAATTTTGAACTTCGAAAAACGTAATTAATATTATGAAAAATATAGCAAAAGCATTATTAATCGTTATCACGTTTGCAGCATTGGCTTCTTGTGGATCGCATGAAAAATGCCCGACATATAGTGGTGAGATTGAAACAGAAAATCCAACGGATGTATAATGCTTAAACCGCATATTTTGGAAGATCAGAATGGTCTTCTTGAACTTAAGGAATTGTCTAGAAGCCCCACTATTAAAGGGGTTTTTGTATTTAAACATAGCATTCGATGCAGTGTAAGTTATATGGCTTATAAAGGTCTAAAGGCTATGTGGAGATTTGATGAAATTCCTTTTTATTATTTGGATTTAATAAAATTTAGAAAAATTTCAGATGAAGTAGCATCCATGTTTAATTTAAAACATGAATCTCCTCAATTATTATTTATTAAAAATGGTGAGTGTGTACAAAGCGCTAGTCACTTTAGTGTTAATGTAGACACAATCCAGAATTGGTTGAATGCGTAAATTTTTAGTCATAGCGGCAATATTTATGTCATTTTATAGTTCGGCACAGCTAACAACAAAAGCAGATTTTAAGCGACAGGTGTACGACAATGAGATGACTGGAGGTATCATGCTTCATACCCGAGGGTTTGGTTTTAACTTACGAAGAATGCGTTACAGAGACGGTTACAATAAATGGGGTTGGGAAATAGATATTGCTTCCATACGTCATCCGAAAGAAGTAAAACTACAAAGCCAGTTGTATTTCAATTCGTCCAGAAGTTTTGTTTATGGAAAGCTAAACGGCTTGTACACATTTCGTTTGGGCTACGGTCGTGAAAAAATATTAGTCGACAAGACAGATAAAGGTTCAATATCAATCTCTTGGGTCACAATCGGTGGGCCTTCTTTCGGAATGTTAAAGCCAATCTACCTAGAGGTGGCCGATGAAGATCCGCTTGCTGGGCCTGAAAGTAGAATCACAGAACGTTACAAACCGGAAATTCACGATTACGCGGATATATATGGCCAAGCGCCATTTTTTACAGGAATAGAGAAATCATCTCTGCGCCTGGGTCTTTATTTTAAGACTGGTTTTTCATTCGATTTTAATATATCGGATAACAAAATTACGACCATAGAAGTGGGAGGAATTGCAGATTATTTCCCTTCGTTTGGTTTGTATCAAGACGAAAAAGTACCAATCATGTATGAAACAGGCACAGTAGAAAATTACAATCTCTGGCTTCAGTTTTATATCACATTTAATTTTGGAGGTAAGTGGAATTAGTATGAGTGAGCTTGCGCAGTTAGAAAAACCTACAAAAAAGCCCAAATGGCTTCGCGTAAAATTACCTACAGGAGAAAGTTATAAAGGCGTTCGGAAACTTGTAGATAACTACGAATTAAACACCATTTGCCAGAGTGGAAATTGTCCAAATATGGGAGAATGTTGGGGAGAAGGCACCGCAACGTTTATGATATTAGGTAACATTTGTACACGTTCTTGTGGCTTTTGCAATGTTGCAACCGGCCGGCCGTTAGCAGTAGATTGGGATGAGCCCGAGCGCGTTGCACGTTCGGTAAAGCTCATGAAAGTGAAGCATGCTGTTTTAACATCTGTTGATCGCGATGATTTGGCAGATGGGGGGTCTGTAATTTGGGCAGAAACGGTAAAGGCTGTCCGCAGAATGAGCCCTGGCACAACAATGGAAACTCTTATTCCGGACTTCAAAGGGGTTCTGAGAAATGTAGAACGCATTGTTGAAGTTGCTCCAGAGGTGGTAAGTCATAATATAGAAACAGTAAAACGTCTCACAAGAAAAGTGAGAATTCAGGCGCGCTATGCCCAAAGTATGGATGTGCTGAAATATTTAAAGGATGGAGGATTACCTAGAACAAAAAGCGGAATAATGCTTGGTCTAGGTGAAAATAAGGAAGAAGTTTTGGAAGCAATGCATGACTTGCGCGAAGCAAAAGTGGATATTCTAACCATTGGTCAGTATTTGCAACCAACCAAAAGGCACCTTCCTGTCGTTAGCTTTGTACAACCTGAAATTTTTGAGGAATTGAAGACTGAAGGTTTGAATATGGGCTTTAGATATGTAGAGAGCGGTCCGTTGGTCCGTTCGTCGTATCATGCAGAGCGTCATATATTTTAAAATCAAGGGTTTAGACACTTGCATTTTAAAGTTGTGAGGGCGCTATTTTGTTATATTTTTAGGCGGTTATTTTTTACAAGAACTATTAGTAGTTAAAAGATGAGAAAATTATTACAAGTATCATTAGTATCAATTTCAATTTTAGGTTTAGCGGTGCTATTCACCCGGGTTTCAACAGGGGATAAGCAAGGTCAGTACATACCTAGAAAAATAAATCAAAAAACTTCGCAAGAAGCTTTTGAGCACATTCACAAAATAAAAGCAAATCAAATTACCGGTAAAATTAATCCAGCGGATGTTGTTGCAGCTCAAAACCATGCAAAGTTAAGCACAAATAAAACAGGAGTTTTAGGATTGCAATGGACCTCTAAGGGACCAAACAATTTAGGCGGCAGATCAAGGGCGTTATTATTTGACAAGGATGATCCAAATACAATGTTTTTAGGAGGAGTGTCTGGAGGTATATATCGTTCAAAAACAGGTGGCTCAAGTTGGATCCCTCTTCATGACAATTCTACAAATGTCTGCGTAACTGCAATAGCCCAATCAAGTGATGGGACATTGTATTATGGAACAGGAGAGGGTTTGCATAACAGCAGTAATGGTACAACCAACTCGGATGGAAGTTTTGCTGGTGGTGGAATGTTCAAATCGTCAGATGGAGGGGATACTTGGACGGCTTTGTCCTCCACGACTCCAAATTCAATAAGTTTTGGCGCAGAGTGGTCTGCAATAGCTAATGTGTTGACGCATAAAACTGATGCCAATAAAATTTGGGCTGGAACGAATCGAGGAATTAGATATTCAACTGATGCTGGCGTGTCTTGGACCAATCCAATTACAGGACCAGGAAGCACGAGTGGAATCACAGATATGCACATGGATAGCCAAGGTGGAATTTGGGCAAGTGTGGGCAGTCGAGTGTTTTATTCTCCTACGGGTGTTTCATTCAGTGAGATTTCGAAAGCTGGTGCCGGTCCAACAGACCTGCCGAGAGGTCAAAGTCGTGTAAGGGTTGAATCAGCGCCTTCTGATCCCAATTATGTTTACGTTATTTTGATAGATACAGATCGTGGATTAGATCGAGTTTTTAAGTCAACTGACAAAGGGGTAACCTGGTCTGTTATTGGTCAGTCTACGGCAACTTGGGATCCTTTTAAAGGATTTAACGGTGTGACACTTCGTGCAGCTGGCCAAGGTAGTTACGATTTGGCAATGCGTGTAGACCGCTCTGATAGAGATAGACTTATAATTGGTGGTATTGACCTCTTTGAATATACGGAAAGTGGAGGATGGAGTCAAATATCGGTTTGGTATGTATCACAACCAATCCCATGGGCAGTTCATGCAGATCAGCACAACATTTATTTCCATCCTACAAAAAACAATGAGTTTTATGTAGTGAATGATGGAGGTTTATATAAAACCTCCGACAATGGAACTTCTTTCGTGCCAATGAATAACGAATTTAATACCATGCAATTTTATGCAATCGGTTTGGGTTCAGATAGAACTCTCATTGGTGGTGCTCAAGATAATGGGACAAATATTAATGACGGATCAGGAAATACGCCTTCAAGTGCATTTGAGATACAAGGTGGTGATGGAGGTCGTTCGGCAATTTCTTGGCTAGATCCAGATGTGTATTTTGGCTACTCAACTGTTACGATAACGAGAACTGCTAATGCTGCTGACAGTTGGGAAGGATCTGAATCTTGGTTTAATGCAGAAATGCAAAACTCAAATGTATATTGGAATATGCCATTTCGCTTGCATGAGAACACAGCGGATTTAAATTCTGCAGATTCGGTTGATTTTGTAGCGTATCCTTCTCTTAAATCTCTAGGGTTTGGAAACGGCAGCAATGATTCTTTTTATAACGTCATGGGTCGTCCCCAAGAATCGGCAGACTTTACTGCTGAGTCATTTGTTGTTTTTGCTGGTGGAGACACAGTTCGTTCAGACGCCTCAGGAAATTTAAGCGGAGACGGCACAGGAATGTTTAATGCATCTACAGGAGAATTTTACGTGAATTTTAATACTCCCCCTTCTGCAGAAATATTAGCCATTTGTGGTATTTCATACTCTGCGGGATCTGAATTAGTTATCGAGAGTAGTATTAACGGCCTTCCGTATAAATATAATTTAACAATTCCCGTAACTACAGGAGACTCATTGAAGGTTCAAGATCCAGTTCAGGCATTTTATGTTATTAGTCTTGGAGGGGCTGTTTGGATGACACGTCAACCGCTAGAATTTGGCGTTGGTAATTTGGAATGGTGGAAAGTCGCAAATATTACTGGAACTGCATCTTCAATTGAAATTTCAGCAGATGGGGATGTAATTTATGTTGGTACTTCAGGAGGTAGAGTTTATACAATATCTAATGTGAAACAGGCAAGGTCTTTCGCTACAGCTGATGTGTCTAGTGGCACTGCACTAACTAACGTAACATCAACGGTTATAGCTGGTGGTAGATTTGTAACGAGCATTGCTGCAGATGCGAATGATGCTAACAAGGCAATTGTCACTTTAGGTAATTACGGCAATACGCAATATGTATATTACTCTACAAATGCGGCATCAGTAAACCCTTCTTACATATCGAAGCAGGGTTCTTTAAGCTCAGGACTACTAAAAGCACCTGTATACTCTTCTGTAATAGACAAAGGAGATAGCAAGAAAGTTATACTTGGAACTGATTTTGGGATTTATGCGACAGACGATATTTCAGTCGCTTCACCTGTTTGGACTGAAGAGAACTCTGGATATGCTAACTCACCTGTTTGGGATTTGGTTCAATACAGAACGAACAAGAGCAGTGATAGCAGTACTACATTAAAAGAAGGTGATTTGTACTTGGGCTCTTACGGAAGAGGGTGGTATGTAACGAATTCACTTCAAACAGACCGTCCGTTAAGCAACAAAGAAGATGTTATTGAACAAAAGGCGGTTCGTGAAGCTTTGAGGATGTATCCAAATCCTGCTTCAGACTTTACTTCTGTGGATGTCTCTTTAGATGGTAAAGGAGATATTAAGGCATCAGTGTTAGATATGAATGGTAGAATTGTTAAAACTGTTTCAATGAAAGGTTTACCTCAAGGCGACCATAAGGTAAGAGTTGACCTGACAGGAATTAGCAATGGCACATATATATTGAGTTTATCTGCGAACAGCACCGTTCAAAACGGAAAGTTCATAGTAAATAAATAAATTATTTAGATTGTATTTTAAGCCCCGATATGTATCGGGGCTTTTTTATTTGTGCTTATGGGTGTTAGAATTGGGATAAATGGTTTTGGAAGAATAGGACGCGGTTTGATGCGCGTTTTGAAGAATTACCCACAAATAGAAGTGGTTGCTATAAATGATATTGCAGACAGCGATACGTTAATCCACCTCTTAAAATACGATTCTGTACATCGCGCTTTTTCAGGCGAAATACAATCTAACACTAACGGCTTTTCTATAGATGGAAAAGATATTGTAGTTTTTAATCAGCCAGAGGCGTCTTTCATTCCGTGGGATACTGAAGATGTCGATATTGTTATTGAGTCTACTGGTTTGATTAAATCTAGTTCTCAAGCTACACAACATATAAAACCCGGAGTGAAAAAAGTAATTATATCAGCTCCGGCTGAGGATGATATTCCGATGATTGTTTTAGGTGTGAATGAAGAGATTCTAGAGACTGATTCTAGCATTATTTCAAATGCATCATGTACAACAAATTCTGCAGCGCCAATGATTAAAATAGTGAATGATTTGTGCGATGTGGAAAACGCCTACATCACGACAATACATTCGTATACCACAGATCAAAGGATTCATGATGCTCCACATAAAGATTTGCGCAGGGCGCGCGCAGCAGCGTTGTCAATTGTTCCCACAACAACGGGAGCTGCAAAGGCCGTAACGCGCATATTTCCAGAGTTAAAACAAAAAATAGGAGGATGTGGTATTCGTGTGCCAGTTCCGGATGGCTCGCTAACAGATATCACGTTTAACGTGAAAGAAAAGACAACTGTTGAAGAAGTGAACCAAGCTTTTAAAATTGCAAGTGAGGGTCATTTAAAAGGCATTGTTGGTTACACAAACGATCCGATAGTGTCTTCAGATATTATTGGTATGAATTACTCTGTCTTGTTTGACGAGCAGTTGACTTCTGTTATTGGAAACATGGTGAAAGTGGTTGGCTGGTATGATAATGAAATCGGCTACTCTCATAGAATAGCCGACCTCATTGTAAAATTATCAGAATAAAGAATTACAGTAATTCTTCAATTTTCATATCTAAAGCAGCGCCTCTTAAATTCTTTGCAACAATAATTCCGTTTCTATCGATTAAAACAGTGTGTGGAATGCCTTTGAAACCGTAGAGAGGAACCATTGCAGAGCCCCATCCGCTTAAATCACTCACATGGTTTTCCCACGTTAATTGATCTTGTGTGATAGCTCTTTCCCATTCTTCTTTGGCGTTTTGTTGCTTTGGTAAACCATCTAAGCTCACGCTGAAAATATCGAAACCGCGAGAAACATATGTGTTGTATGTTTTAACAAGTTCTGGATTACTCATTCTACAAGGACGACACCAAGAAGCCCAAAAGTCTATCAGAACAACCTTGCCTTGTAAATCGCTTAATTGACGCATTTGGCCATTAGGATCTTGCAAAGCAATATTCGGTGCTGCTTTTCCTACTGAAGCATTTTCTGATGCCCGTTGCAATTGGTTTTCATATTCAAACTGATTTTGGATGTCTTCAATTTGTTTATGAAATGCTATTACGTTTTCATCATTGGGATACTTTTCAAATAGACCTTTGTCGATATCTATGTAATACTCTTTATACAGATTGTAAGGTAAAAGTGGATACTGACCGAGCATCTGGTTAATCGCCATAATGTTTGTTACGTTGGCATATTCCTCTGCAATAATGCTTAATACCTCTTCTCTATGATCTTCAATTCGAGCCGTATACAGTTCGTTCAATTGAGTCTTTTTGTCGTTGGGAAGTTCCGCACCTTGACCAGTTACAGATTGTACATAGGAGTCCAGTGAGTCACTCAAGCTGTATGTTTTGTAAAAGCTCTCCCATTGACGTTTTAGTTTGTCTGAATTTGGAGAACCCGTAATAGTGTATTCAGGGTAAAGGTTCTCAATATTAATCTCAATTTCGATTTTTTCTTTCGGATTGAAATACATTGGAATTGAAGCATTTTTTTCTTCAAACACGAACCAGTAGAACCCTGGAGTGTCTAAATCTAAGCCGATTTTAAACGAGCCATCTTCCAATGTAATTGTGTCAATAGCCGTGAACTTTTCCGGTTTGTTTTCGTAAACAATGAATTTGTCTCCTCCTTTAACTGTACCTTCGATAACCAATTCATCTGAATTGTTTTCGCAGCTTGCTAAAGCCGCCATTAATAATACAAATGCAAATATTTTTTTCATCTAATTGTATTGTTTTTCTATTTTATTTTTCTAATGCTTCTCTTACTAATTGATTAGTTACTTTCGGGTCTGCTTTCCCTTGTGACATTTTCATAACCTCACCCATAAACAATCCTAAAACGCCTTTTTTACCGTTTTTGTATTCTTCCACTTTGGCAGGGTATTTAGCCAATGCTGCCTGCACAAACTCTTGAAGTGCATCCTGATTGCTTTCCTGAATCCAGTTATTTTCTTGTGCTAAAGTAAGAGGGTCTTTTGTGCTTTTTTCTATTAATAGAGGAAAGAGCTTTTGACTCGCAACAGTGTTACTAATTTTAGAGTCATCAACCAACTGAATTAATGTCGCAATTTTTTCTGGAGCAATAGGAAAATCTGCTATTTCCATCGCTTTTGCATTGAGGAAAGACTTGATGTCGCCCATCATCCAGTTTGCTGCTGCCTTTGTGTTTTGTGTGTGTTCTATTAAATCTTCAAAATACAATGCTATAGATTTCGACTCCGTTAAAATCGCAGCATCGTATTTACTTAATTTTAATTCTTCAACGTACTTTTTATACAGTTCTGCGGGAAGCGTAGGCATGTGTTTTTTAACTTCAGAAACATAGTCTTTCGTAACAACGACCGGTTGTAAATCTGGTTCGGTGAAGTAACGGTAATCGTGTGCATCTTCTTTTGCTCTAAGCAGCACTGTTTCACCAGTAGCTGCATTAAAGTTCATAGTCGTCTGTTCAACTTTGCCACCACCTTCAATTAGTTCTATTTGGCGTTTTATTTCAAAGTCTATGGCTTTTTGAACATTTCGGAAAGAGTTCATGTTCTTCACCTCAACTTTAGTCCCAAATTCTTCTTGGCCTTTTGGGCGAACAGAAACGTTTACATCGCAACGCATAGAACCCTCCTCCATGTTACCATCAGAAATATCAAGATAGCGCACCAGCTTTCTAACTTCAGATAAATAACTGTAAGCTTCTTCACCAGACCTAAAATCAGGCTCCGAAACCATTTCTAATAGTGGAACACCCGCACGATTTAAATCAATAAGCGTATTAAACGGATCAATGTCATGCATACTTTTTCCAGAATCTTCTTCCATATGAATTCTGGTAATGCCGATAATTTTTGGATTGCCTTCTTTGTCTTTCACAAGCACTTCTCCACCTGTACAAATTGGAGTTTCGTGTTGAGTAATCTGATAGCCTTTTGGTAAATCTGCATAGAAATAATTCTTGCGAGCAAATTCGTTATACTCACGAATATCACTACCAACAGCAAGTCCAAGTCGCACTGCATACTCAATTGTCTTTTTATTCATCAATGGTAAAGTACCAGGATGACCTAAAGAAACAGGACTGACATTGGTGTTTGGAGATTCTCCGTATGTAGTGGAATCACTTGAATACGCTTTTGATTTTGAACTCAACTGAATGTGAATTTCAAGACCAATTACAGGCGCATATTTAGAACATTCTACAGGCATAGTCATCAATTTTCTAAGACCCGCAAAGAAAGGTAAATTGCCTTAAATAGCGCTTTTTTTGCCCAAAACAAATGAAACTATTTCAGATTCAATTTCTTCAGCGCCAGCGATAAACTGAACCGATATTGGTAGCTGTAATATTTGGAAATCGAGTAAGCTCGTATGCTCTAAATCTAAACGCGAATAATCTTTAGAAGTGGTTAGAATTGTTTTGTGTTCAAATATTTCGCCAGCTTCGGCAATAGCTTCGTAGTTTTTCTCATCGAAGTTATGATGATCGCTATAACGCAAATGTTCAAAAGAACAGCCCTGCTTTTCAAGGTAATCCGTTAAATAGTCTGAATGGGCAATACCTGTGAGTAATATGAAATATTTTGGTAGCTCTATTTCATCTCCTGTTGAAGAAATAGGGGTGCCGTATTTAAAATAACTGAACCCAATTTTTTGATGTGGCAAGGGATTTATTTGCGCTGTTATATTGTTTTGTTTTTCAAGACTTAAACTTTTATCGCATTTAGTAACAATAATTATATCTGCCCGTTTGTAGCCCGATTTGCTTTCACGTAGATTTCCGCCAGGCAGTAAAATGTCTTTGGTGAAAAGCTCTTTGTAAGTAGAAAGTAGCAAAGTAAGTCCGGCTTGCACATATCTATGCTGAAAGGCATCATCTAGAATAATGGCTTCTGGTCTATCATCAGTTTCTAGAAGATTCGAAATACCTTCAACTCTTTTTTCTGCAACGGCTACTTGTGTGTCTGGAAAGCGGGTCAATATTTCTTTAGGTTCGTCACCAATGTCTTGGCTTTTAGAGTCTGAATTGGCGAGTAAGTACCCTTTTGTTTTTCGTCCGTAACCACGACTTACCACAGCGGTTTTCACCTTGTTTTGAACAAGTTCTAGCACCCACATGGTATGCGGAGTTTTGCCAGTACCTCCAACATTTAAGTTGCCAATTGTTATCACGGGAACGTTGAACAGCTCGCTCTTTAAAACACCAAAATCAAATAACCTGTTCCGCGTCCATGTAATGGCGGCATAAATTGGAGAGAATAAAAGGAGTAAAGGACGTTTTACTTTCACGTGCTAAATATAGGGCGCTAAAACTTTCTGTGCGGCTTCAATATTTCCAGGTTCAATCCAGTTAATTTCTGCATCTTTTTTAAACCAAGTCATTTGCCTTTTAGCATAACGCCTGCTGTTCTTTTTAATTTCAGAAACACCAAACTCGATATCCCATTCACCATCAATAACTTTAAACAATTCTGAATATCCAACAGTTTGCAAGGCGTTTTTATACCTCAGAGGGAAAAGTGTTTTTGCCTCTTCAAGTAAACCCGTTTGCATCATTAAATCTACACGGTGGTTAATTCTATGATACAATGCTTCACGAGGATAGTCGATTCCAATTTTTACGGTTTGAAAAAAGCGTTCTTTTTTGGGTTTTGTTCTTTGCGTAGAGTAGGGCTTACCCGATGAGCGGATAACTTCTAGTGCTCTGATAAGGCGCATTGGGTTTTTTAAATCGACTTGAGCATAATATGTCGGATCTTTTTTTAATAGCTCTTCTTGCAGGGATTCTATGCCTGTTTCTGCAAATTGTGTATTCAACGCAGCTCTAATCGATTCTATTGTTGAAGGTAATTCATCGAAGCCATTTGTTAGCGCATTTAAATACATGCCGCTGCCGCCAACGGTAACTGCACTCTTGTTTTTCTCAAAGATCTGAGCTAAAACAGGAAGTGCTTCCCGCTCAAATCTACCTGCATTAAACTCATCGTTTATAGATAAGTTTTGAATGAAATAATGTTTGACTTGTTTTAGCTCTTGTGGAGATGGGGGTGCAGATCCGATTAAGAGTTCTTTATAAAATTGGCGACTGTCAAACGATAAAATCTCTGTGTCAAGCCATTTGGCAAGGTCAATAGACAGGCTAGTCTTACCGCTTGCTGTTGGTCCACAAATAGCTATGAGTAATGGTTTTGCCATTTAGTTGAGATATTCAGGATGTGTGTTCAGGATGTTACTCCAGAGCTTATTTACTTGTAAATCACGATAGCCAAATATTTCTTCTTTGGCCGAAAAAAGCGGGAAAATTGTTTCAAAATCTTTGCAATGAATTGAATTCGAAATCTCCACTAAACTCTTTTCTGGGCGAGTTAATTCTTTAGATTCTATAATTCGAGAAAAATGTGCAGCACTAACCTCCTTTAGAAATTCTATAGATGCCGATTTTATAGTTTTCTGAAATCTAACCTTGTCATTTGTTTGGTATGCTTTCCAACATTCAATTAAAGATTGAATTTCACCGTCAGACAATTGACAAGCATCTAGTTTTAATTCAATTAATTGTTCAGTAGAACAAGAGTCAAAACCTTTCCAATCTTGTGTTTTCGGTCTTACCCAAAACATTTTGTAATTCCTATTTTTAGTCAGTATTAAATTTATGGTGAACCATAAATTAACTTGACAAAGTAAGTTATATTCGAACCACAGAAAGATTTTGCGAGTGTTTTGCCCGTTGTTAATCTTTTCAAATTCAGATACGACCTTATCGTAATATTCAGATTTACCTCCTCCAAATTTATCTTCAATATAGGCTGCGCGTTTATCCCAAAATTCAGAGAGGTCGGCACTGTTAACTGGGCCTTCCATAAGTAGCTCGCGTGCAACACAAACTTGAGATTGCTTTAAAATAGAGCTCACGTGCTGGGCTAAAATATCGCCATTTAAAATATGAAACTCATTTATTTCTAAAGAAGGTGACCACATTCTCTGCAGAATTTTGACTTGTCTATATGTTTGTCTTCACCACAGTTATGACATACTTCAGTGTTGTTGATGCTGTTTGGTTTTGTCATTTCACTGGTAACTATTCCAGTTGGAACAGCAATAATGCCATACCCTAAAATCATAATGATGGATGCGAGTAGCTGGCCAGCCCAAGTATGAGGTGAGATATCTCCATAGCCGACAGTCGTGAGAGTAACAATAGCCCAATAAATACTATGCGGGATAGAGTCAAAGCCATTTGTTCTACCTTCAATCATGTACATGGCTGTCCCCATGACAATGGTAACGGCAAGCACAGCAAAAAGAAATACCAATATTTTTCTACGACTAGCTATTAAAGCAGACACCAGTTGATTAGACTCTCCTACATATCTCGAGAGTTTGAGCACTCTAAAAACTCTTAACAGGCGCAAAGAACGAATCACAAGAAGGGATTCTGCGCCACCGACAAAGAGACTTAAATAGGAAGGGATAATTGACAGAAAATCGATTATACCAAAAAAGCTAAAAATATACTTAAGAGGCTTGTTTGTTACATAAATACGCAGCACATATTCTGAAGTAAACAAAAATGTAAATACCCATTCTAAGGTGTCAAACTCTTCAGCATACTGTATATCTAGTGCACGTACGCTCTCTAGCATAACTACGATTACACTGATAACGATTGCGATGAGCAAGGCAACATCAAAAGCTTTCCCAGCTTTTGTATCCGCCTCAAAAATAATTTCGTGAAGTCTTTTTCTAAATGTGGCCATAGATGGGTTCGAAGCTATGAAATTACCTTCTCTCTAAAAATGATTTTTTCAAAGACCTATAAATTGAACAATCATAAAGAAATGAGATCGCCAAGTGATTTAATTCACCACTGCAAATAGTTACTAAATCTACCTGGCTATCTAAAGCTTAATTGTAAAATACTTCTGTTGTTATTATGTCATCTGTCAATTTTAACCGTTGCAAGAAGTCAGAGCGATATCCATAGTCATCTTCTCCTTTTGCACTCTTTGCCCAAGAATCAATGTCATCAAATGTTGTTGTTCCAGAGAATTGCGAACCTCGTATGAGCATTCCGCAGCTGGCCACAACTGCTGAAAAACGCATGTTGTAGAACTCTTTTTAAAGGGTGTGCTTTCTGCTAAAACTATTTTTTTCAAAAGAATGCTTTTGTCTGCATCGTGATTTTTATATCTGATTTTTACAGTTAATAGCTCTTCAGTAAAACTCGCATTTAATTGCGGTGCGTACTTCAAATCATCAATTTCCTCATCCATAGAAGTGGGAACTCCCGCAAGAATGACTTCATAAATTGCGGTTACGCTATGCCCGGATCCAATCTCCCCAGCATCAAGAGTAGTGATACTGCTGTTTCCGTCAAAATCTTTACTGGCACTAGCAACTAATTCGTCACCAAGTAGAACGCTGACAGACGCAAATGGAATGCTTTCTTTTGATAATTCGTCTTTAACAGTATCTTTTAGTACATCAGGAAGCTGTTTTGCCCTGACAAGAAAGGGTAAGCAAATGATTAATAGTGTAACATATCTTTTCATAACAGTCAGTTTTAAATTAGAATTAAGATATGTTGGCCAACATTAAGAGACTCGAATAAATAAACGCTCAGTTGGGGGTAAAAGGTTGAAAATCAGAAAATGATAACGGTCAACTTTACACTTATAAATAGAGTTTTTGGTGTTGATAAAAGTTGTTTTTTATCTGTTTTTAAAACGCTATATTATTAATCTCTAACACTTAATGATTAAAATGATGACTTATCAACTGATTGACAAAGAAAGAATTGACAAATTTTCTTTTCCAAAACGTGATGTGCTGTCTTCAGAAAAAGAAAAGAAAAGTCTGTATCTAAAAATTCACAGAGCTACAAGTCTAGGAAACATTGAAAACCATAAAGTCTTTATCTTTTTTGAAGACAAGGGTGGGCCAAAAAAAGTATTTACTACGATTTGGGCGCAAACAAAAGAGAAGGTAGTTTTAAAGAGAGGACTATTTATACCAGTGAATAGAATTCATGACATTCGCTTCTCTTGATTCTTCAAACACTATGAAAAATTTATTTGTTATTGCCATTGTGGCCCTTGGTTTGTTCGCATGTTCTAAAGCAGACGTTGAATGCGTAGAAAACGTTAATGCCGATTGTATTTGCACTATGGAATATGCCCCAGTATGCGGGTGTAACAACAAAACATACGGCAATAAGTGCGAAGCAGAATGTGCTGAAATAACAGCATATACAGAAGGCGCTTGCCCTGAATAAATTCAATAACAAAAATTACTTTTTACTTTTTCAATTGACAGAGGAAAATACCTTTGCGATAAATAAATTTTTACAATGAGAGATTTAATTGTTGCTGGTAACTGGAAGATGAATAAGACGGTTGATGAGGCCGTAATTTTGGTTCAAGAATTGAGCGAAAGAATAAGCGAAGAAAGCGTTGGCGAGGTCAAAGTTGTTGTATCTCCGCCTTATGTTGTCCTTCCTCAAGTAATATCAGAACTCTGGGACAATTCAATGGTTTCCGTTGCAGCTCAAAATTGTCATGAGAACGAAAGCGGTGCATTTACCGGTGAGGTTTCTGCAAAAATGCTACAGAGTATAGAAGCAGATGCCGTGATTCTTGGTCATTCTGAAAGAAGAGAATATTTTGGAGAGACGAATGAAATAATTGCTGCAAAAGTAGATGCTGCATTAGAAAATAATTTAGTTCCTATATTTTGTTGTGGTGAAGTTTTAGAGCAAAGACAGGATGGCTCGTTTTTCAATGTGGTGAAAAGTCAAATAGTAGAAGGTTTATTTCACCTTGATAATGATGCGTTTAGCATGGTTGTAATTGCTTATGAGCCAGTTTGGGCTATTGGTACTGGGGAGACAGCTTCTCCTGAACAAGCGCAAGAAATGCATGCTTTTATTCGTGGTGTTGTCACCGAAAAATATGGCCATGAAATCGCAGAAAACACAAGTGTTTTATACGGGGGTAGTTGTAAACCTGGCAACGCACAAGAATTATTCGCGAATCCAGATGTGGATGGCGGTTTAATTGGCGGTGCTTCGCTAAAGGCGGATGATTTTGTTGCAATTATTGAAGCCTTGAAAAATAAATAATGACTTATTACAAGTATGACTTTAGGATAGACCCAATTCTTCCATTTAGAGATATTATGATCGCCCAATTGGGCGATCTCGGTTTCGAATCTTTTGTAGAAACTGAATTTGGTTTTGATGCCTATGTTGCAACAGACTTGTGGAGTGATGATTGGATTTTAAATCGTGTTGAAGGTTTCGATACTGTAGAGGTTGAATTCACAAAAGTTTTAATAGAAGATCATAACTGGAATGAGGAATGGGAAAAAAACTTCGACCCAATCTTAATTGGAAAGGAGTGTTACATCCGTGCCACATTTCACAAACCAAAACCAAGTTTCCCTTTTGAAATTGTTATCGAACCGAAAATGAGCTTCGGTACTGGACATCATCAAACAACAACAATGATGGTTCAGCTAGCGCTTGAAATGGAATTTGATGACAAACAAGTTTTAGACATGGGAGCAGGAACTGCTGTGCTTGCAATTTTAGCTGGAATGAAAGGTGCAAACCCAATTGCCGCTATTGACATTGACGAATGGGCATTTGAAAATGCAAAGGAAAATGTTGCTATGAACGGTTTTGAAAATATAAAAGTAGAGTTGGGCGGAGCCGAACTTTTGGGTTCCGAACATTACGATGTGATTTTTGCAAACATCAATCGTAACATTCTTTTAGAAGATATTCCACTGTATGTTAACGTTCTAAAGGCTAATGGCAGCTTGTTGTTAAGTGGGTTTTACAAAGAAGACATTCCACTAATTGAAGAAAAGTGTACTGCTTGTGGATTACAATTAGAAAAGTCAAAAAATATTGACAATTGGGTAGCGTTACAATTCAAAACAATATTATAACAGTGCTGATGTGCAGATTATTACCTCTTGTTGTATTTTTATTTTCTATTCAAGCAGTTGGTCAAAAGATCAAAAAGTTTAGCAAAGAACCTGGAGTCTATTTGCAAGAGCTGAACACCTTTTTGACCAAGGATCTAGATAAAAACAGAGGTGAGCTCTTATACAATCAGTTTGCACCTGTATTCAACGATGCCAGCTTGTCTATGGAAGTGCAAGATGCAATTGTAAACACCTCTAATAATCTTCAAAAGAAACGTATTGTAGATATTGATAACTGGGAGTTCTTTTTAATGTCAGTGGTTCAAGTTATTACAGCAGAAGATGAAGCAATTTTAGAGCCATGGCTGAAGTATTTAGACGCCTATACACGTAAAGGTAAAAGTGGAGCGATCAAAAGCTATTTAACTGTAGTGTATGAAGTGTTTTTAAATCATCAGTTTATTTCTAATAAGAACGTTACATGGCGCGCTGATGGCGATGATTTTCTAATTGATTTTGACGACCAATTAGTAGTTAGAGTGAATGAGGTTGACCTCTGGGGCTTCTACAAAACAGACAGTACCGTAATTGAAGCGACTAGTGGAATTTATTACCCTGCTGAAATTAAATTTCACGGGAAGGGCGGTAACATGTATTGGAGGCGCGCAGGATTGAGCGAAGATTCAGCAAAAGCCGAGTTAAGTTCTTATTCAATTAATATTGAAAAAGTACAGTTTACGGCTGATTCTGTTTTAATTCAATCTTATCTATTCGAAGACCCTATTATGGGTAGGCTAGAGGAGCGATTGACTACTAAAACGAAAGAATCGAATGCAACTTTTCCGCGGTTTTATTCTTACGAAGCTAATATTAAAAAAGTCAACCTTTATCCCGATGTAGACTTTGTTGGTGGTTTTTCATTGATTGGAAATGCATTTTATGGGTCAGGTGTGGAAGGTTCACCAGCATCAATGATTTTCAAATATGACGATAAACCATTAATTACAACCAAGTCAAAACGGTATCTACTGAAGGAAAAATTGGTAAGCTCCAAGGAAGTTCAGGTGAAGATGGCAATCAATGGAGATTCTTTGTTTCATCCAAAAGTGTCTATTAAATATCAGCCAGAAAAAGGCTCTTTGGTTTTCAATCGCGATAAGGAAGGTGTTTCGCAAGCTCCTTTTATAAATACGTATCATGATTTAGACATGTACTTTGATGCCTTAACCTGGTTGCGTGGTCAGCCTGTAGTGAACATCAGTAATTTGAACTTAGGAGCAGTATCACCTGTTGTCTTAGAATCTCAAGATTATTTTAGATACCAACGTTTTGAACAAATACAAGGGCTAAATGATATTAACCCTCTGTATGATTTAAGCAAAGCCTCTGAGTATTACGGACGAGGGATTTTAACTCTTAATGAAATAGCTGAGTTTTTGAGAATGGGAAAGCAGCCTGCACATCGCTTTATGCTTGAAATGACAGTGCAAGGGTTTGTTTACTATAATCAGGATAAAGAAGAAATTACCATTAAAGACAAAGTATTTAATTATGTGAATAACATAAATGAGAAACGTGATTACGATGTTATTCGCTTTGTGTCTGGCCTTAATACTGGAGCGAATGCCTCCATTAGTCTGGAGAATTACGACATGGAAGTGAGAGGGGTAAACGCCATTGCTTTGAGTGATTCTCAGAAGGTAGCTTTGTTTCCCGCAAGGAGAAAAATTACAGTTCATGAAGGTTTAGATTTTGACTTTGATGGTAAAATAACTGCTGGTAGATTTTCATTTTGGGGGGCACAATTCTTTTTCGATTACGATCAGTTTCAATTGAATATGGCGACCATTGACTCTATGCGTTTTAAGGTGGAGTCATTCTACACTGACATCAATGGCAATAGAGAATTAGTGAATGTTAGAAACACACTTGAAGATATTAATGGGGAGCTGTTGATCGATAAACCAAATAACAAATCGGGCAAAGTGGACCATTCAGAATACCCGATTTTTAGATCTGGAAGGGAGAGTTATGTCTACTACGATAGGCAAACTACGCATTCAGGTGTCTACAATCGTGAAAACTTTTTTGTAGAGCTTGAGCCTTTTGAAATTGATAGTTTGGATAATACATCAACACAAGGATTAAAGTTTAGAGGGTCTTTGACAAGTGCAGGTATTTTCCCTGATATCCAAGAAGATATTTTGGTTCAAGAAGATTATTCACTTGGGTTTAAAACTGCAACTCCGGAAGGGGGGTATATGACCTATCAAGGCAAAGGAAACTACGAAGGTGATCTTTCTCTTAGTCTGGAAGGTTTTACAGGAGATGGAGACATAGACTACATTACATCTAATGCCAAATCGGAGGAGTTTATATTTTACCCAGACAGCACGAATGGTGTAGCGTATGAGTATGTTATTGTTGAGCAGGCTGGGGGTGCCGATTATCCACCTGTTGATGCTGCAAATGTGTGGGTAAACTGGCAGCCTAATAAGGATTTGTTCTATACAAGAAGTGGTGAGACCCCTTTTAATATGTATGGTGATGTAGGGATGAAAACCGAAGGAGTTCTTGCTTACGGGCCAGATCGATTGCGTGGAAATACCAAGAATTCATTTTTGGATGCCGAGTCTATTTCTAAAGATTTTTGGTTCAAGAACAGAGAATTTAGTTCAGATTCATTAGCAATTCGGATTCGAGCCAATTCAGAGGCGCCTTGGGGGTTTGAGCTAAAGGATGCCTATGGTTTTGTGAATTTCGATCAGGAAAAAGGAGAGTTTACGAGAAACGACGCCGCTGGCTATTTGTCTTTTCCGATAAACGAGTATATCGGCTACATGGATTTTGCGGAATGGTTTATACCAGAAAAGTCAATTGAAGTACAAAAGCTTGGAGGAGCTGCACAGTCCCATATGGTATCTGTAAACCGCTATCAAGACTCCTTGCAGTTCAATGCAGGCTCGGCTAAATTTTTCTTGACAGAAAGCTTATTAGAATCTTTTGAAGTACCCCATATAGATGTTGCGGATGCGAGGCTTTTTCCTGACAGTGGCTATGTAGCCGTAGATCCAAAAGCGAAGATGCGAGTTTTGGACAAAGCTACCCTGCTCGCCAATAGAGAAATGAAGTATCATAACTTCTACGATGCAAGTTTAACCGTGAAGTCTAGAAACAAATATTTCGGGACAGGATATTACGATTACATTGACGAGGATGAAACGCCTTGGCCATTGTACTTTGAAGAAATTAAAGTTGATACGTCTGGGGCCACAGTTGGTTTTACAAAGCTAAAAAAGGAAGATGATTTTTACTTGAGTTCATTCTTTGCATATTATGGGAAGGTAGAATTAACTGCTGATGAACAATTCATGAACTTTGATGGCTACACCCTCATTCAGCAGACATGCGATAACATTCAAACGACTTGGTTTAAGTTTGAGTCCATCATAGACCCAAAAAGTATTGTTGTTGTTCTTCCTGAAGATAATCCAGCTACGAGAGGTGACAATCTTTACAACGGAATTTACATCGCGCCAGATTCAACGAGCGGATTTTCAGCTTTCTTAACAAGAGGAAATACGATGGCAGATCAGGAACTTATTGCGGCTACGGGTGTACTGTTTTATGATTTAGAACAAAACTCTTATGTCGTTACAACTCAAGAACTTTTAGATAACCCTGATGCAAGTGGTAATTATTTGATCTTGGATAATAGTGATTGTATTACTCGTGGATATGGTAAACTAAGCTATAGCCCTAAGATGGGACAAGTTGATTTAACTTCTTATGGTACAGTTATTCATGATTTGAACTCGGATAAGATATCGATGGATATTGTACTCAATTTTAACTTCTTTTTTGATGACAAGACTTTGGAGTATATGGCAGCTGAAATACTTTCAGCGAGCTCAGCTTCTGCGGCTAAAGTAGATCGAAAGGCATACAATGTGGCATTGAATAACATGCTCACTGAAAAAGAAAAAGCAAGAATTAATGAGCAAATAAGTTTAACAGGGGGTATGGATAAAGTGCCAAAATCAATGCAAAACTCAATGAGTTTTTCAGATCTCACTTTAAAATGGACGCCAGAGACAAGTTCGTTTGTGAGCGATGGAAAGATTGGTGTTGGAAACATTTTAGATATTCCTATCAATAGAGCTGTTGATGGTAAAATAGAGGTTATTAAAAAGAGTAGAGGGGATGAGATATACATATACCTTGAACTGGATGATGGCTTTTACTACTATATCCAATACAAGAGAAACCAATTGCAATTTTATACAAGCGACAAGGAGCTGATGACAATGTTCAGAGAGATTGATCCGAAAAAGAGAAGTCTTTCTGCTAAAGATGGGAAGCTACCCTATAAGTACAATCCTGGTACTAAAGGAAAAGCCAATTTGTTCTTGAGCAAGTTTGAGTAAATTTGTCGTCTTATTGAGAGTGAAAAAAGTATATGGAAACAGAAGTACTGGTTGAGGAAAAAGTAAAGGAGCAGATAAAAGATCTGAATGAAATAATTCTTTATAATGATGATGTTAATACTTTTGATTGGGTAATTGAAAGTTTGATAGAAGTATGCGAGCATGACCCTTTGCAGGCAGAACAGTGTACCGTGCTTGTGCATTACAAAGGTAAATGTGGAGTAAAAACTGGAGAGTACAACGAGTTAGAGCCAATTTGTTCTGCATTGCTAGAGCGAGGGTTAAGCGCTGAAATAACATAAGTAAAAGACATAGTAAATAAGTTGTGAATATTAGAAAGCATATTATATTTGCAGCCGTTTGAAAAAACAAAATGGCTCCGTAGCATAACTGAATAGTGCACCACATTACGGCTGTGGAGGTTGAAGGTTTGAATCCTTCCGGAGTCACTAAAAAGTCCCAATCTTGGGACTTTTTGTTTTATTGATATTACAGAGTTGTTTAAAGGGACGCAATGATTTTTTTAGTCTGATTCGCATAAATTAAGTCTTACTTAAAAGCTTAGTATTATATACTTAGCATGTGATTAAAACAATAGTATGTTCTAATCAAGATAAAAAGCACGTTTTTTTTCAAAAAGGTGTTGCTACTTCAGAAATCAGTTTTATATTTGTTATGTTCCCGTTCGGGAACAATTAGGTTTATTGGTTTGGTGTAAGGCTCGGGGTGGTTCCCGGGCCTTTTTTCATGATCGCCTTTGTGGACGCGGCATACAACGGTTCTATATTCCATTTAGCAACTGTTTTAAACCAACTATTTTGTGCTTTTTCCGACTTCTTTTAGGTGTGTTTTTACTTGTAAATCAGTCCGGAAATGAAGAAATATTTGCACCCTAATGGTGATTTTCACTAAAATTATTTTTTGAATACCAATTAATCACTCTTTTTTCCATTCCTGTAAATAGAAGGAAGAGAGATTTTGTAGTAGACGACAATCAGCCTTAAGGTTATAATTATTACAATTGGAATAAGGTTTATCCAAATTGAGTCAATTCTAGTATGAAATAATAGATAATAGACTAGCCCTCCAAGAATACTAATAGTCGCGTACACTTCTTTTCTAAAAATTACTGGAATTTCATTTACAAGAATATCCCTAATAATTCCTCCGAAGGTTCCAGTAATTGTACCAAGAATAATACAGTTTATTAAATCGAGGTTTTGATCAATTCCAATTTGAACACCAGTAATTGTAAATAAGCCTAATCCAATAGCGTCAAAAAGTAAAAGTGGTTTGTATAAATGCTTGATTTTTGATCTAAACACAATAGTCAAAACAGTACCGGCAATAATTGCGTAGAGTGGATTTGTGTCATGTAGCCAAAAAACTTCGCGTTCGGTCAGAAACATATCTCTAAGTGTTCCACCACCTATTGCTGTAACAAATGCGACAATGAATACACCAAAAACATCAAAGCGTTTGTGTATGGCAGTTAATGCGCCAGAAACGGCCAAAGAAAATGACCCCAGAATATTGATATACGCAAATATAACTTCCATGAAAATGAACTGCTATTTGGAGGCGAAAATAGTTAAATCGACTGTTGCCAAAGACTTGAATGGATTGGCCTTTGGCTATTTTTACCACCTAAACCATAGAAATAAAAAAAATAATAGCATTTTCAATCCTTATTGCAGGTTTCGCGCTAAATGGAAATGCGCAAAAGAAGGAACAACAAAAAATTAAAGCCGTTATAGACGATGTAATTCAATTCACTGAGAGTGGTGACTACGCGAAAGTTTTAGACCATACTTACCCTACATTATTTACTTTGGTTCCAAAGGAAACTTTGGCAGCGCAAATGGATGAGATCTTCAACAGTACTGAAATGAAAATCTCAGTGAAAAACTTTGAAACTGGCGCAGTTGGTGAGATTAAGAAAGGTAAAACAGTGGAATATGTAATTGTACCTTATAACTACAATATGAGCATGCAGTACACTACAGATGAAGCGACTGTTGAAATGGTTAATATGACAGCGGGAATTCTTAAAGGTCAGTTTGGTGAAGATAAAGTTCGCGTTGAGGAAGAAATTAAAACTATTGTGGTTGAGAATGAATCTGAAATATTGGCTATTAGAGACAACAATACCTAAAATTGGAAAATTATAGAACTTAAGGCTGACCAAATGCAGATGATGGAAATGATTCTTCCTGCTGACGTATACGAAGCGGTTAAATAGAGCAAAACATTTTCTTAGAAAGGCAGCTAGAGAGTTGGTCTTTTTTTTGCTTTTTAGGTTAGTAGTGTTCTTTCTTGAAGAGAATGCTGTAAAGGAAAGTACTCTCGCTACTTTCAATAAATGTCTCTAGTTTTATTTCTAAATCGTCATTCTTGGCAAAGGTATACTCTAGCCTTTGAATGGCATCTGAGCGACTAAGAATAGCTTCTAAGGGATGGTATTTTAAGGAATTAGAATTCCAATAATTCATTTGCACTTTACGATCAATGTAGCTGTCGGTAAATACAACCCAATAGTAGATATACCCTTTTTGAAGGTTGTCTGACGAAATAATTAGATGAGTGGTAAAATTAGAAAGAATAGTGTCTTCGTTAACAACTTCAAAACCTCTTGAATAGACTTCGGATTTTACAAATTTTATTTCTTTAGAAAGCAGACTCTCTTGGCTTTTTGCCGAAAGGGAGAAGAGTAGCACAAGGATGATTACTTTATAATTCACTTCTAAAGTGTTGGTTCTCAAATTTAAGAAACTACTTCGTCTATTATTTAGATATTAATTACCTCTTTTAGAACGGCAAAAAACAAGACAATGAAAGACTCGATTGACTATAAAGCCATAAACAAAGAATCTTGGAATAGACGCGCCGAATCGCATTACGATTCTGAATTTTATGGCAACGATAATTTTATTAAAGGGAAGAACTCTCTTAATGAAATCGAACTTGATATTTTAGGTGATGTAGCAGGGAAATCCATTTTGCATTTACAATGCCATTTTGGGCAGGACACTATTTCATTTACAAGATTGGGTGCAAAAGCTGTCGGTGCTGACTTGTCGGATAAAGCAATAGAAAAAGCAAGAGAGCTAGCCGATATAACCGGAAGTGATGCTGGATTTGTTTGCTCGGATATCTATGAATTGCCGAATGCTCTAGATGGGAAATTTGATATTGTGTTTACCTCTTATGGCACAATTGGATGGCTCCCAGACTTGGGTCGTTGGGCTGCAGTAATAAAGCATTTCATCAAACCTGGAGGGCAGTTTTTGATTGTAGATTTTCATCCAACCTTATGGATGTTTGACGATGATTTTGAAGGTGTGAAATACAATTACTTTAATGATGGGCCAATTGTAGAAACCGAATCGGGTTCATATGCGGACAAAGATGGGCAATGGGAAAAGGAATATGTGGGCTGGAATCACAGCATTGCAGATATTTTAACCAGCTTAATGAATAAAGGTTTAACCATTACAAAAATGCAAGAGTTTGATTATTCGCCCTACGACTGTTTTAAACACACGGAAAAAATAACAGAAAGAAAATATAGAATCAAAAAATTCGGCAACAAGTTGCCTATGGTTTATGCGATATCAGCCCAGAATGAAATTTAAGAAGTTGAACTATTCAATAAAAAACGGGACCTAAGCCCTGTTTTAGAATAATTCTATTCTCTTATTCTGGAATTGTCACAGTTACCCTTTTTACGTAACCGTTAAATTCAGAACCTTCAACATCTTTACATACTTTATCTACAACTTTCGTTGCATTGTCTTTACCACATCGGCTGTTTCGTCAGCTGAGAATACTGCAGGAGCATATTTCTCAACATATCCCTGAGCCACTATTTTATCGTTCACATAAATCTTGGTAACATCACCTTTTCCTGTGCTGTCTCCGTCGTATTCATAGTCAAGTTTGATTTCTGCATCACAAGAAGGTAGAGTTTCGTCCGAAGCTATTGTATAGCTTTCTAGGCCAAGGTAGTTGTAAGTGTATGCAGACTTTCCATTATCCATGTACAGTGCCCAGCCACCAAATTTACCGCCTTGGCAAAGAATGATTCCATGACATTTCCTTCTAAATAAACATTTGCAACAATTATTTTTGATGTGATTTAGGTAAGTCTGTTAGCTTGTAAATTTATTTATTTAATAGGGAGGACTAATAATGTCAATAAACGTGTATAGTGTGTTAAATAAATGTAAGCATGCCTTTTCGACAAAAGTATTACTGAAAAATAAATGCTTTGTTTTTGGTCTTTTGCCTGATTGCATTATACATGCCTGTGGCGAAGAATAGAGCCACAGCAGACCTATAGAAATAAGCTAATGGAATTATGACAAGATCTTTTAAATAAGCGTTTTGTAACTTTTGTAGAGGTCATGAAAGTTATCCAACTTATTGATTCTAAGTCCTACTGAGTGATAAATTTTTTTGATTTTAAGAATGGTGTATTGAGCATCTGTTGAGTTGTATTTACAAAAATTTTTATACTCAATGAGGTTGCTTGTTATGCTCAATCGCTCTATACACCTTTAAGGCTTCATCAAGCATTTCCTCTGAGTATTTATATTCAACCTTGCGTATATTATTATGCGTTTCAAGCGACTCAGAAACGTCTTGAATAGAAAACTTTGAGAGTATATTGTTTACGACCTTATTTGGGTTTTGGCAAAATTGCTCATATGTCAGTAAAATTGTGTTTGAGTCCACGATGGTTAAAGTTTTTGAGTAATAGTTAATCCAAACTTCTAGCCAATAGTCCAATTTGGTTTTATCTGTAGATGTTATGCCTCGCCCATTTTTAAATTCAAACACTTTTTGATTTATACCAAATTCATGATGACCTAACCAATTCATATACTCTAGAACAAAGGGGTCTTCAACTTGAAGATTTGAATAGAATAAATGCTTTTCCAAAAGCGAAGCGGCATGGTAAAGTGGGTGTCTACATAGAACGACAACTGTAAATTTTTTGTTGAGTTCCCTCAATGAATTATATCTCAATAGAAAGTTATTATTCTTTGCGAGGTAGGTCTTGTTCGATTTGTTTTTTACAATTGATTGATAGTTAAGATAATCAACGTAATCTTCAGATTCAAGTGCATATTCTTTGAGTAATTCATCTTCGATGAAATTGTCGTTTGCCTTTAATTTAAAAAAGTACTCCTCGAGTGCCTCGGTAGAATCCAGGCCAATTTTAATTCCATCGCCATGACTTCTTTCTTTTTGTTCTGTTTCTTTTGGATTGTAAATTTTCTTCCAACAGTTTGGGCTCATTAAAAAGGGCATATTGGCATAGTTTAATGATGAAAATTGCCCCGTTTGTTGAATAGCGTTTAATAGGCTAGTTGTACCTGAACGTGCTAATCCAGTAACGATTAAAAACTTCTCATTTAATTGGTTTCCTTGTTTTTCAACAGTTTTTACTTCACGTTTAAACAGTTTATATCCGATGGTGTAGTTATTCAATACCATCCGATGCAGTAGCTGTGATAGCTCCGAGTAATTTGAATCGCTTTTATGTTTTGAAGGGATTAAAAAAGGTACGGTGGCACCGATTGAAATAGCTACTATGGATTGCCAAGAGGCGAAATTAATTTCTGAGAGGGACGCAGGTGTAAGAATTGAAAAAACATAAACTGGAAGAAATGCCATTGCAATGGCTATAATGAAAAGTAGTACGTTTTTGAATAAGCTCTTTATAAGATTGTTTGTACTTGATTGGAGTAGTTCAAGCTTAACATCGTCCTCCTCATTTGTGAGCAAATCATTTAGAAGTGAAACGCTTTGTTCAGCTAGGTTAAAGAAATATGCGCGTTTTAATTTTATTATAAATAAGGCAACAAAGCCTGACAGTAATAAAACCAAATACAAAATCATTATTTCTTTTTCTTAAAGTATTTTTTCGTTTTAAGCCAAATGATGTAGCCAAAAGAAAATAATACAATACCGCCTATAACAAGAATTAAAATAATGGTGCCAAGACCTAATCCGGGGCCTATGTATAATAGAATGTTGATCATTTAGTCGTTTATTATTCTTGTCCAATTTGGAAGGTGGTGATACCCTTCATGTTGAGAGATATATACACCTTTATAGATGGCTTCATCGTCTTTCAAGACCCAAATTAAACCGCTGTTTTGTTCTTCGATAAATATACTTCCATCTGGCAATTGTTCTGCTTTGCCTTCGGTGTATGTAAAAATTGAATTTTTAACAAATGCTTTATTCGAAATATCGAAAAATTCATGCGTATTTAGATTGTACCCTATAACGTTAGAATAAAAACTGCCATAGTCTTTTTGATCGTTCGCTTTTCTCCAGCCATTAGCAGTTTTTTGCTTAATAGTGTGCGAGTTATTATTGAATAGTGAAATAGTTGAGTCACTTAAAATATCAACATCATGCTGGCTGTAAAAAGGACCTTCTATTATTTCTATTACTTTGTTTGTGTTAGGTCTATAATGCATCAAGCAAGAAATATTTCTGAAGCTTAAAAATAAATCACCTTCTTTGTAATTCTTAGTTGTACTTAAGGCTGGCTCAACATCATTTAAATGAAAAGGGTCTTCTGCATTGTTAGACTTTAAGATTAAATGTTCTAATTTATTTTCTACCAAAATATCCACAATCGATTTATGAAATAGAATTTCTCCTGTACTCACATCCAAATGGCAAATTGTATTGTCTATAAAATTGTATGACTGGTCTCCCAGTTTGAACTTTCCTTTATAAATGATAAATGCACCGTTTTCTTTCTTGTAAGAACACGCCCAAACATTTCCTGCACTATCTAAATTCAGAGAATGATGATGAGCCATTTTCGGTTGTTTCCAAATTTGGTTTCCTAATGAATCAATTTTTATTAGTCCTGTTACTCCATTGAAAGAATAAACGATTTCCTTATTTGGAAGGAGTAAAGGGTCCATTATGCGGCTTTGAGGTTTGTGAGGGTTTTTAACATTCCATTCATACAAACTCTCGTTGTTCTTTAAATTTCTAAGCTCAATTGTTCTTTCGTTATTGGAAGTTGAGTAGGTGATTAGGGCCTTTACATCAATTTCTAAATTGTTGATTGTATTAAAGCCTTCCGGAGTTTTCACAAAAGTATCTGGTAACTTTTTAACCTCCTTAACGGTTTCTTTAAACATGTCTGGGAAGTCAATTAAAGCTTTAACCGGCTCTGTTATGAAAGAACTGTATTGTTTGTCACCTACAGTCATGTGCTTGACAGTCCATCCAAATATGGATAGAAAAAAGAGAACTATAACCGTTGTGGCAAAATACTTTATTGCTTTTTGCATGCACTTAAAATCGAGTGACCAAATGTATGGCAATTTCTAAATATTAGGCATTCTTACTTTAAGAAAACAAGAGCATGTTTTCTTTTTTTATTGACATGTAATTCAAAGACATATATTTTTTTGTATTTATTGGTTTTTTGAACATACAAGCGTTTCTATTGCTTTACATTAATTGTACTTCTCGAACTATAGAGTTACGTTTTAGTGAAATCAAGTTTTTGGGTAATGAAGAATTGCAGGCGATGCAGATTTGCATCTGGTTTGGCCACAAATAAATACCCCAATTGCAGGTTTAAACCTTTGGTGAAATGATAACCAAAAGCAGAATAAAACCGGTTTTGATCAAACTCTAAATCAGGTTTGTTGTTAATGAAAAATTCATTATTTGTATTAAAGAAGAGCGTGCCTTTAACGCAGTCCCTCTTATTTATAGGAACGGTGATTTGCAAGCGATAACGCATTCTGTTGCCGCCATACGAGTTAATATTCCTGAATTCATAACGGTAGCGATGTTGCACTTTTACCCAATCAATGTTTTGAGAAAAAATGGCCTGCAAATCAATTCTGAACTCTTCTTCATAAGACTGGTTTGTAAAGTTTTCCTCATATACAAAATGTTTGTGGTACTCTGTTGAGATGCCCACTTGCAATTCGTCGAAAAGATTATATGTAAAGTAGGGGCGAATGAAGAATGCTTCGGGATTGTCAAATACTTCATTATTTCTCAATTGTGTCTCGAAGAAGAACTCCACTTTAGGCGAAACTTTAAAGAAGCCATTATAAATATACCAAGCGCCTATAGGGTATCCACCTCTGTCTTGTGCAGAACTAAAGGTTGTTAGAAATAAACCAAGGATTAGAAAAAGTACGGATAGCTTTGGTTTATACATTGTCAAATTTAAAAATATCTTTAAATGAAAAAAGCCCCCGGAAATAATTCCAAGGGCCACACTTGATGTAAACGAAAATTTTTATTTGGTATAAATAATCTTCTCTGTGATTACATTAGAATCACTTGAAATATTTAAGATATACATACCCTGATGAGCTGAAGAAATGTCTATGCTTTTAGCAATCGTGCTATTGGCCTCTGATGCTTCGTATACCAATCTACCTTGCATATCAACAACTGTAATCCTTATAGCGTCATCTGAATTTAAGCTTCCAGAGATATCGAATATTCCATTGTTAGGATTAGGAGTAACTTTAAAGTCTTTAATCCAGTCATTTTCGTCAATACTTATAGCACCGCATGCTTCGCAAGATTCCCAGCATACCACCGGTAAGATAGTGTCACCAGAAGGAACAAAGTATCTATTGGTAAAAGTTCCACCTGGATCAGTAACAGTTTTGGTACATGGAAGGCCTGGTGTCAACGTTTCTTGATCTGTCCAACCGTCAGAAGTGAATTTATACTCTATTGTATCTGTTGGGACAATTACTTCTAATTCGTAAATATTATTTCCCATTGAAGTCATAGTAGCACATGAACCACACCAGTTGTTGAACGTTCCATTCAAATTGATGTCAGTAAAAGAGCCTGAATAATCAGTTACGTCCACTTGAAAAGTAACTTTAGCACTTGATGGTGTTCCTGAGCATGGTCCACATGACTCCCAGCATACAGGGGCTAACGTTGTATCTCCTGTGATATACATAAATCTATTTGTAAATGAACCAGAAGTTTTGGTACATGCAGAACCTGGCTGCAAAGTTTCTTGTCCAGCCCAATTGTCATGAGAGAATTTAAATTCAATAGAATCGGATAAGTTCATCACGGTAACTTCCCAGATGCCATCCATATTGACATCTGTCATTACAGCGCAATTTCCACACCAGTTGTTAAAATCTCCATTTAATTCTGGAGTTGTGAATGTCCCAATGTAATTATTCATGTCGACTTGGAACGTGATGTTGTGGCCCTGACCAAAGCTTATGAGAGAACCAATTAATCCAAAGAAAAGAGTAATGTTTTTCATGTAAAAAGTATTTGTGACAAATATATGTCTTTTAGTATTATAAACAATAAGTATTGGTTTTAAGTTTAAAACCCTTGTAGATAAAGCTATGTGAGGGACATAGAGCTATTTATCTTATAGTAAAAGTAACTAATACGCATATTCAGAGTTTCGCTTGTACTTTTTACATTTGTGACTTATGGAAAATAACGAATCAGACGATTTAAAATTACAACACAAACAGTTCGCTGTACCTTATTATGAAATTGCTTACGAGAAGTTTTTCCAGTTTGGTTTATCTGTAGACTGTGTCGTTTTTGGTTACCACGAAAAAAAAATAAAAGTACTTCTAATCAAAAGGGGGGCCGCACCGTTTAAAGGTGGTTGGGCTCTTCCTGGTGATTTAGTTTATCCGAACGAAAACATCGATGTTGCGGCGCAACGTGTGCTTAAGGACCTGACGGGTATAAGCAAATTGTTTATGGATCAAACCAAGGTTTATGGTCAAGTGGATAGGCATCCCGCGGGAAGAGTAATTACTACTGCATATTATTCACTGATAGACATTTCGAAACATGATCCGCATGCATCAGCTTGGGCTGAAGGTGTATATTGGGTTGATTTAGATGAGTCAAAAAACCTTGCTTTTGACCATGATGATATTTTATCTGATGCAATAGAAATACTGAGAAATAAAGTACGTCATATGCCTATTGGATTTGAATTATTACCTGAAAAGTTTGCACTGGCTGAACTTCAAGAATTGTATGAGGCAATATTAGACGAGACCTACGACAAAGCGAATTTTAGAAAACGAATTGTAAGTCAAGATTTGCTAATAGATTTAAAAGAAATGCAACAGGGTGTTGCGCATAGACCTGCGCGTTTGTATTCTTTTGATTTAGACAGGTACGAGCTTTTGAAAAAGAAAGGGTTTTCTTTCGGGTAGAATCGCAAGTTTCATTCAATAAAAAAAGCCTCAACTTTTAAAAGAGTTGAGGCTTTTTTATGTCTTTGCTATTTGATCTCTATTTTGAAATTGAAACTTTCTCAGTAACCAACCCAGAATCACTACTGATTGTTACAAGGTATATTCCGTTGCTTACATTCTCAAGATTAATAGAATTAGCTATTATATTACCGTTTATAGAATCTTTAAGAATTACCCTTCCTTGCAGGTCAGTAACGGTAATAGAAACTTCTTTAGTAGTTTTGAGTGAGCCTGAAATGGTAAACTCACCGTTATTTGGATTCGGGTAAACTTTGAAATCATGAACCCAATTTTCCTCTATACCGATTGTTTGAGATCCAAAGTACACATCATCACAATAGTAAGTTTTAGCTGGGGTAGACGGATTACCTAGGAAATCATAGAATATAGAAACTAAATCATAGGTATATGTGAAATCGATTGCAGCTGTACCAGCAACTTGATTACTAAAGTCGAATACGAGTGTGTCCCAAGTTGCCGCCGCTCCAGTTGTAACTTCCGTTTCAACAGATTTAGTAGGATCTGTATGATCTTCTGCTTTTAATCTAACGACAGTTCCAGCATCAGGTGACCAAACGGCCACAGATATTGTAGTGCTACCAGCAGCAAAAGGAATAGCTGTTGCTAGGCCACTTGGCGTACTCAGTGTTGTGCCGGCCCATGTTTGAGCTCCAGATGTTTTTGTAGACATCAACACCATATTGCTTGCATTTGTCGGGTCAATCACAACCGCTGAAGAATCACCTCCAAAATCTGTTACCGTGTAATCTACATTAGTACCATCATCCCAAGTAATAGGTAGATCAATTTGTGCTAGAGCCGGAGGTGTACCAGATCCAAAGTACACATCATCACAATAGTAAGTTTTAGCTGGGGTAGACGGATTACCTAGGAAATCATAGAATATAGAAACTAAATCATAGGTATATGTGAAATCGATTGCAGCTGTACCAGCAACTTGATTACTAAAGTCGAATACGAGTGTGTCCCAAGTTGCCGCCGCTCCAGTTGTAACTTCCGTTTCAACAGATTTAGTAGGATCTGTATGATCTTCTGCTTTTAATCTAACGACAGTTCCAGCATCAGGTGACCAAACGGCCACAGATATTGTAGTGCTACCAGCAGCAAAAGGAATAGCTGTTGCTAGGCCACTTGGCGTACTCAGTGTTGTGCCGGCCCATGTTTGAGCTCCAGATGTTTTTGTAGACATCAACACCATATTGCTTGCATTTGTCGGGTCAATCACAACCGCTGAAGAATCACCTCCAAAATCTGTTACCGTGTAATCTACATTAGTACCATCATCCCAAGTAATAGGTAGATCAATTTGTGCTAGAGCCGGAGGTGTACCAGATCCAAAGTACACATCATCACAATAATAGGTTTTAGTACCAGCAGTAGCTCCATCTGTACCGAAGTTGTAGAAGATAGAAAGCTTATCGTAAGTGTATGAAAAATTAATAGCAGCAGTACCTGCAGCTTGATTCGAGAAGTCGAAAACAAGTGTATCCCAAACGCTGGCTGTCATAACCATAGCTTCTGTTTCAACAGATTTCGTTGGGTCTGTTTTATCTTCCGCTTTAAGTCTGATAGGAATGTTTGCATCTGGAGACCAAACAGCTACCGAGATAGACGTGCTACCCACGGCAAATGGTATAGCTGTTGCAAGTCCAGAAGAGTCTACACTTAATGTTGTACCTGCCCAAAGTTGAGCTGTGTTGCTCTTAGTTGATTGGAGTACAGTATTTGCAGCATTAGTGGGGTCAACAACTGAAGTAGAAGCGTTACCACCAAAGTCAGTTACCGTGTAATC
>ERZ1046740.369-NODE-369-length-38691-cov-17.787297_pt1 | contig 38691 bp, 38 predicted proteins | sample MGYA00383093_ERZ1046740 | MGnify/ENA primary metagenome ERZ1046740 (study PRJEB29581, sample SAMEA5548363) | metagenome | biome: marine; feature: coastal; material: water | depth 25 m | study: Short-term variability in the microbial, nano- and picoplankton... | reverse complement strand
ATAAAAGATGGTTATCACGGGGATACCAGTCGTATGTTTTTTGTTGGAGAACCCTCAATTCAAGCAAAAAGACTTTGTGAAGTAACTTATCAATCTATGTGGCTCGGTATAAGAGAGGTTAAAGCTGGTGCTTACCTTGGTGATATAGGACATGCAATTCAAAGTTATGCTGAATCAAAGTCTTACAGTGTGGTTAGAGAATTTTGTGGGCACGGCATCGGAAAAGTATTTCATGATGAGCCACAGGTCCTTCACTACGGTAATCCAAGTGAAGGCCTTAAACTCGAAGCAGGCATGATTTTTACAATCGAGCCCATGATAAATGCAGGGAAAAAAGATATCAAAGTCTTACCAGACAACTGGACTGTTGTAACAAAGGATAGAAGCCTATCAGCTCAATGGGAACATACCATATTAGTCACAGACAAAGGTTATGAGGTACTTACAGTATCAAAAGACACGCCAACACCATTTTTAGATTAAAATTTACTCATGCCTTCCTACACTGTAGCTACTGAGAAAAAAGGTTATCAAAGAAAATTTCAGGTCCTCTGCGATCAATTCATAAAAAAAACCAACAGCTTACTATTCTTAAAAAAACATACTGAAATCGTTGATAATCTGCTCATTAGATCATGGATAGATAGTAGTATTTCTAAAAAAAATACGCTCATTGCGGTAGGCGGGTATGGCAGGAATGAGTTATTTCCCTATTCAGATGTTGACATACTAGTCCTTAATAGTGAAAAAAGTATAGAAAATGATGAAAATATTAGTCAATTCATTACGAAATGTTGGGATATTGGTTTAAAAATTGGCCATAGCGTTAGAAATCTAGCAGAAGTTAAAGAAGAATTTTATGCCGATATCTCAACAGCTACAAACCTTCTTGAAGCTCGGCTTATATATGGAAGTAGTGATCTTTATCTAAAATTCAACTCAACAATTAACAACATAATCAATATCAGAAAGTTTTTTAAAGAAAAAATAACCGAGCAAACAATTCGTCATCGTAAATACAGAGATTCAGCATACCAACTAGAGCCAAATATTAAAGAAAGTCCAGGGGGTCTAAGGGATTTACAAATGATACTGTGGATTGCCGCAAGTCAAAATAAAGGTAGATCCTTTGAAGAATTAAAACAAAAGGAAATTTTATCTGAGGATCAATATAAAAAAATTAGATTAACAATTAACAAGGTAAATAGATACCGGATTCTCCTTCATATTTTGTCTAAATCTACAGACGATAGGCTTACATTTGATGTTCAATCTAGGCTATCCAAAGCATTAGGGTATGAAGCGAAGAGCACAAAAAAATCTAGTGAAGTTTTAATGAAAAGTTATTATAAATCAGTAAACTATATAATATTATTAAATGAAATTCTACTTAAGAAACTTGACCCAAATAATTCAAAATCTATTCAAATTAATAACCAATTTCCTTTTACCCTTTCAAATCATTTAATTGATATAGATAGAGAACATATTCCATTGATTGGTAAGTATGTTTTTGAGCCTTTCATCCTCCTACAAAAAACAAAAAAAGCGCAAGGGTTCGGGGCGAATCTCTTAGAAGCTTTGAATAACATCGGACCGACTATAAATGAAAAATTTAGAAACAATAAAATAAATCAATCTAAATTTATCGAAGTTATTTCAGGCGATGATAAAGTCAACCGATCATTACGCTTAATGAATAAATGTAATATTTTAGGTAACTTCATACCCGCATTTGGGAGGGTGGTTGCTCAAATGCAGCACGACCTCTTCCATATATACACGGTGGATGAGCACACCTTAAATGTTATTGAGAATATCAGACGCTTTAGTAAAGCAAGCTTGAAGTATGAATTCCCTGAATGTCATAAAATATTTCTTAAATTTAAAAGACCATACCTATTGTACTTGGGTGCTATTTTTCACGATATCGCAAAAGGTAGAGGTGGAGATCATTCTGAGCTTGGCTTTGTTGTAGCTATGAAATTTTGTAAAAAAATGTGTCTTCCAGATAAGGAGGCTCATTTAATTGCATGGCTTGTTAAATCTCACTTAAAAATGTCTCAAATTGCACAAAAAAGTGATATCTCTGACCCACAGGTAATTCATGAGTTTAAAGATTTAGTCGGAACACAAACTTTTCTTGATGCGCTATATCTCCTTACAGTGGCTGATATAAGAGGTACAAGTCCGCATGTATGGAACCAATGGAAAGCAAGCCTACTTTATGACTTATACGCATCAACAACAAAATTATTAAGTGAGCAATATAAGTCACCAATTGATATGGTGAATGATCGAAAAAAAGAGGTTGCTAAAATTCTCTCTCAATATTCAATCAAAAATAACCACTACGATGAATTTTGGCAGAAGCTTGATCTTAATTACTTCATGCGGTTCGATGCCAACGAAATAGCCTGGCAAACACGATTGCTCATGCCGCACACGCACTCAGATAAGCCAATAGTAAGAATTCATCATCATAAAGGGAGCTTTATTGAGGTTCTTATTTACTCTAAGAATCGACCTTCATTGTTTGAAAAAATAACAAACTTCTTCTATGAAAACCAATTGGATATTCTGGATGCAAAAATTTATACAACCTCACATGACTATGCGCTGGATATTTTTCATGTGATGGACGATAACAATTTAAATGAAAGCTATAACCAACTTTTCCAACACCTTGAGCAAGGTTTAACTGAAATAATCCCTCGTAAATTTGAAAGTAAAGAAATATCTCTAAGAAAGACAAGGCAGGCCGAACACCATGATATCCAGACCGTCATTAATAATAAAATTATTAATGACACACAATTTGAATTAGAAATTATCACAGATTCGAGACCTGGACTATTGAACATGATCAGCGGAGAGATTAATCAACTTAACCTTGAAATTGATAAGGCAAGAATAAATACCTTAGGTAATAGAGCAGAAGATTTTTTTCTTATTACCTCAAAAAAAATCGAAAGAGCTACTATAAAACAGCTTAAAAAAAACATCCTGGAACGCTTAACTTAATTTCTTAATCTTTCATTAAAACTGCATTCCATTTTTTTACACCCTCTTCATGCAGTGATTTTCCATCAGTATTAGCTGCCAGAGTAACGGGCATATCTTCAACTTCAAATTCATATATCGCCTCCATTCCTAACTCAGGAAATGCGATAAGCTTTGAAGACTTAATAGCTTGTGAAATAAGATAGGCTGAACCACCAACAGCAATCAAATAAACTACTTTATTTTTTTTAATACTCTCTAATGCTTCCTTTCCTCTCTCAGCTTTGCCAATCATGCCAATAACTCCGTAATCTTCAAGCATAAGAGATGAATACTTGTCCATCCTGGTTGAGGTTGTAGGTCCAGCTGGGCCCACGACTTCATTGCCAACTGGATCAACAGGACCCACATAATAAATAAAGCGATTTTTTAGGTCTAAGCCATCAGGTAATGGTTGATTATTGTCTGCCAATTCTTTTAACTTTTTATGCGCAGCATCTCTGGCAGTTAAGATTTTTCCACTTAGCAATAAACTTTGACCAAGCTTAAATTTTCCTAAATCTTTTTTTTGGAGGGTATCTATGTTAACCCTTGTACTCGTTTCTTTTGGTGACCATTCTGCTTTAGGCCATACTTCAAGATTGGGTGGTTTTAATTTAACTGGTCCATCACCACTCATTTTAAAGTGAATATGTCTATTGGCTGCACAGTTAGGAATAATCGCCACTGGAAGTGAGGCTGCATGCGTTGGATAATCTTTAATCTTAACGTCAAGGACGGTAGTTAACCCACCTAACCCTTGTGCCCCTATGCCTAGACGATTGATTTTTTCATATAACTCAACTCTCAAGCTTTCAATTTTGTTTGATGGTCCTTTTTTTGTTAATTCTTGAATATCGATAGTTTCAAATAGTGATTCTTTTGCCATTAGCATCGCCTTATCCGCAGTACCCCCAATACCAATGCCTAAGACACCTGGGGGACACCAACCGGCACCCATTTTAGGTATTTCATCAAGAATAAAATCAATAATATTATCTGATGGATTTAGCATACCCAGTACTGCTTTATTTTCAGAGCCAGCACCTTTTGCAGCAATACTTATATCTAAATCGGTCCCTGGAACAAGGCTGATATGAACGACTGCAGGTGAATTATCTTTAGTGTTTAAACGTTCTGATATTGGGTTTTTTACAATCGATGCTCTCAATGGATTATCCTTATTAAGATAGGCTTTTCTTACTCCTTGATTCACCATCTCCTCAATTGTTTTATCTGAATTCCATCTAAGGTCCATACCCTGCTTTATGAAGACAGTAACAATACCAGTGTCTTGGCATATTGGACGGTTTCCATATGCTGCAAGTTTTGAGTTTGTTAAAATCTGTAAAATAGCATCCTTTGCGGCAATTGACTTTTCAATCTCTAAGGCTCGTTTCATTGCAAGAATAAAATCCTCAGAATGATAATAAGAAATGTATTGAAGGGCATTAGCAATCGATTCAATAAAATCATTTTTTTTTATAACACTCATTACCTGACATCCGATTTTTTTAAAATAATTTCTTTTGATATTTGTTTTCTCAATATTTTTCCATTTTTTGTTTTTGGGAATTCAGTTGCTATATAGACAATTTTTGGAGCTTTATAAGCTGCTAAGTTTTCCCTTCCATACTGAACAAATTGATTTGGGTGAAGGTGTCCCAGTTCATTAAGTATAATATATATAACTACAAGTACTTTCCCATCTTCTTGCGTCTCACCCAATGCAACGCAATTCTCAATAAATTTATGAGATTTAAATACCCTTTCAATTTCATAAGGGGAAACACGATATCCAAAGCTTTTAATGATGTCATCTTTTCTACCCAAGAACCATAAATAACCTTCTTTATCATATCTCGCAAAATCACCCGTAAAAAACCAATTATTATGTTTATACTTTGAAGTTTCGTCTTCCATATTCCAATATTTAATAAAAAGACCAGGATCGTTTTCAGGGATACAAATCATTCCCTCCTCATCAGTTTTTACTTCCTCAAGCGTCTCGGGATTTAAAAGTTTTATATCATGTCCTGGCTGTGGAAACCCAGCAGATCCTGGTTTTATAGGATATTTTACTGATTGAGATATGTAGTATGAGAATTCTGACATTCCTACTGCCTCATATATGTTTAACTTAAACCTCTCAAACCAGGAATTAAAAATTTCATCAGATAAATGCTCACCAGCACTCATGCAATGGTGTAATGTTGGGACATTAGTCTTGTTTGCTACTGTTTTTTTTAAAATTTGTCGATATATAGTTGGTACCCCGATAAAAATTGTTGCCTTGTGTTTTTCAATTAAATTAATCCATCCATCTGCATCATTTTTACCCTCGTGAACGATGACAGTTTTACCCAGATAAAGTGGATCCATTAGCCCTGAGCCAAGAACATACGTCCAATTAAACTTTCCTGTATGCACTATTCGGTCATCTGGATTAATAAAATTAAACCAGTGTTTTGAAGCTGGGCCTCTTCCCAATAAAGCTCTATGCGCATGAAGAACCCCTTTTGGATATCCAGTCGTGCCTGAGGTATAGACAAGATAGGCTGGATCTTCTGAAAAAGTTTTAGGGTTCTGAGTTAAGGAGCTAATGTTATTCAACTCTTCATCAAGCCACAAAACCTCTAGCTCACTATTGCAGTCCTCATATTCCCCAGAAATGAAAACCTTTTTTAAATATTTAAAATCACTTAACATAGGCAGGAGTGATTTCCATGTCTTCAGATCTGTTACTAATACCTCTGCAGACGAGTCATTTGCTAAATACAAAATTTCTTTTGGGGTTAATAGAGTTGAAGTGGGTACTGATATACACGCAGCTTTCATGGCACCTAAAAAAGAAATTGGATAATGCAAACAATTAGGAAGCCTTATAAGAACCCTGGACTGCTTTTTAACTTTTAGGTTCTTTAAAAATTCAGCAAATTGATTAGATTTTGTAGCTAAGATTTCATAGGTGATTGAGGATGTTCCTTTTATATCGTCCTCCACAATCATAGCAATTTTATCTTTTTTTCCCCCTCTGCAAACCCTGTCAGAGCACGCCTCTCCAATATTAAAGAATTTTGGAATGCTCCATTTCCATTCAGTTTGATTGATATTTTGACAAACTGACATTACTCAATTTCTCCATAAGGCCAATTTTGTCTTATTACCTGTTGAGGAAGTTTATTTAAGACTTTTAACGTAAAATCTATATCTTCCTCCTTTAATGCATTCAGTGCATATGCTCTCAGAAGCGTTTGCAATGCTTTTCCAAACATTGGTGGATCTAACATCTCACCCTCAAATTTTATTGCTCCTCCCTCAAGTGCATCAGCCTCTATAGCTGCTTTTAGAATTCTTATTTTAAGTTTTATATCTGTAGGTGATGGGGTGTAAGCAACCTTACAAAGATGGATATGTCCTGGATGAATAACTTGCTTACCTGTTAAGCCCAATTCTCTCTCTCTAACGGCATGCTTGTATACTATTCTTGACTCATCGTCACCGTGTAAATCCAACCAACGCCTAACATCGTGTGGTTCTAAAAAATTACTTGGCATGACTGTTTGACCTATCAGAGTTTCAACCCCTCCAATCACACCTTTACCAGCAATTCTTGCTTCAAACATAAGCTCATTCAAAAAGAAATTAAGCTCATCGATCCATCCTATGGGTGTGATATTTATCCCCATTGCCTTTGAGAAGTCATGAATCCCAAAAACCACATGCTTCACTGTAGAAAACGACATGAGTTCAGTGGCAATTTTCAAAGATTTTGGATGCTCTATAATAGGTTGTATTGAAATTTTTTCATTAAGGTCAAAGAGATTACTTGAAAGATCTCTTATCTCTGCTGCACCATAAACCTCTCCCGCTTTTGATAACATAACTACATCAATACATTCAGGCAGTTTTTTTAAGAACTCTAAATCATTGATGTATTCCTCAGTTCGAAACGGATTAATTCTTATTGCTATGCTGATGTCAGGTCGTTTTTCCCTTAACTCAGGAAGCTCTCTTTCTAACAAGGTTCGACTCATTTCTTTTTGTCGACATCCATCTTCTAAGTCAAATATTATGGTGTGCGCTTCAGTAGTATGAGCATGCTTTTTTATTCTTTTAGCAGCATCAATAAGATTCTCATAAACACCTGAAGATGGTGAATATTTTACGGGAGGATAGTAAAGTTGAATACCTGGCCAAACGCCTCCTAAAAGGTCATGACTAAGGTGGTCAATTTCAATTTTTTGATGTTGCTTTGAAATTTTATTTTTCACTTTTAATTTCCTTTTTATTTTTAGGATAGATTAAGTTAATTAATGAATCATATTTTTTTGATTGATGATTAGAATCTAAGACATACCAAATATCATTGTCATCCATTTCTAGAAACTCTAAAAAAAGTTTTTTCATTTCAATAGATAATTGTGGCAATTTGTTTTCATAAAAGTTATTTAGAATCAAATCAAGCTCTAATAACCCTCTTCTGCAACGATATTTAATTTGGTTATCAAGTATCATTTTTTTGACTCTTGCACATGAAATATTTTTTTTATGGTTTTAAATTTTGGTTTTTTAGTTGCTATTTGCATTTTTTTGATGCCGGCTATTGCTTTCGAGGGACTTAAACCTTTTGGGCAAACATCTGCACAGTTCATAATGTTGTGACAACGGTATAGTCGATCAGGATCATCTAGGTTGTCAAGGCGCTCTTCTCTTGCATCGTCCCTACTATCTACTAAAAATCTATAAGCTTGCAATAAACCTGCTGGGCCAACAAATTTATCAGGTTTCCACCAAAATGATGGGCACGCCGTGGTACAAGCGCCACATAATATACATTCATATAATCCATCAAGTTTTTTTCTATCCTCTTGAGACTGTAAACGTTCTTTATTGGGTGGTTTTTTTTTGCTTTTAAGATATGGATCTATTGAATCATAATGTTTAAAAAATTGCTTCATATCAACTACTAAATCTCTGATCACAGGAAGTCCAGGAACAGGTCTAATAACTATAGGTTTTTTTAGCTCATCTATTTTTGTAACGCATGCTAGGCCATTTTTTCCATTGATATTCATTGCATCAGAACCACAAACACCTTCACGACATGACATCCTCATCGAAAGTGAATCATCTGTAGCTTTTATTTTTATTAATAAATCCAAAAGCATCGTATCAGACTCAGTTCTCTTTACATCGTAAACCTTGTTGTATGGCTTTTTATCTGTATCAGGATTAAATCTATAAATTGAAATTTTCATCTTAAGCTCAATAAACCCTCTCTTTTAATGGAAATGATTTAACACTTAAAGGTTTCATTTTTACAGGTCGGTAAGCTAAAGACCCATCTTTTGGGTTATATAAAGAATGTTGTAACCAAGACTTATCATCTCTTTTTGGAAAATCAGCCCTTGAATGTGCCCCTCTACTTTCCTCTCTATTTTTTGCTGAAGCAATTGTTGCCAAAGCAACTTCAATTAAATTTTGTAGTTCAAGGGCTTCAGTTCTGGCTGTATTAAAAACTTTGGAATTATCTTGAATTGATAAATTTCTTATTCTCCTCTTCAACTCATTTACTTTAACTAATCCTTCATCAAGTAATTGAGGAAAGCGAAACACACCACAATGTTTTTGCATTGTGGCTCGTAATTCCTCTCCCACTTCTCTAGGATTCTCCAAAGAGCTTTTTGAATCTATTTTTTTTAATCTATCTATGGTTTTTTTTGTTACATCTTTAGGAAGTTTTTTTAATTTCTTATTTTTGGATGAATCAAGGATGTGTTGGCCTGCTGCCTTTCCAAAAACAATTAAATCTAAAAGTGAATTTGATCCTAAACGATTTGCACCATGAACAGAAACACAGGCGCATTCACCCACTGCATAAAAGCCATTTACTTCCTTTTGGCTAACGCCATCTCTAACTTGCCCATTCAAGGTTGTTGGAATACCTCCCATCATATAGTGGACCGTTGGAACAACAGGAACAGGATCTTTAACTGGATCGACATTTGCAAATTTAATTGAAATCTCTCTAATCCCTGGTAACTTTTCATTTATCAACTCTTCGCCTAAATGAGATAAAGTGAGAAAAACACCATCTTTATTTGGTCCAACGCCCCTTCCATCGATAACTTCTTGAGCAATAGCCCGTGAAACCACATCTCTACTTGCCAAATCTTTAGCACTCGGTGCGTATCGTTCCATAAAACGTTCACGATTTGAATTTATTAAATAACCCCCTTCACCACGAACACCCTCAGTTACTAAGACACCTGCACCAAGAATTCCAGTTGGATGAAATTGCCAAAATTCCATATCCTCTAGGCTGATATTAGCTCTAGCAGCCATACCAAGGCCATCACCTGTATTAATAAATGCATTAGTACTTGCCTGAAAAATTCTTCCCGCTCCACCAGTTGCAAAAATAGTATTCTTTGCATGAAAAATACCTAGATCACCTGTTTGTAATTCCAAAGCAATTAATCCAAGTACATCACCATCCTCGTCACGAATGAGGTCTAAACCAATCCATTCAATAAAAAATTTGGTCTTTAGCTCGATATTTTTTTGATACAGAGTGTGCAACATGGCATGTCCTGTTCTATCAGCTACTGCGCATGTTCTTGAAATTGATGACTCACCAAAGTTTTTTGTCATACCACCAAATGGTCTTTGATAAATTCTACCATCAGCATTTCGATCAAAAGGCATTCCCATATGCTCAAGCTCATAGATGGCGGCAGCTGCATTTTTACACATATGTTCAATAGCATCCTGATCGCCTAAATAATCTGATCCTTTAATCGTGTCATACATATGCCATAACCACTTATCATCAGATACATTTGCTAACGCCGCAGCAATACCTCCTTGGGCAGCAACAGTATGTGATCTAGTAGGGAACACTTTTGAAATTACAGCAACTCTTTCTCCAGCAGCGGCAAGCTGCATAGATGTTCTAAGGCCAGCACCTCCACCTCCCACAACAATAGAGTCAAATTCGAAATGCTTAACCATTGAAAGTCACCATTAAAAAATAAGGTAAATATATAAGTTGCGCGAGCGTTAAAAATAGAAATGATATATTTATAAAAGCCTTCAAAAAACTTGATTTAATATAATCATCAATTACGTGTTGAACACCTATCCAGGCATGAATAATCATAAATATAAAAAAAATTGAAGTTGCCCATCTCATCCATAAAGGTGACATAAAAGCCACCCAAGATTCGAAGGTAAATGTATAAAATAAAAGATAAAATACTATGATTGCTGAGTAAGCAATCATAAAAAATGCTGTCAATCTCTGATAAAGCCATTGCGTCATCCCGCCAAATGGAGATTTTAGGCTAACCCTACTCAAAACAAAAATACCAATGCAGTAAAAATAAAACTCAGAATTAATACCGTTTTACTGGTAAACCTCGCAACAATTAAATCATTTCCAATCTGCATATCTAATAATAAATGTCGACACCCTGCAATAAAATGATGAAAAATGCCCCACACTAATAATGCGCTTAAAATCTTTATTGGCCATAAATCAAAGATTGATATGACATTAGCAAAACCATATGAAGATGTAAGAGATATTGAGAAGCCAATAGTAACAAATGGCATTAGTAAAAAAATGACTACCCCACTCATACGATGCATTATTGACACAATGGCGGGAATTGGGAATCGAATAGTGAATAAATTTAAATTTTTGGGTTGCTTTTTCATAGTTTGAATCAAGCTGCATCCTGAACAGCTTTTGCAACCCAATCAATCAATCTTGAATCAAAAGGTTTTGGGATAATATATTCAGGGCCAAATGATAGTGATTTTAAACCGTAGGCTTCAAGAACATCCTGTGGGACTGGCTCTTTAGCAAGGCTTGCTAATGCTTTCGAGGCGGCTATCAGCATTTTGTCGTTTATTTCGGTTGCTTTAGCGTCAAGAGCACCTCTAAATAAAAATGGGAATCCAAGAACATTGTTTACTTGATTAGGAAAGTCAGACCTGCCTGTAGCCATAACAATATCATTTCTAATTTGATGAGCATCAGAAGGAAGTATTTCAGGGTCTGGATTAGCTAATGCAAAAATAATAGGATTAGCTGACATATTCAATAAATGTGATTCTTTTAAAAGATTAGCTCCTGAAACACCAATAAATACATCTGCATCAACAATGCACTCATCAAAAGTATTACTTTCTGTATCTACAGCAAGATCTTGATTATATTGATTTAAATCTTTTCTATTGTTATTTAAAACCCCTTTTCTATCAACTAAGGCAATATTTTTAGCCCCCATTTTTTTAAGAAGCCTTGCACAAGAGCAACCAGCTGCACCAGCTCCTAAAAAAACGATCTTAACCTCATTGATCATTTTTTTTTGGATTTCTAAGGCGTTCACTAAACCCGCTGCAACAATTACTGCCGTGCCATGTTGGTCATCATGAAAGACCGGAATATCTAACCTTTTTTTTAGTTCATTTTCAATATAAAAACAATTTGGCGCCGCAATATCCTCTAAATTAATCCCTCCAAAAGTTGGGGCTATATTTTCAACTGTTTTTATAAATTCATCAGGATCCTTACAATTAACTTCAATATCAAAAACATCTATGTTTGCAAATCTTTTAAATAAAACACCTTTACCTTCCATCACAGGTTTACCTGCTAATGCACCAACATCACCCAAACCAAGCACTGCTGATCCATCTGTGATGACGGCTACTAAATTTCCTTTATTTGTATATCTATATGCATTTTTTTCGTCTTTTGCTATTTCTTTAACAGGCACAGCAACGCCTGGAGTATATGCAAGAGATAATTCTTCTGCAGTCGCACAAGGCTTTGATGCCTCAACACTTAATTTCCCTGGAATTGGGTATTCATGATAATCCAAGGCTTTTTTTTCATTTGATTTCATTGGTTTTCCTAGTCAAGTTCTGAACGGTAATAATGATCATCGGTAACACAAAGACCTAACCTCCATTCAAGGGGTTTGTTTTCATAGGTATAAGAAATACGCTCTACACTTAATAGTGAGGTGTTTTCTTTTACATTTAAAAGCGATGCTGATTCAAAATTAGCGTTAATAGCCCTAATTTTTTCATCTGCACGTAACATCCTCACTCCAAAATCTGATTCATACATGCGGTACATTGATCCCTTTTTCTCTACAACCATTTCTGCAGTTAACCCTCTAAATGATTGCGCAGGTATTTTTATGAGATCAAGGATTAGTGGTTTTTCATTAAAAGTTAAAACTCTTTTTAAAGAAATTATCGTTGAAGCTGGGTTTATATTTAAAATTTTCGCAAGTTTATTGGTTGCCTTTTCTTTTGAAAATGAAACTAATTGATTATCTAGCTTTTCTTTTAATCCGAAGTTAGAAGTCAATCTTAAAAAACGAAGCTGAATATTCTCCTCATTATGGGTAGCAACATAGGTACCCTTTCCTTGCCTTCGGATTAAAATACTTTCAGCACTTAGCTCATCTATTGCTTTTCTAACTGTTCCCTGACTTACGTCATATACATTTGCAAGCTCAGTCTCACTAGGTATTGCCTCACCAGGGCTCCATTCGCCTTGAACCAAGCTTTCAGTTATTTTCTTTTTGACTTTCTCGTACAATGGTTGCATATCTAAATTCCAATTAATTTCAAAAAATTCATATATATCTTATATAAGAGTTATTAATTAATCAACATATTTTTTTAAAAGTTTTTATGAGCAAATAATTAAGTTAAACTATTGTTTATAATGATATTTATATTAAAAAAATAAAATTAAATTGATATAGTCTTATATAAGACTTTAAAAATTTATTGACATATTTTTTACATATGCCTAAAATCATTGCAATTAATGTAATTGTATATTTATATGACAAAATATTTTCGCCCAAGAAGGTCAATGCTTTATGTTCCCGGTTGCAATAGACGCTACTTGGAAAAAGCAAAGACTTTAAAAGTTGACTCCGTTATTCTGGATTTAGGTGATCCAATTCTGATTGAAGCCAAAGAGGAATCAAGATTAAATGTTGTTGATTTTTTAAATCAAAAACAATACGGAAAACGTGAGGTTGTTGTTCGGGTCAATGACTTTAATTCACCTTGGGGAATAAATGATATCAAAGCTATTGCAAAAGCTGAGCCTGACGCAGTTCTATTTCCCAACATTGAATCAAGCGAAGATGTTTTAAATGCAATTAATGAGCTAGACAAGGCAGGTGGTAAGAAAATACCTATTATGCTTATGATTGAAAGCCCAAAAGGTGTTTTGCATGCTGAGGAAATTGCAGCCTCATCAACACGAATAGCATGTCTAATCCTTGCTACGTCAGATTTGATTTCCCAGCTACATGCAAGGACAACGCAAACTCGAGTGGCGGTCCTTCATAGTCTCTCTCGAGTTATTCTTGCCGCAAGGGCTTATGATCTTGCTGTCATTGATGGTATTCATAGCAACCTTAAGGCTACTGATGCTTTTGAATATGCATGTAGAATTGGTCGTGATATGGGTTTTGATGGAAAATCTTTGGTACACCCTGACCAATTACCCTATGCCAATGATGCCTACTCACCAAAATTAAGTGAGGTTAAAAATGCTCGTGAGATTATCACGTCTCTCGCCGAAGCAAATGCCACAGGAAGAGGCACGGTAGTGGTAAATGATAGGTTAGTTGAGCATCATCATGTGAATGCAGCCAAAAGACTTCTTGAGCTTCATGAGATGATTGAGGAGTTAAATAATGAGTAAACTAGGTGGAAATTTTTTAGAGGACTTTCAACACGGTGACATAATTTATCATGCTATGCCTAGAACTATCACTTCGGGTGATGCATCTATGTTTCTTGGTCTAACTGGAACAAGATATCCCCTATTTTGTGCTAAAAACTTTGCAAATTCTCTAGGTTTTGAATCAACACCAATTGATGACATACTTTTATTTAACATCGCTTTTGGTAGAACTGTTCAAGACATTTCACTAAATGCAGTGGCAAACCTTGGCTATGCAGAAGTTATATTCCATTCGCCTGTTTTTTTTGGTGATACTATTTCAAGTCAATCTGAGATTATAGGCATCAAAGAAAACTCAAACAAAACTAATGGGATTGTTTATGTCCATTCATCCAGCTTTAATCAACAAAATAAAATGGTGCTTAGCTGGAAACGTTGGGTAATGATTCCAAAGAAAGATAAAAATAAAACTATAAAAGAGGTTGTTCCTAAAAATATAAAACCTGAAGTTGCAGTTGGAAGCATGCATATTCCTGACTTTCTTAAAACAAATAACTTTGATGAAATAGCCACGGGCTCATCATTGAGATGGGATGATTATCATGAAAATGATGAAATTAATCATAGTCGAGGACTAACCATTGATGAAGCCTCCCACACCTTAGCAACACATTTATACCAAAATGATGCAAAGCTGCATTTTAATGCCCATCAAATGAAAGCCTCACCATTTAAGAAAAGACTTGTTTATGGCGGCCATGTAATATCTCTATGCCGTTCTATTGCCCATGAGGGCTTAGAGAATAGCCTTATTATGACGGCTATTCATGCAGGAACTCACTCAAATCCTGTCTTGGCAGATGACACGCTATATTCGAAAACAATTATTGTAGGAAAGGATAAATTGCCAAATCACCAGGACATTGGAATTTTAAAGCTAAAGTTAATAGGTATTAAAAATCAAATACCAAGCTCACTTAAATCTATTTATCAACAGAGTGTAGAAAATAAAATTTATAACAAAAATGTTGTTTTAGATCTTGATTACAGCATTGTTGTGCCTAGAGGAAAATAATATGGAATTAGTACACCCAAACGAAGCCCTTTTTCATGGAGAGAAACCATTCCCAGCTATCCCATGCTGTGAACATTTTGCAGGCAGTGAGAAATTAATTACAAAAGCACTATCATTTCAGGATGAACTTGGGCCTATTTTTGATATCACTTGTGATTGTGAAGATGGTGCTGCAGCTGGTCAGGAAATAGAGCACGCTGATATGATCGTAAAAGTTTTAAGTTCTGACCTAAATAAACATAAAATGGCCGGAGTAAGAATACATGATTACACTCACCCTTCTTGGAAGAAAGATGTTGATATTCTTTTGAGTGGGATTGGCGAAATTGTTTCTTATATCACCATACCAAAATCAACTACTTTTTCTCAGGTCAATGAAATGGTTGGCTATATTAAAAATAAATCTAATGAACTTGGAATAGCAAAAAAAATACCCATTCATGTGCTCATTGAAACGCATGGTGCTCTTAAAAATGTTCAACAAATTGCAACAATCGATTGGGTTCAAGTGCTTGATTTTGGACTAATGGACTTTGTAAGCGGTCATCATGGAGCAATTCCAGCTAGTGCCATGCGCAGTCCTGGACAATTTGATCACAAGCTTCTTTCGAGAGCAAAATCTGAAGTTGTCGCTGCCGCAATTGGTAACGGCGTAATACCTGCGCATAATGTAACGCTTGACCTAAAAAATGCAGAGGTAACTCATAATGATGCTAAACGTGCTCGAGAAGAGTTTGGATTTTTAAGAATGTGGAGTATTTATCCAACTCAAATTAAGGCAATTGTTGATGGAATGAAGCCAGATTATAGTGAGGTAATCGATGGGGCAAAAATCTTACTAGAGGCTCAAAAATCAAATTGGGGACCAATACAATACGCTGGAGAATTGCATGATAGAGCAACTTATCGTTATTTTTGGGAAATGCTTCAAACTGCAAAACTTTCAGGAATGGAACTACCAGATGATGCAGTTAATGCATTTTTTAGCTAGGTGATTATGGAAAATAAAATGACTCCGGGGCTGTTATTTAAAAAAGCTATTGAAGAAGAAAGGCCATTACAAGTTATTGGCACGATAAACGCTTACCATGCAAAACTTGCAGAAAAAACCGGTTATAAGGCAATTTATTTATCTGGTGGTGGAGTTGCAGCTGGTTCTTTAGGTGTTCCTGATTTAGGTATCTCTACCTTAGAAGATGTATTAGTTGATATAAGAAGAATTACAGACACCACTTCACTCCCTCTTCTTGTTGACGTTGATACAGGATTTGGTGGTGCTTTTAACATTGCAAGAACTATCCGAAGTGTAGAAAAATCAGGTGCTGCTGCAGTTCATATAGAAGATCAAATTCAAGCAAAGAGATGCGGGCATCGTCCAAATAAGTCAATCGTCAGTCAAGCTGAGATGGTGGATCGAATAAAAAGTGCGGTAGATGCAAAGAGCGATAAAAATTTTGTCATTATGGCAAGGACAGACGCACTGGCAGTTGAAGGTTTGCAATCCTCGATCGATAGAACTTGTGCATGTGTTGAGGCTGGTGCGGATATGATTTTTCCTGAGGCAATAAATGATTTAGAAACCTACAAAAAGTTTACTCAAGCTGTCGATGTACCTGTGCTGGCAAATATCACTGAATTTGGTGCAACCCCATTGTTTTCTTTGGATGAATTAGATTCTGTTGGTATAGCTATCGCCCTTTACCCTTTGAGCGCCTTTAGAGCGATGAATAAAGCAGCTCTCAATGTATACAAAGGTCTCAGGGAAGAAGGAACACAAAAAAATTTGATTGAACATATGCAGACCAGAGAGGAGTTATACGAATATCTTGATTATCATGAATACGAAAAAAAACTCGATCGACTTTTTAAAAAAGAAAAAGACTGAGGAGAATAATACATGTCAACTGAACCTAAAAAAGTAAAAAAAGGTGTCGCTTTAGCTGGGGTTAATGCAGGGACGACAGCAGTTTGCACAGTCGGTCATTCAGGGAACGATTTACATTATCGTGGATACGATATTCTAGAGTTGGCTAAAAAATGTTCATTTGAAGAAGTGGCTTTTTTATTGATTCACGGTGAACTTCCAAACGTCTCTGAGTTAAATATATACAAAAACCAATTAAAAAGATTGAGAGATATACCTGCTCATCTCAAAACAGTTTTAGAACAAATTCCGAAAGATGCGCATCCTATGGATGTTATGCGCACGGGATGTTCGATGCTTGGAATTTTAGAGCCTGAAGCTAACAACCAAAATATAGATAAAACTAAAGAGATAGCAGATCGACTCATTTCATGCTTCAGTTCAATTTTAATTTATTGGTATAAATTTTCTCATGAAGGTATGCGTATCGAATGTAAAACAGATGAAGACTCCATTGCTGGACATTTCCTTCATCTACTTCATGGGAAGGCTCCCTCTTCATTGCATGAGAGATCTATGAATATTTCATTGATACTTTATGCTGAACATGAATTTAATGCTTCAACATTTGCTGCAAGGGTCATCACGGGGACATTGTCAGATCTATATTCCTCTATAACAGGAGCAATTGGCGCACTCAGAGGACCAAAACATGGTGGAGCCAACGAGGTAGCAATGGAAATCATCAGTCGCTATAACACACCGGATGAAGCTGAGGTTGATATAAGAGCTCGTATGGCTAAAAAAGAAATTATTATCGGTTTTGGCCATCCAGTGTATACAATTTCTGATCCTAGAAATGAGTGTATCAAAGAAGTATCGAGAAATTTATCTGAAGATTCTGGAAATATGAAACTCTTTGAGATTTCAGATCGCATTGAAAAAGTGATGTGGGAAGAGAAAAAAATGTTTCCTAATTTAGATTGGTATAGTGCCTCTTGTTACCACTTAATGGGTATTCCAACATCAATGTTTACTCCTATATTCGTTATATCAAGAACATCTGGTTGGGCGGCACATGCAATAGAACAAAGAATTGATAACAAGATTATTAGACCAAATGCTGAATATAATGGCCCAGCTGATAGACCAATAATTCCAATACAAGATAGATAAAGAGGAAAATTAAGATTGCACTCACATGTTAAAAAGAATAATCAAAAACCCGATGAGATACTAGTCAATATCGCAAATTATGTATTTGATTACAAAATTGAAAGTAAAGAGGCTTTAGAAACAGCAAAACATTGCCTTATTGACACCTTAGGTTGTGGCTTAGAGGCATTGGACTACCCTGCCTGCGTTAGACATTTGGGGCCGATTGTCCCTGGTTCCATCGTTCCAAATGGAACAAAAATTCCTGGGACTAACTTTCAACTTGATCCAATCAATGGGGCATTTAATATTGGGGCAATGATTCGTTGGCTTGATTTTAACGATACTTGGTTGGCAGCCGAATGGGGTCATCCGTCTGATAATCTGGGTGGGATTCTTGCTGTAGCTGACTGGGTTTCGAGAACAAAAGTTTCAAACAAGGAAAAACCCCTTCAAATGAAAGTCGTTCTTGAGGCGATGATCAAAGCTCATGAAATACAGGGAGTTATTGCGTTAGAAAATAGCTTCAACCGTGTTGGGCTTGATCATGTTGTTTTAGTTAAAATTGCAACAACCGCCGTTGTATCAAAGATGCTTGGTGCGTCAAAAGAACAAATAATAGATGCGCTATCAAACGCATGGGTGGATGGCCAGAGCTTAAGAACTTATCGACATGCTCCCAATACGGGATCAAGAAAATCATGGGCTGCAGGTGACGCTACAAGTCGAGGAGTAAGATTAGCATTAATGATAATGAAGGGCGAAATGGGTTACCCAACAGCGCTTAGCGCAAAAGTATGGGGATTTTATGATGTTTTATTTGATGGTAAACCCTTTAAATTTAACCAAGAGTTCGGTAGTTATGTAATGGAAAATATTTTGTTTAAAATTAGCTTCCCTGCTGAATTTCATGCTCAAACAGCTGTCGAGTGTGCATTAAAACTTCATAAAAATGAATTACATAAAATCAATAAAGTTGAAAAGATAGATGCAATTGACCACATTGATATAACAACCCATGAGTCGGCGATTAGAATTATAGACAAAACTGGTCCTTTAAATAATCCTGCCGATCGAGATCATTGTATTCAATATATGGTTGCTATTGGTTTGCTCAAAGGAAATTTAACAGCGCAGGACTATGAAGATGAAGTTGCAAGTGACGCAAGAATTGATCTTCTCAGAAAAAAAATGAAGTGTATTGAAAAAAAAGAATATACGGCAGATTATCTTGATCCAAATAAAAGATCCATCGCAAACGCTATCCAGATTTTTTTCAAAGATGGAAGCAAATCAGAGCTTGTAGAAGTTGAATACCCAATTGGTCACCAACGAAGACGTGATGAAGGCATTCCCAAGCTGATTGAAAAATTCAAGGTCAATCTTTCTCGTCAATTTGATGATCTGAAATCAACAAAAATACTTGAAAAAAGCCTGAACTATGACGTTCTCGAAGAGCTTCCAGTTAATGAGTATATGGATCTATACTGGAAAGGTTAATCTATCATTAACTCTTCTTTGATTGCATATAGCTCTAGATCGGAATCAATATAATCTTCGAATGTTTTTAATCCTGAGCGGCTATACCAATACTGACTGTTATGGATATCCCCTTCAATTTTATGTAAAACTGCATGAATCCATTGTGCAAAGTCTGTATTTATTCCTTGAACAATAGAATGGGCATCGTCCCATTTACCAGAAAGTGCAAGGTCAATAGCTTTAACACATTCCTGCTTGGACTCAATCAATTAATCGCTTCTCTTGCTCAATTCTATAACTACAATTAACATCATGTTTTTCTAATAAACCATTGATATGTAATGATTCTTTTTTACAAAAAATGCATCTATACAAATTAAGTCCAGGTTCTATTTTCTCTTGTGGGTAGTCAATGTAGTATTCTTTTTTCATGCTCTAACCGCCCTTTTAAATGTATATAAACGTTACTGTACCGGCTTTCATGTCAGGCACAACTAATACCTTATTATCACCAACCAATGCAATATCCGCGGCTGCTTCAAATCCCTCTGCGATGACCTTTGTTTTTCCATTTTTAAATGAATAGATGGTTCCTTTTGTCCAACTACTAATATAAATTGTATCGTTATTAATTGCTAGGCCATCTCCACCTTCAAAACCTTCACCTAATTTTTTAACGTCTTGGCTTTTTAAATCTCCTTCTAACAAATCACCTGCCCAATCAACAATTAGTAACTTTGAATCATCTAAGACCAAAACACCATTAGGCGCTTTAATAAAATCATTACCTTCAAATAAAAGATCAATTTCACCAGATGGATTAACCGCAAAAATAAATCCGCTCTCTTTGAAGTCCCCAGTGTCACTGACATATAAAGTTCCATTACTTGAAACATCGATATCATTAAAAAATACAGGGACCTTTGGGAACAACATTGTTCCAGCATAAACCTGCCAAGTGCCATCTAAATCAACCTCAATCACTACGTCACGATCAGTGACATATAGTTTGTCATTATGAAACACGATTCCTTTGGGATCATAAAGGCCAGATGCAACAGTCTCTATGGTTCCATCTTGGTTAATCTTGCTAATCTTGCCATCTTTATCAATATCACGCTCACCAATCTCAGAAACATAAACAGAACCATCAGGGCCCTCTGCAACAGACTCTGGCATCATAAAGCCCTCATATTTTTGATTTGAGTTACTTCCACAGCCAATTAGCGTTGAGGTCATCAAAATAATTAAAAAAATGTTTTGTAATATTTTATTCATTTCACATCCTTATAAAGTTTTAGATAATTTCCATAAATATGATTTTGGATTGTCACTAATTAAGTAAATATTTCCATCATAATCAATTTTAAAATCTCTTATTCTTCCAATTTTATCATTGAAGATAATTTCCTTTGCAACAATTTCGTTATTCTCAATATCCATTCTAATTAAACTTTCACCGTTTAATGACGCAACTAATAAGTCGCCTTGCCATTCAGGAAACGTCTTGCCTTCATAAAATTGAATGCTACTGATCCCCATCGAAGGGACCCAGCTTATTAAGGGTCTTTTATACTTATTTTTAAAGGGGCTATCCCCAATGCCTAGACCATAGTATTCTCTTCCACCCCAAGCAATATCCTTCCAACCATAATTTGACCCAAACTCAACTTCTCCAATATGATCTCCGCCGCGTGGGCCATGACTTGAGAAATATATTTCATCGTCATGAGGAGAGACTGCAATGCCTTGTGGATTCCTCACACCAATTAAATAGATTTCTGGTAACCAATCCATTCTTTCTGAAAAATGAGGGTTGTCGTGAGGAATTGAACCGTCTGTCTTAATACGAACAATACTTCCTGGGTGCTTTGAAGGGTCTTGAGAGATCATGCCTTGCCCTCTTTCTCCAAAGCTTACAAATAGGTCATCTCCCTTGATAGCTATTCTAGAACCGTAATGCCGATTTTCTAGAAATTCAGGTTTTGCAATCAGCAGTATCTCAAAATCTTTGATCTCATTTTCAATTAATCTCCCGCGAGCAATTGCCGTACTTGATTTTTTACTTAATTGTTTTGACCGTGTTAATTTGGATGATTTATGGCTATATGTGAAATAAGTATAGCCATCTGAAGGATTAAAATTTACATCAAGTAGGCCTCCTTGCCCACCACCGTCATAATCTATATGCGGGATGTTATGTTTAATTTTTTGCTTTTTACCTGATAGAACATCTACTTTATACAGGCCTCCATCTTTTTCTGAAATAAGAACGTTTGTTTTATCGATAAATGACAGTGCCCATGGATACCGTAGATCTTTCGCAGACTTTTCAAGAGTGAATTTAGTTTTGGTAACGTCATACTTTCTGTAATCATCAATAATTGTTTCAGCCAATACTAAAACTGGCATAAAAAAAATAAGAAAAATTAAGAAATTATTTTTCTTGATAAAGCTCACAAGCTCTGACACCATCCTTTCTGCCTACTTTATAGCCTTTACTGTATTCAGCTGAATCCCAATGGCCAAAGATTGAAATTTTGCTAACTTCACACTGAGTATTAAACCCCTCGGCATATCCATCATCATATCCAGACTCGAAGGTTTTTTCATCATGGCTACAGCCATATATAAATAATTGCGTAAAGAGAAAAATAATAGATAAATTTCTCATTATTTATTTTTTAATTTTTGTCTTATAAAAATTCCAATAATAAGAACGCCAAACCAAATAAAAATAAAAGCGCTACCCATTACACTTCCAAAGACTGTATTTGGATTAAATTGGTTATGCACTACTAAGCCAATCAAAGCCCAAAGAGAAAGAACTGAAATCCATTTAATAATTGTCATAAATTTTCAATTGTATTTTTAAATTGGCGGAAGGAGCGGGATTCGAACCCGCGTTAGGGGGTTACCCTAAACACGCTTTCCAAGCGTGCGACTTAAACCACTCATCCACCCTTCCGTATTTTTTATGAATTATATATCTAACCCAGCTCAAATTTTATAAAAATACAATATTAACCAAAATTATTGCTAAATATTCTTATATATGACCTATAAGAGTATTAGATTTCAAAGCCCTTGATTTATGAGAGTAATAGGATTAATGTACTGTAAATAACAAAAAAATTAGTTTATTTAATTAAAATCTAAACAGGAGAAATCATGGCTTTCGATACATTGAAAAACTTAGGGGTAAAAAGCCCTTATGGTAAAGAAAAATACGACAATTATATCAATAATGAATGGGTCAAACCCGTCGATGGACAGTACTTTGAAAATATTACTCCAATATCAGGTAAACCGTTTTGTGAGGTTGCTCGTTCAAATGAGAAAGACATAAACTTAGCCCTTGATGCCGCTCATGCTGCCAAAGATGGCTGGGGTAAGACAAGTATTACAGAGCGTGCAAATATACTCATGAAAGTTGCTGACAGAATGGAACAAAACCTAGAGGCCATTGCGCTTGCTGAAACAATTGATAATGGAAAGCCAATAAGAGAGACAATGGCTGCTGATATACCACTAGCAATCGATCATTTTAGGTATTTCGCAAGTGCAGTTCGAGCTCAAGAAGGTTCAATTGGGGAAATAGATCACGAGACGATGGCATACCACTTTCATGAGCCATTAGGTGTTGTCGGACAAATCATTCCATGGAATTTTCCAATCCTGATGGCAGCTTGGAAACTCGCTCCTGCATTAGCGGCAGGTAATTGTGTTGTTATGAAGCCAGCTGAACAAACTCCAGTATCTATACTTGCGATGATGGAAATTATTGGCGACCTACTTCCTCCTGGCACGTTAAATATAGTAAACGGTTTTGGTTTGGAGGCAGGCAAGCCGCTAGCAAGCTCATCGAGAATAGCAAAAATTGCTTTTACAGGTGAAACTACAACAGGTCGATTAATTATGCAGTACGCTTCGCAAAATATCATCCCTGTGACACTTGAGTTAGGTGGTAAATCTCCTAATATCTTTTTTGAGGATGTAATGGAAAAGGATGATGGATTTTTTGACAAAGCGCTTGAAGGCTTTACGATGTTCGCTCTCAATCAAGGTGAGGTTTGCACATGTCCATCAAGGGCATTAATCCAAGAGTCTATTTATGATAAATTTATGGAAAGGGCATTAGAGCGAGTAAAAGCAATCAAACAAGGAAGTCCTTTAGAAGCTGATACTATGATTGGTGCTCAAGCTTCCAGTGAGCAAATGGAAAAAATACTTTCATACATTAAGCTCGGCCAGGAAGAAGGGGCGGAAGTTCTAACTGGAGGTAATCAAACTAAATTAGATGGCGCTCACGCTGATGGTTATTACATAGAACCAACTGTATTTAAAGGCAATAACAAAATGCGTATTTTCCAAGAGGAAATTTTTGGTCCAGTAGTTTCAGTAACTACATTTAAAGATGAAGCAGAAGCTCTTGAAATTGCAAACGATACACTTTATGGTTTAGGCTCCGGTGTTTGGACAAGAGATGGTAATACAGCATTTAGAATGGGTAAAGGTATCCAGGCTGGTCGTGTTTGGACAAATTGTTATCACGCCTACCCTGCACATGCAGCATTTGGTGGCTACAAATCCTCTGGAATTGGCCGAGAAACACACAAGATGATGCTTGATCATTATCAACAAACAAAGAACTTACTTGTTAGCTATACAGAAACAAAACTAGGGTTCTTTTAGGATACAAAAAATAGTTTTATAATTAAAGGCAGAAATTATTCTGCCTTTTTTTTACACACTATGATTACAAGAATTACATCTACAGATAAAGCAAATAAGCTTATTGATGAATTAAAACAAGTTCATGGTGAACTTATGTTTCATCAATCAGGCGGTTGTTGTGACGGAAGTGCACCGATGTGCTTCCCAAAAGGAGAGTTTTATCTTGGCAGTTCAGATGTAGAAGTTGGAATCGTTCATAATGTTAAATTCTATATGAGTGCTGATCAATTTGAATACTGGGAGCACACGCACCTCACACTTGATGCTATTAAAGGAACTGGAGGGCAGTTCTCTGTAGAGCGGCCGACCGGGTTAAGGTTTATTATTCGATCAAGAATTTATACAGATGAAGAATGGGATTATCTCAAAAATCACCCTGTAAAGCATTGTGGCTAAATTAATAAAAAAATATTATAAAGTAAGGTAAAATCAAAAATGGCGGGCCTCCTCGCATTGCGATTTAGCCAACCTGGTCAGATGCGGAAGCAAGCAGCCACAACTAAGGATACAAGTGCCGGGGGTCTGGCTCGCCATTTTTTTCAATTATAGTTAAGCATAATAAATGTCACACCAAGTATTAGCTAGAAAATGGCGTCCAAAAAATTTTGACACTCTTGTGGGTCAAGAAAATACGGTGCAAGCGCTAGTTAACGCACTTGATCAAGAAAGGCTGCACCATGCTTATTTATTTACTGGTACTCGAGGTGTAGGTAAAACAACCTTGGCAAGGATCTTAGCAAAATCACTAAACTGTGAAAAGGGTATTTCATCAAAACCATGTGGAGAATGTTCTTCCTGTATCTCGGTAGATAAAGGAAATTTTGTTGATCTAATCGAGGTGGATGCAGCATCAAATACCAAAGTTGATGAAATGCGAGAGCTTTTAGAGAACTCACAATACGCCCCTACCTCAGGTAGATTTAAAATTTATATTATTGATGAGGTACATATGCTCTCAAATAGTGCCTTTAATGCGATGCTAAAGACACTTGAAGAGCCTCCTGAGCACATTAAGTTTATCCTGGCAACAACTGATCCAAAAAAAGTGCCTGTAACCGTATTATCAAGATGTTTACAGTTTAATTTAAAACAGATGACTATTGAAAAAATTTCTAATCATCTTGATATGATATTGACAAACGAAAAAATAAAATCCGAGAAAAAGGCATTAGGTCTCATTGCAAAATCAGCAAGAGGGAGTATGAGGGACGCTCTTTCACTAACTGATCAAGCGATTGCATATTCTGGAAATGAAATATCAGAAAATAAAGTAAGTGAAATGCTTGGTGTAGTTGATAATAATTTTCTAATAGATATCTTATTTAAAATATCAGAGAACAAGGGTGGAGAGCTTATTGAGATTGCCCATGGAATGAATGATAAAAATATTGCACTGGATAGCACATTGATTGATCTTGCTAAGCTTATTCATGAGATTTCAGTTTATCAAGTGGCTCCAGAAAGCAACATAGATTTGCAAAGAAATGATGAAATTAAACAACTAAGTGAATTGCATTCCCCTGAAACACTTCAGCTTCTCTATCAAATTGTAATTAATGGAAAAAAAGATATTTATTTAGCGCCTGACTTATTAACTGGATTTAATACGACTTTACTTAGAATGTTAGCCTTTTTCCCTACATTGCAAACTGAAAAATTAGAATCTAAATTAGTAGAAAAAAAAACAACACTGCCAAGTCAATCGATTGAGGAAAAAAAAAGCTCTCAAATTGAAGAAAAAAAAGAAGTTAAAGAGACAATAGATTTTGATGGTGATTGGCACAATCTAGTTAAAAAACTGAAGCTGGGCATTGCTAATGCATTGGCACAAGAATGTGAATTTAAAGCCTATCAAAATTATATATTTGAACTTACCTTAGATTCAAATAAAAGTCATTTAATGCAAGATAACTATGTCGAAAAACTTGAAGGATCATTAATAAATCATTTTAATAAAAAAATTAAAGTAAAAATTTTAGTCGATGAAGTGAAAACAACCCCTGCTATTAAGACTTCTGAAGAAAAATCTAAGTTATTAAAGGAAACCGAATCTGCTATGATGAAAGATGGATTTGTAAAAGATTTAATTGAAAATTTTGACGCACAAGTAGTTCCAACAAGCATTGAACCATTAAATAATAAAGGACAATAATATGGCTAAAGGTGGTATGGGTAATATAATGAAACAAGCACAAATGATGCAAGCAAATCTCCAAAAAGCCCAGGCAGAACTTGCAAATATTGATGTTGAAGGGGCAGCGGGTAACGGCATGATTAAAATTACTATCTCCTGCAAACATGAAATTAAAAAGATTGATATCGATCCCTCTCTTCTTGAAGATAAGGAGATGCTAGAAGATTTGATTATGGTTGCTTTTAAAGATGCCTTAGGTAAAGTCGAGAGCACCTCCTCACAAAAAATGGGAGGCTTAGTTCCTCCGGGAATGAATTTGCCTTTTTAGTCTTATGCAGACTAATAACACACTAGAAAATCTTATAGACTCATTAAAATGTCTCCCTGGAGTTGGACCAAAGTCAGCTCTAAGATTAGCCTATTATTTACTTCAAAGAGACAGGAAAGGCGCTCATAAACTAGCGAGCTCAATTGAAGAATCCCTTAATAAGCTCGGTCATTGCAAACTTTGTAATAATTTCTCTGAAAAAGAGATATGTTCAATATGTGCCTCACCAAATAGAATTTCAGATACACTCTGCGTTGTAGAGATGCCAACTGATTTACTAATGCTCGAACAAACACACTCCTACAAAGGCATGTATTTTGTTTTAATGGGTAGGCTTTCACCTCTCGATGGAATTGGACCTAAAGAAATTCACATCAATAAGCTGCTTGAAAGAATTAAAAAAAGTGAAATCAATGAAATAATTCTTGCAACCAATTTCACAACTGAAGGCAATACAACAGCGCAATACATAGCTGAACTTCTTAAAGAAAGTAAAATAAATATCAGCAGAATTGCACGTGGTCTCCCGATGGGAGGTGAAATCGAATATGTTGATTCTGGTACGCTTGCCCAATCAATTGTTGAACGTAAAAAAATAATTTAAATTTTTATTAAAGCTGGAATTTCTGAAGGATGATTGATGATGGCATCTGCAGCCCAGCTTTCTATTTTGTCTTCTTTTTTCAAGTACCCATAACATGCAAGAATTGCAAATATATTTGCGGTTTTTGAAGCACTTATATCTTTATGTGCATCACCCACATAAACCACTTCATTAGATTTTACTTTAAGAGACTCACATGCTGAAATCAACATATCAGGTGATGGTTTCGGAGAAATACCATCGTCACCACATATTAAAATTTCACATCTCTGATCAAGGTTGATAAATGGCAAAATCATCTCAACAAAACATCGATGTTTGTTTGTGATAATGCCCCACCCTATTTTATTTTTATCCAGCAGATTAATGAGGTCATGAATGCCATCAAAAAGGATTGGGTTATTTAAAATATTACTTTTATAGATCTTGATAAACTCATTTGTGAGCACCGAATAATCATCAGTTGCTTCATGAAATCGTAAGCTTAAATAGGCTTTTATTCCATCAGATGCAACTTCACGACCCTCCTCAAATGTAATAAGAGGATGATTGTACAATGCGTATAAATCATTTGCGCTTTGCACTAAGTCGTGGGCAGAGTCTATAAATGTTCCATCTAAGTCAAATAAAACTTTTTTAATCATTTACTAACGATGCTTGGACAATATAATTTACGGAGGTGTCTTGAGATAGCTTGTATTTCTGTGTAATGGGGTTATATGTCATGCCTATAATTGAATCAAATGATAGATCATTACGGCTTGCCCAAGTCTGCAATTGACTCGGTTTTATGAATTTCTTATACTCATGCGTGCCTTTTGGTAATAAGTTAAGAATATATTCTGCCCCAATAATTGCAAATAAAAATGCTTTTAAGTTCTTATTAATTGTTGAAAAGAATATCTTTCCTCCGGGTTTGAGGAGCTTTGAACATGTATTTATTATTGAGTTCGGATCAGGGACATGCTCTAACATCTCTAAACAAGTAATAACATCAAATTTTTCGTCAGTATTCTTATAAAAGTCTTCGATGTTGATATGTTTGTATTTAACTTTTACACCACTTTCATTTGCATGAAGTTTAGCTATCTGAATAACCTTGTCACCCTGATCTATTCCCGTCACATCGGCACCAGCACTAGCAAGGGATTCTGAAAGAATTCCGCCGCCACAACCAACATCCAGAACCTTTTTACCGTTGAGATTCACCGATGACTTTATAAAATTAAGTCTCAAGGGGTTTATTTCGTGAAGCGGCTTGAACTCGCTAGTTGGATCCCACCATTTATGGGCTAGTAAGTTAAACTTTTCAATTTCTTGGAGATCTACGTTTTTTTTATTTTTGTTTGCCATGACTTTGCTATATTTGTTAATTTATCCAAATCAATATTTTCTAATTGACCTGCATTTAGCTTTAATGTTCCATTGATCCAAACATAGTCTACTCCTCCCTGATTACCGTTATAGAGAAGGCTTGAGAGTGGATTATATACAGGTTGAGAAAAGATTGAATCTAAATTAATAGCGACAATATCTGCTTTCTTCTTTAACTCAATAGAACCAAGAAGCTTACCTTTATTCATAGATTTAGCGGCGTTATATGTTGCCATTTTTAAGATTACATTCGAATCTAAAATTTCTGGTTTTTGATTTATACCTTTGCCTAAAAGCGCAGCCATTCTCAACTCTTCCAATATATCAAGTCTATTGTTACTTGCTGAGCTGTCAGTTCCAATTGAGACATTTATACCCAAATCATGCATTTTTGATATGTCGGCGATACCACTTCCCAAGATAAGATTTGATGAAGGGTTATGTACAACATTAACATTATTCTGATTCAATAAATGCAAGTCCTGCTCGTCAACGTGTACGCAATGCGCTGCAACTAAATTTGGGCCCAATAAACCTAAAGAACCAAATCTCTGGATTGGGCTCACTTTAAATTGGCTAATACTATTTTGAATTTCTTGACGAGTTTCATGCAGGTGGGTGTGGATAGGTAAGTTTAACTGTTCTGCATAAGTCCCCACTAGACTCAATGTTTTATCAGAAGTTGTGTATGGTGCATGTGGTGCTAAAGAAGTTGATATTAACTCCTCACTCCTCCACTCATCTCTAAAATCAAGACCTTTTTTTAAATAATCTTCTGGGTCTGATGCGTAGTTTGTTGGAAATTCCATTACCACTAATCCAATATTCGCTCGCATTCCCATTTCAACGGCAGCCTCCGCTGTCTGGCTGGGATAAAAGTACATATCATTGAACGTTGTTGTACCTGACTTGATCATTTCAGCTATTGCAATTAATGAGCCATCTTTAACAAAATTCTCACACATATGCAGCTTTTCCGCTGGCCAAATATGATCCTCTAACCATGATTTTAACGGGAGGTCATTTGCGTAGCCTTTCAATAATGACATCGCCGCATGCGTATGGTTATTAATAAGGCCTGGGGTAATTATGTGATCAGATAATGCAAACACATCGTCTGCTTCATATTTATCAAAAACATCTTTTGTGGGAAGGATATCAAAAATCTCATCCTCCGAGATCACAATTGCATGATCATTAAGAAGTGTATTATCTTTATCTGCCGTGTAAATCCATGTTGCTGAAATAATTGAGTTTACTTTTTTAATCATAGATTAAAAACTGACCTAATCAAATGGATGCTTAATGAGTATAGTTTCGTCTCTTTCAGGTCCTGTAGATATTATATGAACTGGGACATCACATAGCTCTTCAAGCTTAGAAATATAATTTTGCGCATTTTTTGGAAGATCATTCCAGCTCTTAGTTCCAAACGTATTTTCTGACCATCCAGGCATATCAATCAATATGGGTTCGCAATTTTCTGTTTGATCAGCGCCTAGGGGTAATAGGTCTATTTGATCATTACCATTTTTGTAACCCACACAAATTTTTAGTGTCTCAATGCCGTCAAGAATATCTAATTTTGTAATACAAAGCCCAGTTAAACCATTAACCATGGCAGATCGCCTCAATGCAGCGGCATCAAACCAACCACACCTTCTCGTTCTTTGAGTCACCGTACCAAATTCCTTCCCTTTTGTAGACATTTGAAAACCAGGTGAGGCATCATCATCAATGTCTAATTCACTTGGAAACGGACCTCCGCCTACTCTGGTGGTATAGGCTTTTGTTATACCGAGTACATAGCTGAGCATGGATGGGCCTACACCTGTTCCAGCAGATGCTTGACCAGATATACAATTAGAGGAAGTTACAAAGGGATATGTCCCATGATCGATATCAAGCAAAGCCCCTTGGGCACCCTCAAATAAAATACTTTTGCCTAATTTATTTATTTCATGAAGTTTTTGTGACACATCACAGACAAAAGGTTTAATGAATTCAGATTGATTTATCATGGAATCAAACTGTTTGTTAAGATCAATCGCTGATGAGTTGAGATATTTTGTTAAAACAAAGTTATGATAATCAAGCGTCTCTTCAAGTCTGTTTAAAATATCTTTTGGATTTAAAAATAAATCGTAAACCTTAAATGCTCTTCGAGCGACTTTATCCTCATAGGCAGGACCGATACCCTTCCCAGTCGTACCAATTTTTTTATTCTTTGACCGAATGGCTTCTCTAGCTCTATCAAGCTCGACGTGATAATCAAGAATCAAAGGGCAACCAGCACTTACATTCAATCTGCCTTTGACGGTAATACCATTTTTCTCAAGTCCACCAACCTCTTTCATTAAATGATTGATATCTAGAACTACGCCGTTACCTATGTAACATTCAATTCCCTCTCGAATAATCCCAGAAGGAACTAAATTAAGTTTGTATTCCTTTTGACTTGAACCTTGCCCAATAACAAGCGTGTGACCTGCATTATGGCCTCCTTGAAATCTTGTAACCGCTGCTGCATGGTCTGTTAACCAATCAACAATTTTTCCCTTACCTTCATCTCCCCATTGCGTTCCAATGACAACTACATTTTTAGCCATAGTGATACTTTCTTAATTTAAAAGGTTGTTAATGATAAATCTTAAGTCGATAGAAAACCCAGTCGCTGGTCTCATATCACCCGCAAACTTATTCATATTATCGTAACGACCACCTTGTGCAACTGCTGTATTAAATTTTTGTGCGTAAGCTGAATACACAATGCCCGTATGGTATTGATAACCCCTTATATCAGAAAAATCAAAGCTAATTTCTACATTCATTTTCTTTAAGTTTTCGCAAATACTAGTAAGTGATTTAGTCACATTATTCGCAACAACCTGATCTAGCAATAATGTATTAAGATCTTTTAAAATGGACTCGTCTCCATAAAAGTCTGTTAGAGATACAAGTTTTTTTGTAATATCGCTATTATTTTTTTCTGAGAGAATTTTTTTTATTTCGTTTTTATCCTTCAACATCATCGCATTACCCAACCTTAAACTCTCACTTGGTGACAAGTCGACTTCATTCTTCAATGAGTTGTAAACATCAAGATGATTAATATCAAGGACAACATCCTTTATATCAAGTACTTTTAAAGATTGGATCAGTAGCTTTTGTATTTCTAAGTCGGCATCAATACTTGGATCACCAAAGTATTCTGCACCAACTTGTAATAGCTCACGAGGCTGTTTATTAGTGGAGTTTGCCCTTAATACCGAACCCGCATAACATAATTTGTTAATGCCCTTCTCTGCCATTTGAGAGTCAATTCTAAAAGCCTGAGTCGTAAGATCTGAACTGACTCCCATCATCTTTCCTGTCATTTGATCAACAACTTTGTAGGTTTCTAGATCAAGATCTCTTCCATATGCATTAAGAGAGTCAGAAAATTCAAGCATAGAAGGAAAAATCAGTTGATATCCATTTTTTAAGTAGAGATCTATAAGAAGTCTTTTTTTTGATTCGATAACAGCTGCTTTTTTTGGGAATATATCTTCAGCGTTTTCAGGAAGAAGCCATTGGTTCATTTTAGTTGGTTCCAATAAATATAATCATTATGCCAATAATCACTGATAAAAGTCCATAGAACTTTATTTGACCATTTTTTTGATTTGTTATTCTGATAAACGCATCTTTCCAAATTTGTGTAAAAAAGAGTGGGAATAAGCCCTCGATAACTAAAACAAGACCAATTGCCAGAACAATAGAGTCACTCAATTACTTGCTATCAGGGCTTTTTAGGAATTTGAAAAAGTCAGAGTTAGGATCGAGAACTAAAATATCATCCTTTCCTTTAAAGCTTTTTCTATAAGCTTCAAGGCTTCTGAAGAAATCGTAAAAATCTTGGTTTTTTGAGAAAGCATCAGCATATATCTTTGCTGCAGTCGCATCACCCTCACCTTTAATTTTTTGGGCATCCTTATAAGCCTCTGTAATAATAATATCTCTCTCTTTCTCGGCAACAGCTCTAATTTTCTCTGAATCTGCAAAACCTTGTGACCTTAGCTCGTTTGCAACAGATTTTCTCTCAGCATTCATCCTCTGGTATACAGACTGACTTACTTCTTCAGGTAGATCTACCCGTCTTAATCTTACATCTAAAATCTCAACACCAATGAGTCTTGACTCACTATCAGCTCTTTCCTGCAAGATACCCATAATTTCTGACCTTTGACCAGATACAACCTCTTGAATCGTTCTCTTACCAAATTCAGCACGAAGACCATCATTAACTGTTTGAGTAATTCTTCTCTCAGCTTGTCTTTCATCGCCATTAACTGAAACATAATACTTAGATGGGTCCATGATTCGCCATTTAATATATGAATCAACCAGTACATTTTTCTTCTCACTCGTAATAAATCTATCTGGTTGGTCTGACTCATAAGTTAAAATTCTTTTATCAAAAAATTTAACGTTCTCAACTATGGGCGTTTTAAAGTAAAGGCCTGGCTCTTTTTTAACAGAGACAATTTCACCTAATCTGAAAACTAACGCAAATTCTCTTTGATCAACGGTGAACGTCGATAGGCTAAGTAAAATTAGTAGAACGATGATTGATACGAGTACTCTAGATAATTTTCCCATAATATTTACCTTATATCCCTCTCACGCGCTCTAAATGCTCCTCTAGAACGATCTGTTAAAGAATTAATCACATCTGATGCAGATACATCAGGGTTTGTTTGGCTTGATGCTTGATTTGGATCAAGAACCTCATTGTTATTTTTACTTGAATTTTGAATAATTTTATCAAGTGGGAGATAAAGAAGGCTGTTTGACCCTTTTTGATCGATGATAATTTTACTTACTGTTGACATGATTTGCTCTTGAGTTTCTAAAAATAACCTTTTTTTAGTTACCTCAGGGGCTCTTATATATTCAGCTAAAATCTGATCGAAACGACTAGCATTACCCAACGCTTCGTTTTCAATTGATATTTTATATCCATTTGCTTCGGCGGTGAGTCTTGAAGCGGTACCTCTTGCTTTTGGGACTATATCGTTAGCATATGCTTGACCTTCATTCTTTTGTCTTTCAAGATCCTGTTTTGCTTTAACTGCATCATCAAATGCCGCTTGAACTTGCTGCGGTGGCTGTGCATTCTGCATTGTCACACTCGTAATGTTAATACCTGTTTGGTACAGATCAAGAATTGACTGCATTAATGATTTTGTTTTTATTGCGATCTCCTCCCTGCCCTCGTATAGAACAAAATCCATATCACTCTTTCCAACAACCTCTCTGATTGCTGTTTCAGCTGCTCCTCTCACGGAGCTCTCAACTGAACGATTGTTAAAAAGGAAATCCTCGACTGACTTTAAATTGTATTGAACTGCAAATTGAAGGTCGATAATGTTTTCATCACCCGTTAACATTAGGGACTCTTTGAGCTGTTGAGTTGCGCCCTCACCAAGTGAGCGATAGCCTACCTCGATAGTACGAACCTGCTCTTGATTCACAATTTCAACTGTTTCAATTGGATAAGGAATATGCCATCTTGGTCCAGGTTGAGTGATTCCTGTATTTTCACCAAATGTTAGGACAATCCCCCTAGAGCCTTGATCTACGATATAGAACCCAGTTGCCAACCATACAAGAAAGATGACAATAATTATTGGTAGAGGTTTTATAATTCCTGAATCCCCAGAGTTATTTGATGGTGGTTGAGAGCCATTACCATTGTTTGTGTTTTTAGGTTTTAATTTGAAAACGTTGTTGACCTTAGATTTTAGATCCTTAACTAATTCATCTAAATCAGGCGGACCATCATTATTAGCGTTTCTAATTACATTTGAAATTTTGTTTCCAACAAATCCGAATAATTTAAGCATATTTTCCGTTTCTTTGATTGATAAAATCTAGACTTCTTTCGACAATTGCTTTCTTTAAAAATTCAATTCCATCACCTTTAATAGCTGATAACTGAATGCGCTTAATTTTACCATATTCATCTCTATCATATCCAGCGTTAAGCTTTATTTTATCTATTTGATTTAATACTAGTATCTGTTGAATATTGTTTGCACCAATTTCGTTCAAAATTTTATCTACTTGAACAATTTGTTCCGCCTTATTTGCGTTACTTATATCCACAATATGCAAAAGTAGGTCTGCATCTGATGCCTCTTCTAATGTTGATTTGAATGCTTCAATAAGTGTCGTCGGTAATTTTTTGATAAATCCCACTGTATCCGAAATAACAAGATCATGCCCATGCTCAATAAATAATTTACGTGAGGTGGTGTCAAGCGTTGCAAATAACTTGTCTTCAGCTAATATTTTCTCACTTGTTAGTTTATTGAACAAAGTGGACTTACCGGCATTGGTATAACCTACAATCGCAATAGTAAATACTTTTGATCTTCTTCGTGCGTTTCGTTGATTCGCTCTTTGTTTTTCAAGCTTTGTTAATTTAATTTTAAGCTGCTTTATTCTCTGCCCAAGCATTCTTCGATCGAGTTCGATTTGCTTTTCACCGGGACCACCCCTCACTCCGATGCCTCCTTTTTGCCTTTCCAGGTGGCTCCACCCTTTTGTTAACCTTGATGACAGATGGTTTAAATGAGCTAGCTCTACTTGCATTTTGCCCTCATGACTCTTTGCTCTCATAGCAAAGATAAATAAAATCAAGGCTGTCCGATCATAGACTCGCATAGAAGTCGCTTTTTCAATATTTCTCTCCTGTGAGGGTGTAAGTTCATGGTTGAAGATAATTGTCTTTATGTTTTCTGAAGTCTTGATTTGAAGTAATTCTTTTAATTTTCCAGAACCGATGAAAAATTTAGCATCAGGGAACTTTCGTTGACTCTCAACTAATTCAGCAACTTTAAAACCTGCACTGGAGGCAAGGAGTTTAAATTCACTCGTATTTTCTTTATGATCAATATCGTCAATATTAAGACTAACTAATATCGCACTTTCACCATTCTTGGGTCTTTCAAACATTTCTATGATTGAGTTATGCTCACTTTCTTGGATGGAACAATGGTTGAGATCGAATGTTTGTAGATAAGCTGAGGGGCTTGGCCGTTTAACACAATGACAGATTGATCAAACGAGTGAATATTGCCTTGCAATTTTATTCCATTTAACAAATATATTGAGACAGAAATATTTTCTTCTATCACTTTGTTTAAAAAATTGTCCTGTAAATGCATATTAATATTTTCTTTATAGAATTTTAAAGGCAGTCGCTGACCCTAACTTTTAACTCGTCAAAGCCTAAGACAAATATTATACTCCCTATGTTAGGTGTATTAAGATTTCCTGCTAACCTCACTCGGAGTGGCATTGCAATCTCAGGAAACTTTAACCCATTTCTTTTTACAAAATCTTTTATACATTGATTAATGTCATCCTCTTGCCACTTTATGCGTTGAAGACTATCGACTAACGCTTTAATATTTTTTCTACTCACTTCATTTATATACTTTGACTCCAATTCGGTATCCCGATCAGGTTTTTTAAAAAAATAAACAATATTTTCAAAAAGTGTATTTAAGTTTGTTTCTCTATCCTTATATAAATTAAGCGCATTACGAATAATTTCGTTATTGTTGGTTGGGCAATTAATTTGCTTAAGTTTTAAAGCAGCCATTTCTGTTAACTTATCTATATCGTATTCTTTTATATACTCGCCATTCAGCCAATCCAGCTTGGCCTTATCAAACTGAGCTGATGATGATGTAACATGCTCAAAATCAAACCATTCACAAAAGCTTTCCATAGAAAACTTTTCATCATCACCATGTGACCAACCGAGTCTAGCAAGATAATTAATTAAGGATTCGGGTAGATAGCCATCTTCCTTATACTGCATAACGTTAACCGACCCATGTCTTTTTGAGAGCTTTTGACCATCTGGCCCATGGATCATTGATAGGTGTGCGTAATTTGGAATTGGAGCTTTTAAAGAATTTAGCAGATTAATCTGTCTTGGGGTGTTATTGATATGATCGTCTCCCCTGATTACATGTGATACCTCCATGTCCCAGTCATCAATAACCACACAAAAATTATAAGTTGGTGTTCCGTCTGATCTTGCAATAATAAAGTCATCTAACTCTTCATTATTAATATTAATTTCACCTTTTACTAAATCAACCCACTTAACAATGCCTGTTTTTGGATTTTTAAATCTTACTGTAGGAGCAATGTCTTTAGGAGGTTGTGGTAAGACTTTACCATGCTCCGGTCTCCAACGACCGTCGTAACGTGGCTTATCACCTTTTTTTATTTGAACATCTCTTAGAATATCAAGTTCTTCTTTGGAAGCATAACAATAGTAAGCATCCCCGCTTTCAATCATGATATTTATATATTTTTTGTATAAATCTAAGCGTTTTGTTTGGTATTGTATTGTTTTATCATGTTCAAGTCCTAACCATTTCATGCCATCTAATATGGCATTGATAGCATCTTCTGAAGATCTCTCAATATCTGTATCCTCAATTCTTAATAAAAAATCGCCCTTATTTTTTTTTGCATAAGCATATGAAAATAGTGCCGTCCTAACACCACCAACATGCAGGTATCCAGTTGGGCTTGGGGCAAATCTAGTGACTACCTTCATAAAATAATCCTTTTTTTAATGAATTGAATCATGAAGAAAATAGATGATAGCGACACCAAATAATATAAATGATATTTGCTTTAAAGAATCTTTCGTATCTGTTTTCTCATGAAGGTCTGGAATAAGGTCTGATATTGCAACGTATATCATACTTGACGCCGCTATTGCTAAAACATAAGGAACAAGGTTCTCCATAACACTTAGGATATAAAATGATAAAAGGCCACCTAATAGTGTTGCAAAACTCGATGCAACGTTCCACATATAAGCCTTAAACTTTGATAGGCCTTGATGTAAAAGCACTGAAAATATGCTCATTTCTTGAGGTAAACAATGAAGCAACATTGAAAGAGCAGTAATCAAACCAAGTTTAATATCGACCAAAAATGCACTCGCAATTAATATGCCATCAACAAAGTTATGAAATAAATCACCAATAACAATAATACCGCTATTTCCACCTGGTTTACTTTGGTTTGATTGCGTATCGCATTCAGTATGTTTATGACAATGAGAACCATGACAATGACGCCATATCAATAACTTCTCTAAAATAAAAAGTATGAGTATTCCTATCAATACCGTAAAACTTATATCATGGAAATTATTATTTGAAGCCTCCATTGCATGAGGAATTATTTCAAGAAATGAGGCAGCTAATAGCGTCCCTACAGCTAAACTCACTAAATTGTTTGCTAAAGCTGCATTAGCATTCTTAAAAATGATACTTGCAAGAAAGAGGCTCATTAAGCCCCCAGCAAAAGAAACTGCTATGATCCAGTATAGAGCCATTGTTTATCCAAAAAAAGTAATCTATTATAGTTTGAAGTTAGAAAAGATGAAATAATTTATTTTTCCATCCATATTAAAGAGGTCATTCTTTCTTTGGAAGCATCCCTTCGATATGAGTAATAATTATTAGCATTTTTATAAGTACAAAAATTCTTCGTAATGTATATTTTTTCTACACCTAAACTATGCAACTTAAGCTCAGCTACTTTAAGCATAGAAAGAAAATATTTTCCATTCTCTCCATGCCTAAATGCCTCATCAGTAGAAGAGTCATTCCCCAAGAAAATATTTCTGACATCAGCACCTACCTCAAAAAATTCTTGGCTAATATGAGGACCAATCCAAACTATAAATTTTCCTTTAGCATTAATTTTTTTTAAAGTGTTCTCGATAATGCTAGATACTAGACCTCTCCAACCTGCATGAATAGCAGCAACAAAACTTCCCTCTTCATCTGTAATCAGTAGGGGCATACAGTCAGCTGTTCTTATTGAGCAAACTTCTTTGTTACGTGTTGTATATGAAGCATCAGCATTACGTTCTTCGGATGGTAACTCAATAGATATATTGCTATGTGATTGATTTAACCCTGTTACTTTTTTATTAATAAATTCAATACCAAAATTAATTGATAATTTTGGTTTATTTTTATTTAAGGAGCCATTACTAGGGTTAGTATTTCTTGTTGTTTGCAAGGCAAAAATATTTTTTGGGACAATCCATTCGGGCTCAAATAT
>ERZ1046740.368-NODE-368-length-38832-cov-7.985997_pt1 | contig 38832 bp, 37 predicted proteins | sample MGYA00383093_ERZ1046740 | MGnify/ENA primary metagenome ERZ1046740 (study PRJEB29581, sample SAMEA5548363) | metagenome | biome: marine; feature: coastal; material: water | depth 25 m | study: Short-term variability in the microbial, nano- and picoplankton... | reverse complement strand
TTGTCGCTGTATCTTCATGAACATCAGGTATTGACATTGCAGTTAGCCCAAGCCCTTTGTTCAATTTAGAATAATCAGCACCGCGCATTTCTGCAAAATCCTTCATGTCCATAAATAGGCGAGGGAAGTGGATTGCAATATCGTCAATACCAACAGTGATTTGTGAATTCTCACTCATAAAAACATCTCAACTAATCATGTATTTGAATTAGAGTCCGGCACTTCGAAAAATATGCTTCTTTCAGCATAGAAATAGTATTGTGGAAATCAATTCATTTCCGGCATTTCTGGCATGACAGCATCCGTCTTAGCCCACAATACATCATCGATACGAAGAATAGAAACAGCGGCTTCAGTTGCACCGCTAATCGCTTGACGGGTAATGCGAAGGGGTTCAAGAATTCCATCATCAACCATGTTTCTTGAATTTCTTGTGTTCACATTTAGTCCAAAATGATGCGAACAATCTTCACTTGCATTACTTTGTGAAGCAACAATTTCGAGCAATGTGTTTATCGGATCTAATCCTGCATTTTCGGCAAGCACTCTCGGAATAATTTCCAATGCATCAGCAAATGCTTCTATTGCTAATTGCTCTCTACCAGGAATAGTCTCACCATGACGCCTCAATTTTCTAGCTAAGGCAATTTGTGTAGCGCCTCCTCCAGCCAATAACAAAGGCTCTTCTATCAATTGACAAGCAACCCCCAGGGCATCTCCAAAGCATCTCTCAACTTCCCCTATGACATCTATTGTAGAGCCACGGGCAATGAAAGTTGCACCACCTTCTTCTGTTTCTACAATCCAGTGTGAAACTCCATTCCACATTTCATTTTTGGATTCAATAAATGCGCCCAAATCTTGAACAGTTGCGTGTTTAACATCATGAACCAATGTGGCTCCACAGCCTCTGGCAAGTAGATCTAAATCCTCTCTTGCAACTCGTCTAAATGCTTGAATACCAGCATCATTAAGCGCAGAGCGAATATCATCATCAATCCCTTCACGGCAAGCAAGTAATGTGACACCAATTGACTGTAAGTGATTGACCTGCTGTAATAATATCTCCATTTCTTTATCTCTAAATGATTGCAGAACTCCAGTTGAGGTAACATTCAATTTCATTTCTGATGCCATGGAGCGCCTTTCAATTCCACCATTCATTATCAAGATTTTACCGGCACCAATCTTTTTGGGCATCGCTTCAAGAATACGTTTCTTTGCTAATACCAATCCAGTTACTAATTTAGAATCTGTTATTGAACCTCCGCTTTGTGAAAGAACCTTGACTCTAGTTGGGTCGGCTATTATTGAACCAGATTTGTCTTCAGAAATAATATCGGCTGCATCTACAGATAAGAGCGCTAAATGCATACGCATTGCTTCATGCCCCTTGCCAGCCAGAGATGTTTGTGTTGCGATCAACCTATCCTTTTTCGCCGCATCAATTGTGAAAGAAAGTAATTCACTGCGACAAAACTCTTCAGCCATTCTATAACCACGTGCAATCATCGATGGATGAACACCTTGTGTAATCAATTGCCATGCATTATTCAGCATCTCGGCACTGAGTAATACGGTTGAAGTGGTTCCATCTCTTGCAATTTTATCCTGCACAGATGATGCGTTGATTAGCATTTTTGCGACAGGGTGCTCAACCTTTGCAGTCTCTAGAACAGTTACTCCATCATTTGTTGTCAAAGTTCTACCCGAATCATCAATTAACAATTTATCAAGACCTCTTGGACCGAGGGTTGAACGAATAGCACCAGATAATGCCAGTGCGGCTTGAATATTTTTGCGGAGAGCATCACGACCGGTGGTACGGTCGGTATCGGAGAGGATTGATGCATCGCTCATATACAAGCCACCAATCTCTCATCAATAAGCCAAACGCTTCTATTGCACCAGCATAGAGTAGACAAATTCAATGATGAATCTTCAGTCTTCGTCAACGACTTCAAAATCAGCATCGACGACACCATCTTCACCAGAGACGTCAATATTACCGTCATCAGCATCGGAATTGCCTTCTTGTTCAGCCATTTCAGCCGCCGCTGCTTCGTACAACTTGGAGGAAACAGCATGCATTGATTCTTCAACTTCCTTTACCTTTGTCTGGATGGATGCTTCATCAATATCTTCTAGATCTAGAGGCTTTCCATCGTCATCCTGAACCATCTTCTCAAGTTCATCCAATAGCGACTTTACAGGGTCAACATCAGCATCATCTAATTTGTCAGCATTTTCTTCCAATGTTCTGCGCGTTTGATAGACTACTTGGTCTGCCATATTTCTGAGTTCAACCTTAGCTTTGCGTGTTTTATCTTCTTCAGCGAATTTCTCAGCCTCTTCAATTTTTGCCTTGATATCATCCTCAGACAATGAGGTATCAGATTCAATAGTTACAGATTGTTCCTTACCAGTTCCCATATCCTTTGCACTGACATTAACGATTCCATTAGCATCTATGTCAAAAGTAACTTCGATTTGAGGAACGCCACGAGGTGCAGCCGGAATTCCACCTAGATGGAATTGTCCAAGAGTGACGTTATCTTTTGCGAATTCACGCTCACCCTGCAATACATGTATTTCTACAGCAGGTTGGTTGTCTGAAGCAGTTGAATATATTTCAGAACGTCGTGAAGGGATTGTCGTATTTCGCTCAATCATTGTGGTCATCACGCCACCAAGAGTTTCAATTCCAAGTGTTAATGGAGTCACGTCAAGGAGCAAAATGTCAGAAACACCTTCATCTCCAGCAATGATACCCGCTTGAATTGCAGCACCCATTGCTACTGCCTCATCAGGATTAATTCCTTTGTACGGCTCCTTTCCAGCTTCCTTCTCAACAGCTGCTTGAACAGCAGGTACACGAGTTGACCCGCCCACGAGAATTACTTTGTCAATATCTCCCTTCTTCACACCAGCATCTTTCATTGCTTGGCGAGTAGGGCGCATTGTCTTCTCAATCAATTTAGAAATTAAATCTTCAAATTTTGCACGAGATAGTGAAATGTCCAAATGTTCTGGTTGACCATCCTTCATTGTAATGAACGGTAAATTAATCTGAGTAGTCTTTGTTCCAGAAAGTTCAATCTTTGCCTTTTCAGCAGCCTCTTTGAGGCGTGAGAGGGCTTGAACATCTTTGCTCAAATCAATTCCTGTTGATTTCTTGAATTCACTTACTAACCATTCAATTACCAAATCATCAAAGTCATCGCCACCAAGTTTGTTATTTCCAGCGGTTGCCTTAACTTCGATTTGCGGCTGTCCATCAACTTCGTATATTTCAAGAACGGATACATCGAATGTACCGCCACCAAGATCGTAGACTAGGATTGTTGCTTCATCCCCTTTGTCAACACCATATGCCAATGCAGCAGCAGTAGGTTCATTGATAATCCTTAGAACTTCAAGTCCCGCAATTCTACCAGCATCCTTGGTTGCCTTTCTTTGAGCATCGGTAAAGTATGCAGGACAGGTGATAACCGCTTGCTTCACTTCAGAACCAATATATGCTTCAGCATCAGCCTTCAACTTTTGTAAAATAAATGCAGATATCTCTTGAGGTGTATAATCTGAATCATCTATTTTAGTTGACCAATCAGTCCCCATATGTCTCTTTACAGAGATAATTGTTCGTTCTGGGTTTGTAACTGCTTGGCGCTTTGCAGTAACTCCGATAAGTCGCTCAGAACCATCTTTCGCAAATGCAACAACCGACGGGGTTGTTCTTGCACCTTCAGCATTTGGAATGATGACGGGGTCACCATTTTCTATTGTTGCAACACAGCTATTTGTAGTTCCTAAATCTATTCCTATTACTTTACTCATTTTTTCACTTCCTTGTTTTTGTTCTATTATTGTTTTTTTCTGTTCAGAATATTGGTATTCCGCCATCATCATCTTCATCGTCATCATCTGATAAATCGATACTTACATTTCCGGCCGGAGGAGTTTCATCATCATAATCTTCATTTTCTAGATCAACAGTGTCTTTGGTTGGCTCGGTGGCCGAACCTTGAGGAGTTAATTTCAAAGTAATATCCAAAATACCATTGTTAAGGCTGAAATCAACCACATCTTCACACTGATGAGGTAGGGCAATTCTTGCTAGTGGTTGTACCTGGTTATCTTTGAGAACTTCAATTTGCTGTCCACCCTTTACCAATGATAATTCCACTTGTTCTTGTTCAATATCGCCGCGTAATGAAAAGTCGATTGTAACACTCATGTTCCATCCGTTTAAGTAGATGTCATCTGTAGGTAAATCAATGATTTTATCATCTTTCTTTTCAGTAGTAGGAGTAGGGATTTCTACTGCAGCATCAACTTCAACAGCCATGCCCATATTCTTCAAAATGTCACCAAGGTCTTCGCCTTTTGCAAACATCTTGGCAAGATTAGATAGATCAAAGTTGAAATTAACTTCCCCCTTGGCAATCTTTTCAGCATCAATTCCCATTTCTTCGAATTGGCCACGAAATTGATCCATTAATTTGCGCAGTTGGTCCTTATCGATTGGCATGCCCATGTTACGAAACATTTCTGACATCTGTTCAATCAATTTTTCTTCCCAATCTTCGCCATCAGCCATACCAGTCACCACTACTGAACCATCGGTTACATAGTGGCCTATCTGCAACCCTATATGAACTCAACGATTCTTTCGATATTCGTTTACAACAATAATTACATCAACTATAGAATAAGAATGCCGGAATTAAGGCTAAATTAGCCACTTTACATCATTTCATGGCCAACTACCAGCAGTATGATGGTCACCACTAATAACGCTCTCTGAGTGTGCAATGCTCTTGCTCTTTTCTTGATTGCCTTAGGAGGCCATTTCCACATTATTAATGCTCCAAGAATTGACATAGATAGCATTCCAAACCATCCAGCCCATGCAGCAGAACTTTCCCAATCAGGCATTTGAGTGCCAATTCCATGTATTAATCCAACTATGGTTGCAGCAGTACCGACAACGATATGAATTCTTAGCATCCATTTATTAAATTTCAGCAATTTCTTTTTTGCAGCCTTGACATCAGTAATTCCCCAACTCTCTGCATTATTTTTTATTCCAAACTTTTGCAACCATATGTGCAATGGTTTCCAAGCGATTAGAACTACGGTTGCTATCAATAATGATTTAGCGATTTCACCCAAATCTTCACTGAAGTTATCAGAGCCATCTTCTTCATCATCATCTTCGTCGTCATCGGCATATGCGCTTGGTGATAATAATATGAATAAAGCAAAAAGTAGCAGCAGCAAATTAGATATTTTCAGCATATCTATTACTCCTAATAGTTGGGCTGAATTCTATCACTGTGTAATTAGGTGATAAAGAGTTCTAACATGGACTCCAGATGCTCCATGGCCAACCATGTCGTTAGTTTTTGCACCCCAGAAAGTTCCTGCGATGTCCATGTGCGCCCAAGGAATTTGTTCAGCATCATCTCCTTCTCCACGCTTAGGCACGAATTGCTTCAAGAAAGCGGCAGCGGTATTTGCTCCACCCCAGCGCCCAGCGCCAAGATTGCGAGTATCTGCAATTTTTGAGTTTGTCATCTCTTTTTCAAAAGCAGGCAATAGTGGCATTGGCCAAGCAAGTTCATCAACAGCATTTCCAGCTTCATGGATCCTTGTTCGGAAATCATCATCGTTTGACCATAGTCCAGTCGCTTCATGTCCAAGTGCTACTACACAGGCTCCGGTTAGTGTTGCGAAATCAATGATATATTCCGGATCATAATCGCCAGCCTTCCATAATCCATCAGCAAGAACCAATCGTCCTTCAGCATCTGTATTCAAAATCTCGATGGTTTTACCTGAAAGCGTTTTGATAACATCTCCTGGACGTTGAGCATTAGAAGAAGGCATATTTTCAGCCATACATGTTATTCCAATTACTTTACCAGTATGGCCAGTTGAAGCAAGCGCTTCCATCATGCCAAATACAGTAGCTGAACCACCCATATCGTACTTCATTTCATCCATATTTTGTCCTGGCTTCAATGAGATACCACCGGTATCGAATGTGATTCCCTTTCCAACGATGACAGGACAGCGCCCTTCAAGGTGCTCATTCATTTTGAAAATAACCATGCAGGGTTTTCTAGCACTACCTTTTCCAACAGCGATTAATCCGCCCATTCCATGTTCAAGAGCCTCTTCGTAAGTTATTACGCCAACACTAACACCATCATATTGCTTAGCCCAATCCATTGCCTTCTTGGCATAAGCCATTGGGTACATATCATTTGGAGGAGCATTTCCTAGGTCACGGGAAAGGTGAACACCTGATGCAACCCCCTTAGCGATTCGAATTGCTTCTGTAAGATCAGTTTCAATCTTTTCATCACAAATAATTCTTGCACTAAGATCGTCTTCTTTGTCATCTTCATCAATTGTTTTGTAATGGTTATAGGAGTAATCTCGCAACAATAGTCCTTCAGCAAATGCAGCTACAAGAGCACAATCGGTTGAATCGAGTTTGACGGTCAAATCAGTACCATGTTTTTTGCCTCTAGACTTGATTACAGCGGCACCGGCTTTTCTGTATGCATTTGCATCAGCATCTTCTTTCTTACCAAGACCAACTAACATTGCCTTTCCACCTTCTCCTCCAAGAAGCGTAAGAGTAGATTTTGCCTTTCCTTTGAAATCATTGTCAGATAATACGTTGTTGATTTGGCTTCTTAATTGAGCTGGAATTCCTCCGCTTGAATCATCTAATTTTTCTGTACCCTGAAATAGAGGCAGAATTAGAGTTCCGTTGACGTTGTTTCCTGAACTTACTGTGATTTCCATGCTTTCACCATTCACGCCTACAGGCTACAGCACTTCAACCTAATTACGACACAATTTCATTTATCATTATCCAATAATTGACATTGTACCGCAATAAATAGCATCGAATTCAATGATTTGAGAATTTAGTATTCGGCACTTTGATAGCAGAGGGCTCCATGAACGAGGTATGCACATCGCAAGTAAAGTAATTCTTCTCATCGGAGTTATCATGTTTATCGGCAGCATTGTTAGTATGGGTTTAGGTGTCGGGAACATCATCGATTTAGGTGAAGAAAACATTTATCTTAATGAACAATCAAGTGGAACTTTTACAATTGATGAAAATGAATCTTGGGACATAATTGTCTATATTATTCATCCAGTAGATTGCGACTCGGTTGATTTGCAAATCGTTGATAGTTTGGGTAATGATGTAGCTGAAATTTACGACTGTGCTTGGGATACACATAGCGCAAATGATGAAGAGGGTTATGTTGATGGTAGTAGAGAAATATATGGGCACATCGGACATGTTACGCCAGGCATGGAATACACACTAAGTAGTAATGTTGAGGTTGAAGTCGCAGGATCTTATTGTGACGAAGCGTGTGAGGAAGAAGCCCTTAGCAGTGGTCTGGCGATAGTGAGCGGATTTGGAGGAATATGTTGTTCAGTTCTAATACTAATAGTGGGCATCATTATGGCCTTTACTTTAGATGACTCTAAAATAAACACAACAATGCAAGTTGGACAAATGCCCGTTGGGCAAGCGACGTACCAAGCACCTATTACGGGACAGGCCCCAGTGGCACAAACCATGTACCAACCTCCAGTTGAACAAACTCCTCAACCAGTTGCAGTTCCGGTTACGCCAATTACTCCACCACTTACACAACAACCAGTCCAAGAGGCTTGGTGGGGCGAAAATCCTCCACAGTGATTTCAAAGCGTTATTCAGAAATCTCAATTTCACTTAATTCAGGCTTGAGAATTGCTACTACACAGAGTGCCATTATCAATGATAATGGATTGAATAAACCATATCCAAGTAAGAAACCATCATCTTCAACTTTAATGATTGAAACAAGTGATTCATTCACTGTTTCATTTACCCACTGTGCACTGTTGATAATTCGTTTTTGGTAAGATAGCCTCCAGACTCCATTATCATAATCAAATCCATTAGTCGAAACACTGATTCTACTTGTAGTATTAACAGTGAAATTATTTGATTGCCAAAGAATTTCATCAGTTTCTTCATTTAGATATTGTAGTGTAGCATTCCTTGTAGTAGCCTTTCCATCATTGACAACGTCAAAATTTACTACATCATCTTCTATTGTGATTTCTTCAATCGTTAATCTTGCTCTCCAATACCAAACATTGTCAATCAAATATTTCATAACATCTAATTCTTCTCCAAGTCTATCTGACAAAGGCTCGGTTGTACCAAGTAACCATTGCTCATCATCAGTTTCAAATGTGAAAGTTGGGAATCCCATTACCCCGTATCCATAGTCTCTGCTGGTTCCACAATTTGGATACAAACCCTGATTTGCATTTTGAATAGGAATCTCAGAAATATTTGTGTGGACTTCTTCCCTTATTCCGTGGTATAACTCCCAATCTGAGGGTTGGTCAGGCCATTTACCCCAAGGATAGAGCATTATCCAAACTCCAGTATGCATCGTGACATAGAGATCAGCATCAGAAACCACCGTATTCATGTAATTAGAATTCGCGAGAGTTTCAGATTCACTAAATGCACTACTCCCTGGCTGGGTCGTCTCGCAGGTATTCCAATAATGGTCATAATTTCGATTCAAATCCACTTGGTTGATATTCCAGCGTGTGTCAATGTCGTTGCCATCAGCATTCAACATGATGAGAATGTGCAGTTCTGTTGTAGTTAGGACATCGAGAACTTCCTGTTCTCCTGCTGCCCAACCCTCTATGTAATATTCAGCGGTTAAGAATGCCAATTCAGTTCCTAAGTGCTCATTTCCATGGTGTCCACCATCGATGTAAACAATTTCTTTTGGGGTACCATCTGGCTTGGTATTTTGGGTATTTGACCAATCAGAAATCTGAACAACCCAGAGATTTCTACCAAGTTCAGTCTGTCCAGCAACGGTCAATTTGACGATATCGGGATAATCTTCAGCCCATGATTGTACATCAGTAGTTAGTGTCAGATAAGAATGGTACCAATGTTCCTGAACAATGTCTGGTTGTTGTGCTGTAGAATTTCCCATAATAGGAGATGCACTGGCCAGCAACAATATTGCCACCAAAACAATACTGCGCATAAAAACCCCTAATTATTCACCCTAAAAAGGAGTTGTGATGCTATTATTACCATTTTGCATTGAATGCATTTGGATTTTTGACTCTTTCAGCTTCCTTTGTCCAAATAGCAGCACCGTTGCCACCATAGATGTCAGCGAATGGGTCGATCTCTTCTGGTTCGAGGTTGCGTTGCATATATGCTTCAACGCGCTCGCGCAGATCTGGTTTGAATTTCCAATAGTGAATTCTCCATTCACGACCATCCCAAAGGGTTGTTTCTTCGGATTCGGTTGTAAGCAAATCATAATCTTGGAACATGTAAAACAAGTTACGGTCAGTTGGTTCTAGAGCATTGTCAATAATCCTGTTATAGAAGCCAAAGAATCCCAATGCATGTTCGGCCATTCCCTGTGCAACTTCCGAATCCATCTCGGTATCGATGTGTTGTTGAATCGCTCTCGTTAACTCTCCCATTGTCATACCCATTTCAATTCCTCCGCGCTAGGATTGACTCGGCAATGCCGATAATCTCCCCCGACTACCATTAACTATTGTCTTCCGACCCATATTAACTTCTCGCCGTTTTTTCATGAAAATGCCAATAATTTACGATTTTCTGGAAATATTTTTTCAGTATTGTCATAAACGGGAGAGACATTATTTCCGTTTTTCTTTTAAGGGCAGTTGCTTTGAATGAGTCCGGTGGCATTATGTTTGTTGATGGTAACTTCCTTGGATTACCTGAAAATGGTGACCTTGTAGATATTGCTATACTGCAAATTCCATACGAATTGACGACATCTTATGGCCAAGGAACTGCCCAAGGTCCTGAATCGTGTATCATTGCAAGCGGTCAAGTAGAATTATACGAACCGCTTCTTGGAAATGACTTACCAAAAGGTAACGCAATCCACACCAATCAGCCATGGGATGGGGAAGGCAATTCATTATTACAGCAATTAGATGGAATCTCAAATTACCTACAACCGTGGTATGCAGGAGATTGTTTTCCAATTTCTTTAGGTGGTGAACATGGTATCTTACCACCACTGGTAAATGCAGCAAAATCTCATCCATTAATTTGCAACGATTTGTCTAACTTGACAATTGTCCAAATCGATGCACATGCAGACCTCCGCAGTCAATTGGATGGCGAGGTCTATTCTCATGCATGTGCAGCATCTCGCAGTCTCGATTTAGGGGTAGGGAAATTATTGCAAGTTGGAATTAGAGCATATAGTCAAGAAGAACATCAAACCATCCTTTCAGATGATAGAATCACAACTTTCTTTGCTAGAGATACTCAAAACCATTCCACAGGTAGAGAGGTTTGGCAACAGTGGCTAGATACATTATCACAATTAGAAGGGCCAATTCATCTTAGCATAGATATTGATGGCCTAGATGGTTCCATAGTTCCAGCTACCGGTACTCCAGTTCCAGGTGGACTTTCATATTGGCAAGTCGTTGAAACAATTGAGGCTTTATTCAAGGCTCAAAAAGCAATAGTAATTTCAGCGGATGTCAACGAAATTGTGCCGCAACAGGATTCTCCATTAACCCAATTCACAGCAGCGATGCTCACAACAAAAATAGTTGCACATCATATTAACGCCAAAGAGTCAGGGAGATGGAATTCTTTAACTCAACAAAATGGCAAAAACAGAATGATTGGCACATCTAAGTTTTTCCAAGAGGAGGGTAATTAATGAGCAATATTAAGTCACATGGGAGTCATATTTTTCTAGATTATATTGGGTATTCTCCAACATGTGCTGACGATGGAAATTGGATGCTTCAATTAATGCGAGATGCTGTTGCAAATAGCTCTGCAAAGGAAGTGCATTCACATGTTGAACAATTTGATGGAAGTACATCACCGCCTGGTTTTGCGGCAGTTGTATTATTGGATGAATCACATGTAACTGCGCATTGCTATTCTGAAAAAGGATGGCTTGCAATTGATTGTTTTACTTGTGGCACATGCGACCCCAACATTATCATTGATCAAATACATCTTGCTTTGGTACGTGAAATGCCAACTCTTAGTCAAATTATAAAATCAAACCATGAAAGATTCCTTTATGAAGATGAAAGCGGAGAGGTGTGAGAATGTCTGTTAGAAAGTTCGTAAAAGAACATTACAGGCACTTTAATGCCGGCTCATTAGCATCGGCCAGTGAATCATTACTTCGCTTCTTAGATTCAGGTGGAAAGATATTTTTGACATTGGCAGGAGCGATGTCAACTGCAGAATTAGGGCGTAGTATCGCACCTATGATTAGAGCCGGTCACATTGCAGCAATTTCATGCACAGGTGCAAATTTGGAAGAGGACCTGTTCAATTTAGTTGCCCACGACCACTATCAAAAGATAGATGATTGGCGTTCATTATCGGCTCAAGATGAAGCCGAATTACTTGCTAATAACATGAATAGAGTCACTGATACTTGCATTCCTGAAGACAAAGCATTTCGTAAAATAGAATCATTTCTAATGGACCGCTGGAAGAGAAGTAGTGATATTGAGCAATCAAAATTACCTCACCAATTTTTCTATGATATTCTGTTAGAAGATGATTTACAATACCAAGCCAAGCCTGAAAACTCATGGTTATTGGCAGCAGCACAGACAAATCTTCCGTTGGTCGTACCAGGCTGGGAAGATTCAACACTTGGTAATATCTTTGCAGCAAGAGTGATGCAAGGTAAAATAAAACAGCAAACAGTTATTGGTGGAATTGGCTATATGACCAAATTAGCGGAATGGTATAGTCAATGTAATCACAGATTGGCCTTTTTACAATTGGGCGGTGGGATTGCAGGAGATTTCCCAATCTGTGTGGTACCAATGCTAAATCAAGACTTGGAAAGAGATACTCCGCTCTGGTCTTGGTTTTGTCAAATTTCGGAATCTACGCCTTCCTTTGGTGGATATTCAGGCGCTCCACCTAATGAAAAAATTACTTGGGGTAAGTTATCGGTGGAAACTGAAAAGTTCGTAATTGAAAGTGATGCTACCATTGTCGCTCCGCTAATGTTTTGCTATATTTTGGATATCTGATTGGACAATAACAGAAGTCATTATTCAACACAAATCATCAAAGGTTTTGAATGGGAGTGTGAGAATCCTATGTTCATGTCTGAGAACAAACGCATCACTTCCATTGTTTTGGTTGGGTTGCTATTATTCACTCCACTTTCTGTTTACGCAGATGGAACGGACCCACTAAATGTTGACATTACAACCGCTTGGACCAGTCAAAGTGGAACTGATAATGAACACGCATACTTATTGACATTCTCAAGTAATTCAACATATGAGATTACACCAGTGATCACACATATTCAAAATGGAACTGAATTGAATGTAAGTATTTTCACAACATGGAGCTATGAAAATGGAGTTAGAACTGCTCATTTACTGCTTAATTCAACTCTTCAATGGGGTGACCAAGTGACAATAGATGTAACAGTAAATACAATTGATTCAGTCGCAACTACAAGTAATAATTTTTTCACTAGAAGTATTGAAGTTGGAACATGGAACCAACCGATGGCAGACCACGAGATTACACTTACCACCTCATGGGACTTATTGCAAAATTACACTACAGTTGATGGAGACCAATATTTCAGAATAAGTTTTGATGGTCAAGGCTGGCAACAGAGAATCGGCGATGTCCTCAATTCGTGGGAATTGGGAGATGGTGTGATGGTAACTGAAGAGAATACAGAGGGCGAATCCACAAACATGTCATTTGTATTAGATTCAATTTGGAAAAATGAAACTATCACTGCTGGATTGTTGACTTCTCAAGTTATTGATGCCAGAGGATGGGGCTATCTTGTAATCACTTCAGAAGAAGATGAAGCGGTAACACAGATCATAGCGAATGTCAGTGATGCTTGGATAAACCATAGTATGATCGATGGAATTAATTCAGAAAGGATTCGCTTAGAGGCTGGAGGATTGATGACTATCGATTCAACCAATGAATCATCCACTACAGTTGATATCGATGCAGAACTCAGTGTGTTTTTGTTTGAAACATGGGATGAAAATGGTGTGAGAAAACTAAGTCATAGTCAAATTGAGGCATTAGGTGACTTCATCATTATTGATGACGGATTTAGAATGGACATCTCACTCGATGGAATGGAAATGCTTGAACGATGGGAAGACGGAACACGTACACAACACAGAGAGAATATACGGGGGCATGGGACTTTTGGTGCGGAAGACCAAGATGATAACGCTACTATGGTCATCAATGGTACAATTTACAATTTGGAAACAGATGTTGTCAACGGACTAACAGTGACTGATGACATTCATATTGATGGAACTCTTTCTGGTGATGTACAAGGAACATTTGGAATCGTTAAAGAAATTGAAACCTCTGGAATGCAGAGCAATTATTCCGGTGACGAGTTTGAAGTAAATGTCATTCATGAAGAATCGTGGTTCAATATTACTGGAATCAATGGTGGTAATTTCTTCGACGGCGCTGGTGCAGGAGCATATCATAATAATTCTTGGAATTATCAAACAGTTAACAGTCACTGGGATAATAGAACTGTTAGAATTGTGTGGGAAGAAACTGGCCCAGATGCAAGTAGTGGCGATGACAAACCGGAGCGCTCTCCTATCCAAAACAATTTGACACAACCGGAAATGGAACAAGCACTGGGCAATATTACAGTCGGTAGGGAAACAGGATTAATGCCGATTCCAATGGTGATTGGAGATAATGTCAGATTAACTGGGCAAGATGGAATTGTGCTAGATGTTGTGGCAAATTCAGTTGGTAATGACCCAAGAGATAACCATAATTTCCATGTTGTACAATGGACTGGTAGTTATGGTGATTCAGGTAATGCCGGTATTGCGTTTGGTTCAATTATTGATGAAGGTCCATTGCGAGGATTAGTATCAAGTGTTACCAGAAGTTTTGAAATTGAATATGGTTCAAATGGCGAATCAGCATTCCTTAATGAAACTCAATACATTGACCGGGTATTATCTCCTTCAATTGTTACTGCCGAAGAAAATACTGACCCAGTATTGGTTAGTTTAACTTTAGAAGAAGGGCTGGTAGTAGGAGAAGGTGCATCCATAGCACATCTTGTAGTACATGCAACTGATGATGAATGGAATATTGAATCCATTACTGCAGACCTAACACAAGTTGGAGGCGGAATTGTAATATTAAATGACAAAGGTTTGGATGGCGATAATGCAATTGGCGATGACAGATATACAACCCAAATAATGGTGCCAGGATTAGAAGTTGGAAACTTTACAATCAATGCCACAATTACTGATTATTTTGGCGCAATTACAGAAGGTTCAGGCGTTATCCAAGTGGTCAATGATGCGCCACGTCTAACCTCTGTTGAATTTGTTCCACATATTGCTAAGAGAGGCGATTTGATCATTGTTAATGCAAATGCATTTGATGGACATGGGGTTGATTCCGTTCAAGTTGACATGCGAATATTTGGTGGACAATTAGTAGATCTATTATTGTTGGAAAGTGATGTATGGGCAGGTAATTTCACTTTGCCAAATGGGATGACACCTGGCTCACATGATATACCATTTATTGTAACAGATTCTATTGGTGGAAAGCAAATATTGAGGCATTGGATTGACATTGATATTGGTGCCCAACCAGATGCAGCAACGCCTTATCGTCTACCCGATGGGGAAGATGTTTCAACTACGATATCAGTCCTAAATACTGCACCACAAATTATTGCAGAAGATATGAAAATCACGCGAGACGAAGGAACCACAACCGCTCTATTGGAAGCAGAAGTAAGTGATGCAGATGGTGTGATGTTAGTTCGAGCGAAGTTAGGAATTTTCAATCCAGTAACACAAAATGAAGATTGGTCAAGGCTATTTGATGATGGTTCAAATGGTGATAGAATAGCTGGAGATGGCATCTATTCGTTACAATTATCAATACGTAATGGAATTCCAGATGGAACACATACCCTTTTACTTCAAGCATCAGATATCTATGGTGAAGCAACTGGTGAAGTACCAATTGTATTGACACTTGAAGAAAAAGAGCAAACAATTGTCAATGGGGATGGAATCTCTTCTACAATACTTATCATGGCCCTCGGAATAATTGCGATTATTGGTGCGGTAGTAGTAATGATTGTAATGAAAAAAGATGGTGGGGATGGTGACAAATCTAACCCCGGTGGCGACCGCTTTGGTTTCCAATGATTTCTCATCAATATTAGCAAAGATTCAGGCCGACAACCGTTTATACCCCTGTCCAATCGGTCAACTACTGCTGCGAGCGTAGTGTAGTGGTTATCACCGAGCGTTGCCAACGCTTGAACCCGGGTTCGAGTCCCGGCGCTCGCATTTCATGCTTACAAAAGCCTTTCAGTGCGCCGAATAGCCACTAGATGTGATACGGTTGCTAGTACGACAAATGACGCCATCCAAGTGATTGAAATCACCATTCCAGCGTATGCCCAACCCAAACCAATATTGAGTGGAATTGCGATTACAAGGCCAATTTGTAATGCAATGATTTTTGTTTTCACATCACTAATATGGCCAAGAATAATTATCGTTGGGCCAACGGCTAGGGCGTGAATTGTGATCATTATTGCAATGATTTTGAACAATGTGGAATAACCATTCGCAGCAAACACAATATGGGTAATAAACAACAATGTAAAGAGAGTGGCAGATAGTAATATTCCGCGCAAATAACTACCTTTGCTGAACCACTCCATGACAAGTCCAATAGTTCACTATCTAAAATATAGGCGTGAACTTCATATGTGGTCGATTGATAGAATCTTTATGCGTCTATTATTCGTATGTGTCGGCAATTCGTGTCGTTCTCAAATGGCAGAAGGATTGGCTCGTTCAATGGGTCATTTTGCAGATTCTGCAGGGACTCACCCATCCTCAACATCAATTGCTTCCAATGCTAAGAGATATCTTGAATCAAGAGGTATTTCTAGTGAAGGCATGGCACCAAAATTAGTCGATAACTTCTCTGCTGAAGATTATGATATGGTAATTTCAATGGGTTGTGGAGTTCATTGCCCCTCAATGAAAATCGATGAGGATTGGGAATTGGAAGACCCTTATGGTAGTGAATATGAATTCTACAAAACTACTGCGGAAGAAATCGAGCGTAGATTGAAATTATTAGAGCAATAATTATTCCTCTGCTGAATCACTAACTGGCAATTCACCTATGCCGTCTAATTGAATAGAAAGAACACTGACAATTCTCTTATTGCCTTCATCACTTTCTATCTCTTCAGAACTACAATCGATGTTGCCAATAATTATCTCAGAGGGTAGACCTTGAGCAATAACTCCATTACGCCTTCTACATATTTCCGCAACATCGACAGCTCTGCCGATAGTTGCGCCTCTTGCAACAATATTCAGAGATCTATCACCAGCCTCCATAGCCATAACTACAGCTCTAATATATGCGTGTAGTGGTTTTTTGCCGATAAAAATTGTCCGCCTGTCAGCCATATCTCATTCCGCCCATTGGTAGCAATTTGCTACGAGATGATAAACTTTCAATTGTTTTGATGATACAGATTATTTCCAACTCTTTTTTGCATATTTTACACCGCACAGGTTGAAGTATTACTCACATCACGATTGGCTCATGGCTGAATCACCAATCTCCACTCATGACCCTAAGAATGATTCCCAAGGACCAGTTCAGCCATCTCCACAACAGCAGAAACAAATGGAACAAAATTACGCTCAGATGAAGCGTAAAATGGCAATGCAAGAGATTGGAAGAAAAATCAAACATAAGATAATGGTACTTTCTGGAAAAGGAGGAGTTGGCAAATCAACTGTTTCCACAGGGCTAGCACTTTCACTTGCTCAACAGGGGCACAAAGTAGGTATTTTGGATATTGATATTACAGGGCCAAACATCCCAAAAATGATGGGTTTAGATAACCATCGACTTCATGTTGAAGAAGGTAGAATTCACCCAGCCAAAGGACATCTTGGAGTCAAGGTAATTTCGATGGCTTTTCTCTTAGATGATGCAGATACACCGGTTGTTTGGCGCGGGCCAATCAAATTAGGAGCGATTCAACAATTCATTGGTGATGTTGAATGGGGCGATTTAGATTATCTCATTATTGATTTCCCTCCAGGAACTTCGGATGAACCATTGACCGTTTCGCAATCTTTGCCAAATATTGACGGAATGGTAATTGTAACGACTCCTCAAGCAGTTGCCTTATTGGATAGCAGAAAATCTATCACCTTCGCAGAATCACTCAAAGTACCTGTAATTGGAGTAATTGAGAACATGTCAGGATATACTCTCAATGGAGTCACAACTGCAAATTCACCAGTTGAAATCGCAGGACCTGGTGGAAAAACGGTAAAATCAACATCCGATGAAAACGGAAACTTTTCCGTAGTATTGGATATTTTCAAGCAAGGTGGAGGAAAGTCAACAGCAGAAGATTTTGGAGTGCCATTCTTAGGGGCATTACCATTTGACCCAGGCTTTGTACGTGGCGGAGATGATGGAGTTCACAAAATCGTAAGCGACCCAGAAGGTGCAAGCAGTATCGCATTCACAAAAATCGTAGAGGCGGTTCAAGAACAAATTTCAGATAAAGCCCCTTCGTCGTTGGAGATTATTTGAGGCGAATGGTATGGCAGAAATAATGCCAAATCTAATTCGTATTGAGAGGCGCCAATCAGATTTTCATCTAACTTATGACAATCAACAAGAATACACAATCACCTACCATGACCTTCGTCATGCTTGTCCTTGCGCTAATTGTGCTCCATTGAGAAATGAAGACGAAACGAGTCTAACTTTGCGCAGCCAAGTTGAATCGTATAAAGAGCACAAACCAAGCGTAAATCCAGTTGGTAATTATGCACTAAATTTCATTTGGCAAAATGGATGTTCAAATGGAATATTCCGTTTTGAAAGAATTTGGGATTTAGCGAATCGCCGAGATCCAGATAATGGTAAACAATACGTGCATGGCGCATGGTGAGTAAAGTTTCTTTTTGAATAGCATTTTTTACGACATTGTAATCAATCATTTGATTATCTAAACCCAACCCCATAGGGGTTGGAGGTTGAGCAATGGACGGAGTCTATTTGAGTTGGATGATTAGTGCATTAGCACTTGGAGTTCTTCTTTTACCTCTCTTCAAACCTCCTTGGTTTGTTATTACAATACCGTCTTTTGTGGATTTTGTACGAAGATATTGGATTCATATTTTGATTGTTTTTATGATATATAATGCCAAAGATTTCCTCGACCAAATCGATAGAATCTTGATGGCTTCTGCAGGATTGGACATGACTCCATGGATATATGCGATTGAAGGAAACATGGTATTATGGGTTCAGCAAAGTTTTGAAAATCAATGGTTAACTGAATTAATGACTCACTTTTATGTCACTGGATTTATGTTTATTTGTTATGTTTCAATCTTTTATTTTGCATATTTTGATGATAGATGGATGGCAGATAGAATCACACTTTCTATTGCATGGGTATACATTTTGGCAATTCCATTTTATCTATTCTTCAATGTAAGAGTCACAGGTGACACAATTCCTGAAATGGAAACACTTGCGTATTCATTAACTCCTGAAATAGCAGATTGGTTTAGAAGAATAGATCCATTCTCTAATGCAATGCCGAGTTTACATATTGGTGTACCATTTGCTGTTTGGCTATGTATTACCAGATTTGATGAAGATAGGCGCTGGAATAGATACCGTCATCTCGTATTGGCATATGTACTGTTAACTGCATTTGCTATAGTTTATCTTGGGATTCATTGGTTCCTTGACATTATTGGTGGGATGCTTGTTGCTGCAGCAGCTGTTGGGTTAGCAGATAAAACCGCAGGTCGTTGGTGGAATATTTTTGATGAGAGAACAATCAATGCAAGATTGGTCACGGTTCTAACAAATCCAAGAAAAGCATGGTCTATTGTCGACAATAAATTCAAGGAAATTTTCAGGCAATACAAGAGGCCTACAAGTAAGGAAACAGGGGTATTAGCAGTGGTTGTGTTAATTCTAATCACTTCAATAATTACTTGGGATTTAACTCATCAATCATTACCTGCTGGTGGAGTTGAGGCGCCTCAAGGTGTAGAAGCGGTAGACGGTTGGATGGTGACAATGGACAATAGAACTAATGGAGCATTATTAGTTGTTCACGACCTTTCAACAATTACACCAACTCCAATCAATATTGTTCAACCAATAATGGAATTGGATTCGCCATATGCGATATCTGAATCACTATTGGTGATGGCAAACAATACTACATTGATGGCCGTCAATATTAATTCACCACAAACAATTACGATGAATATTGCAGTTGATTCCCCCGATTTAGTCCTGATTGCAAAAACATCTTCAGGCCCTGCAATAATTATTCTAAAGGATGGAGAAATTACAGGAGTTAATTTAGAAGGTCAACAAATAGTAATGCCAACTCCTGAAATTGATAATATCATTTTAGTGAAAACTTCAGGGAGTGAAATTGCTTACGTAACAAATGATAATCCAACAGTTGTTTATGTCGCACGTATTGGTACACCTGGGGCAATCCAAATAGAAATTGATGCCCAAGCATCTCCAGACCAAGACTTAGTTCTCGAATCTTGGGGAACACCTGTAAATATGTCAAATGCAGTAATTAACAATCTTGTTTTCAACTATGATTATGTTGCAGCAACTGTAAATGTAACAGCAACTAACCGACTTGTTCTGTTTGACAGGGATAGCGGCGAACAATGGTTGGCAAGTGATGCGAAGTATTCTGTAAGAGACCCAAGTATCGGGAATGAGATATTAGCATGGTCGGTAAAAGACCACCTTAACCCTACAAATCCGCAACAAAAATACCTTGATAACGAAATCTATTTCATGAACTTGGAGCGAAATATTACTGAAACTTTGACGTCAGATGAACTAGAGCAATGGAGTCCGCATGTATTGGAAAACCATTTGGTATATTTTGAAATGGATGAAGAGGGAGTTGTTACGATTGAAATACATTCTTGGGAACCGGAGTTGAAATTATATTCCAATATTATCATGCAGTTCGGTACACTGGCAGCAATAATTTTGGTATTTATCCATGTACTGCAACGACAATTAGAAGCAAAAACGCTGAAAAACGAATAATGTACCTAAACGGGGCTTTAATTAGTTAAACCGATTTGCTTCCTGTAAGGGAAAATGATAATTGTAAAGTTTCGTACTCCCTAATAGGTGGAAATATGAATAATGAAAAATTGATTGAAAAAATGAATGATGCGCTTGCATTGGAATTACGTGCAATAAATATGTATGCACATTATAGTGCAACTGTAATCGGAATTAATAGAATGCAATTAGCACCATACTTTTCCAAAGAAGTGTCTGAATCTATTGCTCATGCCGATATTGTTAGAGGTGGTATTGTAAAGTTAGGTGGAATTCCAGTAACAGAGAGGAATCCCAAAGAAATTATTCACACAACAGATTATCTGGAGATGTTAAATGAGGCTTATGATACTGAAAAAATCGCAGCGAAAGCATATACAGCGGTAATGGATTTGTTGAAAGATTCTGGAGACAGAGATCTATTCGATGCAGTTGAACAAATATGCATGATGGAATTGCGAGCTCTTGAAGAACTACGTTTGTTAACTGCTTGAGATTCACTTAGGAATAGATAGCATTCTGTTTAGTGCTAATAGAGAACCTTCTTGGATCTCTTTAGAAACAATAATTTGATTTGGTTTTTCACCATTAACAATTCTTTCTAAGACATCCATTAGGTAAGCTGGATGAATCATATACATTGTTGAACATGGACAAATTTCAGGGTCTAAGCACTCGATATGCTTGTCTGGATGCTCATCGGCCAATCTTGCCACCATGTTGATTTCAGTGCCGATTGCAACCGCACTCCCAGAAGGTAAATTTGCAACATAATTGCGAATAAATTGAGTTGAACCATTTGCATCGGCAACCTGTACTGATTCAATAGGTGATTCTGGATGAATCACAACATATCCCTCGGGGTATCGTTGTCTAAAACCTTCAATTTGCTCTACGGTAAATCTTGTGTGAACTGAACAAAATCCATGCCACAAAATAATTCGTGAACCTTTGACTTCTCCCATTGAACCGATATTTGGAATCCATGTTGGCATTTTATCAGCCTTAATTCCCATAGCAGTTCCAGTGTTTCTTCCTAAGTGTTGGTCAGGGAAAAACAGCACAGCCCCATCCTCACCCGCTCTTTCAAAGGCCCAATTCAAAACTCCCTTGGCATTGCTTGATGTACAGACGACCCCTCCATGTCGACCAACGAAATCTTTGAGGTCTGCACTTGAATTCATATATGTCACAGGAACCAAAAAAGATTCTCCTTGTTCTGCGGGAGCGTCAGGATTCTCTCTATTGATTGGATCGGATAATCCCGATTGTTGTAGTATCTCTTTCCAAGCAACATCAACTTCAGCAAAGGTTGCCATATCTGCCATTGAACACCCTGCTCTCATATTTGGCAATATTACAGTTTGTTCATCTGAGGTAAGAATATCAGCAGATTCTGCCATGAAGTGTACTCCGCAAAATACGATATATTTGGCAGTTGATTGGGCGGCTTTTTGACTTAACATGAAGGAGTCGCCTAAGAAATCAGCATGCATGACAATACTGTCTCTTTGGTAGTGATGTCCAAGAATTAACAGGTCATCACCCAATTGCTCTTTCAATTGAGTAATTCTATTAGCAATATCCTGCTCTTCAGGAGATAAACTTGTGTCCATGAAATCAACGGAACACGCAGGTAACGAGATTGTCATGTGGCCTCAAGTATAACGAATCCCTTGCCCCTTTTTAAGGCATTTATTTTACAACGGATTGATAAGTAGAAAGCAATTCGCATAGATGATGGTCTTCATCCCCGATAAGCGGCTTCATCTTGGAGCGGAGGCGGAAGTTTGGTCAGGTTCATGGATGGGTCGCTCAGCGGTATCCAAACAAAGGAGAAGTCGGCAATGGCGGCATCCTAACTTAGACAAGAGATTAGGTACTAGGCGAATGGTTAGTGAAGCAAAAATCTTGATGAGATTACATAACGCTGGAATTGAAGTTCCACAAGTTTGGGATTTGGATATTACCGGAGGCCGATTAATTATTCAAAGGGTTTCAGGAATCCCGCTTATAGAGATTCTAAATGATTCTAATACCTCTGCTGAATTCATCACAAAGGCACTACGAAGTACTGGTTCAGCAATACGTGTTCTTCATCGTCAAGCCGTTACGCATGGAGATTTATCAAGTAACAATATTTTGATTGATGAACAAGGCAATGCCATATTGATTGACTTTGGATTAGCTGCAATCGACTATGAAGTTGAACGCTTTGGAATTGATTTACACGTAATAGATGAAATCCTTGGCGCCTCTCATCCAAATCATAATGGAGCAATAGATTTGGTCTTATCTGCGTATTTAGAAGAAGAGGAAAATCTTGGTCCAGCACCAGAGCAGAGCGGCGGTTTAGTTCCTACCGCTGAAGAAGTTCTAAAGCGCTTTGAAAATGTACGTAGTAGGGTTAGATATCACGGTTAAGATTTCTAAGCGATGAACATTTCACCCATTTTCCAGCCCAATAAAGCAAGAATTGGGCATATTACCATTGTAATTGCAACATAGATTATTGCAGATGAAATCTGCTGGTTTTGAAACATATTCAAGGTTTCAACCGAGAATGCAGACATTGTTGTAAATGCACCAAGAACTCCAGTGCCCAATATTAATGCAGTATCTTGTGATATTAATCCTTGAGTAAGAGCCACTGCAACAATTCCTAACAATAAGGAACCGATCATATTGACACTGAGTGTAGCCCAAGGAAATCCATCCCCTGACAAATAAACGCTAACACAATATCTCAAAGCGGCACCGATTGCTCCTCCAAAAGCGACCAATCCTAATTGTTGCATCATAGCCGCCCTTCTAACTCCCCCGCTTTGAAATCATCTATTATTTTCTATTTTTTGCGGTGTTATCAAAACCCTCCAGCCTAAGCCATGGTGCATGGGGAAGAAGATTTGGTTCCTAACCGGTAATCTTGGAAAGGTCAAAGAGGCTAAGCAACATCTTCAAAAATTGGGTTATGATGTTGAGCAATTAGTTGTTGATGTTGAAATTACAGAACCACAAGCAGACAATATTAAGGCGGTAGCAGAAGCAAAAATAACCCAAGCACTACCCCACCTTCCTAATGAAAATGATATGTTATTAGTTGAAGATGCTGGGTTATTCATTGAACACTTAAACGGATTCCCTGGAGTCTATTCAGCGTATGCATTGAATACAATTGGCTGTAATGGTGTCTTGAAATTATTAGCACATTTAGAAAGTGAAGATCCTGTGATGAATGGACAAATGAGAAGTGCAGAATTCCAAGCGGTTGCTGCTTTGTGGACTGGGGAAGGGATAATATTCGGCAACGGAATTTGCCCTGGATGGATTTCACAGAAGATTGATGGCGAGAAAGGATTCGGATTTGACCCAATCTTCATTCCATTCGATTTAGATGCAATTGGAAAGCCACTTGCCCCAGGTAATTATGGTGAAACCAGCACACATGGTGCTACTTTTGCCGCAGTTGAGTTAGATAAGAAACAATTGTTTTCACATCGTATGAGAGCATTAAATGATTTGATATCACAACTCTAATTGAAAACCCATAAAAAGTAAGTCATTGGCTTATACATCAGCATCATAAGTCAAAGCATTGTGCATTGTTTGATACGGATGGGATTTGGACGTACTGTTGTCGGTCTAGTTTTCGTCTCAGTCTTGATTTTTTATCTCGCTTCGCTCGGTGAGTTAACCGATGAAGCGAAATGGGGATCATTTGCTGTGATGGCAGTGCTTGGCTTTATTTGGGTTAATCTCGGGCAACGAGAAAAAGCAGCAAAAGCAGCAAAATCACCTCAGCGTAGAGCGGTTAAGCCAGCAAAAACTCAAGTCGTCGAAGAGCAAGAAGAAGTTGAATCCGATATCAATATCCCTGCACCAGTCAAAGCAGGAAGTGCTGATGGGACTACTTTGAAAGAACGCAAGATGGCCAAGGTTCAAGCAGCCAATGCCGAAAAAGAAAATGCAATGGCGGTAGTACAAACCGAAGAGGAAGAGGTCGAAATTACCGTTGAACTTGATGAGGTCCACGTTGCTGATGAATTTGTAATTGAAGTTAGCCCTGAATCAGTAGAGGATGCTGACATTGAAGTCACAGTATCTCAAAGAAGAATTCAACATGCAGAAATACGTCAGCGCATTGAAAAGCGTCGTAGAGGGCATCTTGCTGAGATAAGAGCCTCAACTGCAAAATTACAACAACAGCAAGAAGCAGGTGAAGATTTAGTCGCTTTGTTACAGACTGCAGGACATGGCCATACTATCTTAGATGAGCCGTTAAATCCTGAGCCAGGTCATGTATATGGTGCAACATTTATTCGTATTGATGAATCTAGAATACTCAAATTAAGAACTGCACTTGATACTGGATTTGAGGCAGTTGAGAAAATAGAACAACAACTTCCACAATTGATCGGCCTTGATGGAAATCCGTTGCCAGCATTATTAGGTCCAGATGGAAAACCACTTCCAATGCCACTGCCTCTTCCAGATGCTAGTGGGGCCTTGGCGGCAATGAAAAGCGAAATTGAAGAATGAATTTGGTTTAATCTGGCTACAGATTGATAAACTCATTATGCTTGTTAGTAAGTAATGAGCGAAGTTTCTTTCAATAAAGACAAGCAAATGGCATTGCTTGCTCTGGTATTGGTTGGGATTGCACCTACAGTATCAATTATCACAGGATTTGCATTGAAAGCAGGAGTAATTGCGATAATTGTATTTATTTTAACAAAGGTTTGGATATTTGGCTTACCTGCATATTGGCATTTGAAAATAGATGAACAACAAATTAGTTGGTCTAAACCTGAAAAAGGTGGGTTTTTGGTCGCTACTGGACTGGGAATTGGCATGGTTGTAGTAATTATTGCAGCCTATTTATTGCTTGGCGAATTGATGATGGATGCAGATATGTTGCGAACTATACTTGAGCCAGTTGGCTTAACAGTAGCGTGGAAATTTGCTTTGGCAATTTTCTTTTGGGTATTCATTAATTCAGTATTAGAAGAATATGTATTTCGTTGGTTTATTACTAGTAAGGCAGAATTACTACTCGATGGAAAATGGAAACCTGTATTCCTTTCAGCAGCAGTATTCACCTTGCACCATACGATTGCTTTGTCCTTTTTCATTAGTCCATTAGGTACAGTAATTGCTTCGGTTGGTGTATTTGTAGGCGGATCTATCTTCTCTTGGGTGTATGTAACATATCGTTCAGTGTGGGTGGCTTGGATTACTCATGCTCTTGCAGATGTGGCAATTTTTGCAATAGCTTGGCATCTTATCATTGGATAGATTTCAATTCTCTTTAGTTTGAAACAGTCAATTTGGTACTATCAATCAATAAATGATGGGATGTCCTCAATTTGTGTTTATATATGGTGGATTATAGAGTATTAATACCCAAAGGGTACGTGAGTCTCATGCAGTAATAACCTCGATTGCAATTGTCAGAATGCGTTAGCGATTGGCTAATTGCTAAACAATTGAGGTTAGAAATACATGAAAAACATGAGACGAATAAAAAGAATGCACAATGGGAAGGACCGCCGTACCGGTCAGAAGATACGGAATAATAGGAATCGTGGTGGGCTCGCTGACCCCAGAGCAGAAGCCCGACGACAAAAGTGGGTAGAGAACAAGGCGCCTAGTAAGCCAATAGAATTCTCTCGTGGCCCTTGTTGCAGAGATGCTGCAGCTGTCCTAGCTAAGAACGAACAATTGTTATCTAAACTTAGTTCCATGAACTTGGAACAAGTATATGATACAAACCGGGGCGCATTTGTGCCTCTAGTTCCTCAAAGCTTCAGTTTAGATAACTGGGATCACATGCCACACTTTCGACAATATCTTAAGGAAAAGAACTTATCTTACAGGTTCCGTTTAAAGAAGACAACTAAAGTTTCTAGCGGCCCTTGTTGCAAAGATGATGCAGCTATTAAGGCTAAGAATGAACAATTGCTTTCTGAATTGAATTCAATTGACAAGGCCCATTTCCAAAAGAGCGTTGGGAACACTTGGACATCTGTGCCAATAGTGCCAAAATGGTTCAAATTAGATAACCAAAGCCACATGGCTCACTTCCGTCAATACGTTAAGGCAATGAATTTGCCTTATCGATTCTGAATAGAATAGTGCATTACGCCTTCGGGCGATAATGGATAACTGCAATGGCAGTTATCCTCTGTGCCTTTAGGCTAAACAAATGAGGGGGCCTCAATTTTCAAATGGGGCCCTTTTCCATCTCTTATCCATTAGTTTCCATAGTAGTGCACTTGCTATCAGTAATAACAACGATACTGTAAGCATGCCCATGAATCCTTGCTGAACAACTGACTGGTCGTAAATTTGCGCAGTTGCGGCCAAACCGTCTTGACTTGTTCTTTCCCACCAATTACCATAGAGGGAAACATCACCTTGAGTAAATGATAGAAGGAATAATGCCAGTAGTGGAATAACTGAGCCAATCCAGAACCAAACCATGACCGATGCATCAAAAATAGCTCGGTTTGGTTTTAATCCCATCAAGAAAGCAGTAAGTGCAACAATGTAAATCGAGTTGGCAAACATTACCACTATACTCGTTGGTAGGTTAGCCCATTCATCCAATCTCCAAGCCATGGCTACAATGAATATTAGAGAAATCCAAGAAGTCGCAAGGAAATATACAACCACCTTGGCACGTATTAACTGAGGAACTCTTAACGGCAGTCCATTCATGAAATCAGGAGAATCCAAGATGGTTAACCAGGAATAAAAATTGAAACCAAAGAATCCCAAAAATGGCGCATAGGAGAGTAAATTAATCGGTATTGGAGCCTCTGCAAAGTCGACAAGCCAAGCCATTCCAAGTAATACTGCTAATGGAATCGCATAAGATACAGTCATCTTTTTTATTGCACCTGAGCGGAATAAATCCACAAATTCTTTTGCGACAATTAACCTGAGTTCCCCCTTTCCTAAGAACCCAAGACGGTTGTAAATTGGGCCCAGTAAATCTCCTCTTTCAACGACAGCCACATCAAAATCATCAGTAATCAATGCACTTGCAATCAATCCGATTACTACCGAAGAGCCCAATCCAATGATTACAAAAGTAAAATTTTGTGTTGATTGAGCGGCTAATCCCCACAGGAAATAATTCGCATCAACTTTTCCTAATCCAACTGCAATACCGATTGCTACTATCAATACAGGCCCAACTATCGTATATGGTCGCCCTCTCATCCATAGTGAACTTGCTAGGAATGAAACTGCAAGACCTTGAGCAAGGGTTGTGATCATTGCAATCCATGTCCATGGCAAACTTGACCAAAGAAGTGGAGTGTTGACCGATGTGTAGTTGTCAATCAAGATTCCAAGCGCCATTCCAAACATCACTGGTGTCAAAATTAACATTACATAGAATAGTAAATCTTTCATGAAATAAGCATAGTGGGCTACAGAATTAGGAAGTGGCTGTAATGCAGGTGCAGCGAGTAAGAAATTCTTTGTTCCCGAGCGATGCACAATAGCATCTTTACCCATGAATGCAAAGGTTCCCATTCCTAAACTGAACATTAACAATGGTAAATGGAGAGCAAATCTCAATTCACCCCAGGTGAATGTTTTCTGTTCAATATTGGATACTTGAGCTGCAGAATCGCCTACTAAAAATTGCAAACCGATGGTCGTGACCATAGTAACAAGCGCTAACATCAATGGAAAAAGCATCATATGTCTTCGGTTTGCGAATTCTAAACTCTTTCTTTTTTCTTCTTTGAACATCACCCAAAATGTTGTTTTAAATGCAGCAAAACCGGTGAGTGGCTCAAGCATTTTCATTCCAAGGTTAGTCGTTCCAAGTTTTTGGAATTCCAAGTTTTCCCCTTCTCCATCAACTAACTCCGACCAATCTCGAGTAGTGATGGTAGTTGCCAAATTCATTCCTCCTCAGAATGTTTTACACCTTCATCTTGGAATCTTTCCGCATCCTCAATAGAGTGCCCTACAAGGCGAATAAATACATCTTCAAGAGTTTCGGCAGGATCTATTTTCAATCCTTTGACCGTACCGGCTGCGAGAACTTTGCCTTGATTGATAATCGCCATGCGATTACACATTCTTTCAGCCATTTCAAGAACGTGAGAACAGAGGAAAATAGTACCGCCATCCTTGACATGTTGCAATAACCATTCTCTGCATTTCCGCTGATATATCGGGTCAAGGTTAGCAAATGGTTCGTCGAGGAAAAGCAATTTTGGCTTGTGAATAAACGCGGTAGCGAGCATTACTTTTTGCCGTTGCCCTTTTGACAAATCTTTACACATCGTATCCCTTTTCTCTTCCATACCAAACCAGTCAAGCCAATATTCAACCTTTCCAGTAATGTCGTCAACCCCTCGTAATCTTGCAACGAATTCCAAGAACTCAGCAGGGGTTAGGAATGAAGGTGGCGATTCGGATTCTGGTACAATACCAATGTTTGCTTTCAGTTTTTGAGGGTTTTCTCTAGCATTGACGCCAAGAACTTCAATATCTCCTTTACTTGCTCTAAGTTGCCCTGTTAGCAATTTGATAAATGTAGATTTTCCTGCACCATTAGGGCCAAAAACCCCAAAGAATTCTCCAGCATGAACTTCTACATTTAACGGGTGAAGTGCAATGAAATCACCATATTTCTTTGCCATGTCAACGGCCTTGACAAGTGGCAATGTGTCTTCACCCATAACTTGGCCTAAGCGCCCTTAGTTTTCTATCCTTGCTTGAGAATGATTACCATTTCACTTCGCCTGTTAATCGGTAGTATTGTCATAAAATAAAATGTCCATTCAATCGGTGTAATGATGAACTGAAGCAGGTTGGCATTACTATGGGCGCACCGCAAACCGATGTACTTAGCATTAAGGAAATTGCAATTGATGATTCCGAAAATTTGGGTTCAATCGCATTTGTAACGATTGATAGACCAGATAAATTGAATGCACTAAACGCAGAAGTGATGTCAAGTCTCAAAGATATGGTTGCATGGGTTGAGCAAACGGATTCCATTAGAGTTGTCGTCATTACTGGGGCTCAGCCAAATGAGCCCGAACAAGGAAAAAGAGCGAAACCAAATGCCTTTGTTGCAGGGGCAGATATTACTGAATTCGTTGGTAAAAAGAGTGATGATATTAGAGTGATGTTTGCAGATAATGCTGTAGAAGCATTGTGGAATATTAGCAAACCGACGATTGCAATGGTCGATGGATTCGCATTAGGCGGCGGCTGCGAAGTCGCTTGCTCATGTGACATTCGTATCGCAAGTAACCGTTCACGTTTTGGAACACCGGAGATAAATCTCGGCCTAATACCTGGATATGGTGCGACTCAACGTTTGGTGAATTTACTTGGATATGGCAAAACCATGGAGATGGTAATGACTGGAGAAATGATTGATTCAACCGATGCTCTGAAGTGGGGTTTGGTAAATCATGTAGTCGAACCAGAACAGTTGTTTGATTTCACCATGAACCTTGCCAAGGTAATTGGCAGTAAATCAACTCATACTTTGAAAGTCGCAAAGAAGACCATCAGATCAGCACTTAGCACTGGTTTGGAGCAAGGAGTGGCAATTGAAGCAGAAGCATTTGCAAGTTTGTTTGACAGCGAAGACAAAGAAATTGGAGTGGCAGCATTTATCGGACGCCATCAAGCAAAGTGGCAACACAAGTGATTGACAAATATTGAATCACTTGTTGATTTAAGAGGGCTATCTTGATGTGCGGCCGGCTTCACCTTGTCAATATGGGTCGTGTTTTTGCTGTCTGCGGTTTACCCGCCAGTGGCAAGGGTGAATTTGCAACAATACTTGCAAAAACAGGAATTCCAGTATTATCTATGGGTGATATGATTCGCGCTGAGGTAAAGAAACGCAACATCGAAGAATACCCTGAAGTTTTTGGAGAAGTAGCTCAACAGTTAAGACAACAATTTGGCGACGATATCCTTGCAGTACGCCTTTGTAGCGCAGTTGACACACTCTTGGAAAAGCACGATGTAGTGTTGATTGAAGGATTGCGTGGCGTAGCAGAATATGATGTATTTCACTCGCATTGGAGCGATAAATTTTCCACAATTGCAGTTACCGCAGATGAGGAGGTTCGTTTCCAAAGAATCCAATTGCGTGGACGCGCAGAGGACGGGGATAGAGATTCACTGAAGATTAGAGATGAGCGTGAAATAGGTTGGGGCCTAGATGTTCTAATCAATCAAGCCGATTTCACACTTAGCAACGATGGAAGTTTGTCAGATTTTGTCAACAAATGCCAAATTTGGCTTGAGCAAATATTGTAATCGTTTTAGGCATTAATATTTCACATTATTACCTTTTTTGTAATCATTCGGCTTTTGAAAAATATTCGCAGGTCACCCGTTTCCGGCTTGATTTTCACCGAAGTGTTATAGTCGGGGATGAAGCGTGAGCAAATTGCTTCAACAGGGGCTGAGTTCATGGCGAGGAAGAAAGGAAAAGGAGGGGGCAAGCGTAAGCGCTCACAACAACGTGCTCAATATGATGAATTGGACAAATATCCTGTGATACCACCTCATGCATTTGCGCGTATTGTTCGCGACAAACAAACGCTCAACATTCTATACCAAATCATCGAACCTCCGATGACAAAGAAGGAACAAGAACAACGTGAAGAAATCATGGATATCTTCATCCGTTCATTAACCGCAAATATTGAAGAAATTGATTCAGATCCTGATGCTTACTTGAGGACTGCACTTGACAAGGTCATCAAATCATATGGAATGAAAATTAACAAAAAGTCAAAATCAAAAATGTTCTATTACCTTCGCAGAGATTTGATTGGCTATGGAAAAATGGACATGATGATGCACGATATCAACGTGGAAGATATCTCATTAGATGGAACCAATGTACCGATTTTCGCATACCATCGAAAGTTCGAATCAGTTGAGACAACTTGTGTTTGGGAAACAGATGCGGAATTAGAATCCTATGTTATCAAATTAGCACAACGTTGTGGTAAGCACATTTCAGTTGCTGAGCCACTACTGGATGCTACGTTAATGGATGGTTCTCGTATTGTAATGAAATTGGGAAGAGAAATTTCAACACGTGGTTCAGCATTCTGTATTAGAAGATTCAAGGACGACCCGTTTTCTCCAGCCGATATTGTTGCGTTTAGAACAATGTCTTCATTGATGGCCGCATATCTATGGGTCTGCTTCCAAAATGAAGTTCCAATGCTATTCGTAGGTGGTACTGCATCTGGTAAGACTACAACATTGAATGCTATGTGTATTTTCATACCTTGGCAGATGAAGATTGTATCAATTGAATCAACTCGTGAAGTTAACATTCCTCAACCTAATTGGGTACCAGGTCTAACAAGGCAAGGTTTTGGTGGTGAATCAAAAGATGGTGAGATTGGTGAATTCGAGTTGCTAAAGGCTGCTCTTCGTGAGCGGCCAGAATACATTATTGTAGGGGAAATTCGTGGTGCTGAAGCATATGTACTATTCCAAGCGATGGCAACAGGTCACTGTGCATATTCTACTGTTCACGCAGATTCAGTTCCATCACTCGTTCACCGATTAGAGAACAAACCGATTGACATTCCGCGAGTTCTTCTTCCCGCACTAGAAGCTTGTAGTATCCAGATTCAAACTCGTATCAATGGGCGACGTGTCCGAAGAACAAAGCAAATCGTTGAAATTGTTGGTATTGATCCAAACTCAATGGAAATTATCACCAATGAAGTATTCCGATGGGATGTAAATACAGATGATTTCATCTTTTCTGGAAAGTCCTACGTGTTAGAAAAAATCATGGTCAAAATAAATTTCAGTCAAGAAGAGATGCGAAGAGAACTTCGAACAAGAAAACGAATATTAGAATGGATGGTATTGAATGATATCCGTAAAGCAGACCAAGTATCGCAATTAGTAACAGAATATTATGTACGTCCAAATGAAATCCTTGCACGTGTAGATGGGCTTCGTTAATTCTTGAGGTGAAAAAGTATGGATTTGACAGCATGGCAAAGAATCTGTAATAGGATTCTAGGCGGAGTGCTGAAGTCAAAAGCAAGGAAAGATAAGGAATTGTCTGAAAACCTTGTCAAGGCAGCAATGCCAATGATGCCAGAAGTGTTTTTGGCTACAACAATTGTTACTTCATTTGCCATAATGATGATTTCATGGGCCTTTGTTGCGTTATTTTTCATTCCCGATATTGGAGTAATTGCTTATTGGGAAGGAATCCAAGACCCAGCAACAGAATTACCATGTTTTGAATGGGAATATTGGTATCCTGAATTGATTGATGAATCAAAGCCAGGAAATAATTGCCCTGATTTTGCATACCAAGTATTCCCTCCATTTTTGGAAATAATTATCATTGCAGTGGGTGGCCTTTTGATTCCTTTTGGCGGATATAAATACAACAAGGGCGCTCCTGCAAGAGAGGCAGCAAGAAGAGCAGATATGATTGAAAAATACCTTCCATACGCTGCATCATATACTGCTGCAATGTCTGCAGCAAATGCAACACCGGCTAAGATTTTCCGTTCTCTAGCGATGAATAAGGACATCTACAGCGATGTTGCTGACGACGCTGCGATGGTGTATCGTGATGTGACCCTACTTGGATACGACTTGATTACAGCTATGAAAATGGGAGTCGATAGAGCTGCATCAGTATGGCTAACAGAGTTTTTCCAAGGTATGGTCGGAACTTTAACTGCTGGAGGTCAATTGAAATTATTCTTCTTGAATAGGGCAGAGCACTATATGCGTGAAAACAGAACACGATTGGGAATGTTCCTTGAATCAATTGCATTGTTGGCAGAGTCCTACATTGTTGTGGCTGTTGCTATGCCACTGTTCCTAATCGTGATGCTGGTAATTATGTTCTGGGTATCAGGGTCGGGTGCTCAAATGTCAGAAGGAATGCTATACGGGATTGTGCTAGGTTTCATCCCAATGATTCACATCGCTTATGCGATATTGGTTTGGACCAGCAGTAAAGAACAGGATATGTGAGGAGGTGAAATAATGGCGAGAAAAAAGAAGAATAAGATTGTCGTTGAATTAGATTTCCCTAAGGACGATACCACATTAACGAAATTATATGCAATTCTTGTAATTTCAATAATTCTTGGCCTAAGTTCCTGTGTAATGTGGGCTACGAATTCTGGATTTATTCCTACAAGTAATGGAGAGCCGATGTTCACAAATTTGTATTGCGGGGCGACAGCACAGGACTCTTCAGGTAATCCAATGGGTCATCATTTCAATACAAATCAAAAGCCAAGTTATGCTGCAAACAGTTCGTGTACAATTCTTCAAGATGATCCGGATCGTGTCACTTGGGCTGGAGAGGAATGGACTGGGATTGATAAAAGAGGGAAAAATTTTGATGTTCCCGGAGTATCTCCTGAGGCAACGGGCGGAGTCCCCTTGGACCAACCACTTTGGCTCAATTGTTCCGTAACGGCGGATAGTCCTACAGAATATACTGTTGCGATTAGAGATAAGGATGCAGATCTTATTGACCACTTCAACGGCACTACCGGAAAGGATAATGAAAAATGTAATATTTTCCTAGAGAGTATTCCCCCAGATACAAGATACGAATTGGTAATATTTTCGACTGAAGAAGGAAAGTATCTCACCGAGTTCAATTTTGATATGACCGTTCATTATTATGATGGTATTCCTACCAATATGAATAACAAATCACTGTGGATTGGTCCTTCAATACTCGGTGGAAATGTTCATCCGGTCATTTTCCTCAATTTCTTTGGATTTACCTTTTTCTTGTTCATTTTCCCAGCATCTTATTATTGGGAAAAGATAGAAGAAGAGAAGAACCGCGTTGAAGAAAAATTCCCAGATTTCTTGAGAGATTTGGCAGAATACTGGAAAGGTGGTTTGTCGATGACTGTGGCGGTACAAACGTTGGCGATGTCAGAATATGGGGCGCTCAATGACGAAGTCAAGAAAATGTCAGACCAATTATCATGGGGTGTCAAATTCAGTGATGTTATTGTTCAATTCGCAAATAGAGTTGGAACACCATTGGTACAGCGTGCTATTGCATTGATAGCCGAAGCGGATAGAGCGGGTGGAAAGATTTCCGATATTCTAGTAACTGCGGCTAATGACTCAAGAGAGTTGAAATTCCTTGAGGGTGAACGAAAGCGGGCTATTGGTTCGTATATTGCGGTTATTTGGACCTCATATTTCGTTTTCTTGGGTGTTATCGTAGTTCTTGCTAAGGTGTTTATTCCTGCTATTGCTGGTTCAAATAATGGTGATGAAAGTAGCGGCGGTTCTACAATTGGTAACATGACCATTCGTAATATTGATCCATTGTTTTTCGTTACAATTTTCTATTATGGTGTGACAATGCAAGCGCTTGGTAATGGTACAATGGCTGGATTGATGGCAACTGGTAGATTCTCCACTGGTTTCAAGCATTCAGGTTACATGATCGTTGTTGCTCTTGTGATTTTCAACTTCATTGCATTTTCACCAGACCTAATCGGTGTGACTACAACTCCTGGCTTGAATCCTTCTTCAGGTACATTCGTTCCATCTTTGTTATACTTCGGGTGATCTGAATGAGGGACGATGAAGTTGCTCAGATTCATATTCTTGAAATGCTAACTTTGTTTTGGTTATTTTTTATGAGTGCAACTTTTTTGATTCAAATTCAAGTTCCTGATTCACCATCGATTGCTAAAGATTCAAGTTTGGAATTAGCAGGTAATGATGCGATACAATATGGGTTGGGCTTGGATTCTCTTTACGACGGTGAGAGCAGGTTACACGAACTTCTCGCTTCTGATGAATTAGATAGCGCTTGTGAATTATTGCAAAGTGCAATCGCTAGTGGCAAAGAAGCGAATTGTTGGTTGGCAAGAGATAGCGGAGTGGCCACACCGTACGGCCAAGTAGGAACTCCCGCAGGTGGAACAGTTACTGTTCACAAATTGATTGCCGTTGATTCTGCTGCGTGGACGGTTACACTTGATGTTTGGGCGCGTGGAGGTGGTGCATGATGCAGTACAGTAAACGAATTGCTAAAGATGAGCAACGGGACACTGCTCAAATGCTTTTGGCAACAGGGATTGTGCTTCTTATGTCATTATTATCAATGGCAATTTTTGCAGTAAAGATCGCTGGAATGACCATTCCTTATGATACCTCAAGTGATGCCGTTATTGTTACCACCCATGATGTCATCGATGTGATGCCAGGCTTGACTCAATACCGAACTGAAGAATGGATTGATGGTGGCCTAGATAGAATTGAAGCTTGTCAATATGCTGTTCAAAGTATGCATGACGATATTTTACATCATGGAGAAATTAGAGGGGTAGAAGTCAAATTAATTGGAATTTCAATTACTGATATTGATGGGCAGAGTATGCGGGTAACGGGTGAATTAGGAATTTCCGATGGAGATTCAATGTTGACTACGCAAGTAAATTATACAATAATTGCTTAATCAAAGTTGGGCTCTCTCTTTTCTAGAAATGCGCTAACACCTTCTTTGAATGCAGCAGTTTGTCCAGAGGCTTCTATCAATGTTCTTTCATGCTTGAGATGTGTTTCAAAGTCATTGGTGGATTGAACATCTAACAAATGTTTGATAGATTCTTTACTGTGTTGTCCCCAACGACTCCAGCGTAATGCGATTTGTTTAGCGCAATTGATTAATTCTGTTTCCTCAACAATAGCATCTATTGCACCCAATTCTGCAGCCTGCTGAGCACTCCATATTTCATTCTCCAAAAAGAACCGTCTCGCTACTTGGTCAGTTACCAAGCGTGGAAGTAACCATGTAGTGCCACCATCGGGAGAGAGTCCCATTCCAGCATAGGATGCAGCCATTTTTGCTTGCGAGGTTGCAACTCTAGCATCGCATGCCAGGGCCAAACCAAGACCGCCACCAGCACTTGCACCGTTAAGTGCAGCAATACAGATGGTTGATGTCTGGCGCATTTTTACAATCAATGGATGTAAAACTCCAGTCAACTCACGAATCAATTCAGTAGCATTACCTTCATCAATTGATTTTTTGAAGTCATCAATATTTGCACCAGCAGAGAAAAATTTTCCTTCTCCTGTTAATACAATTGCCTTCACTCCCTTGTCGGTTAATGCGGCATTGATTGCAGTAGCAATTTGTGGAAGGAATTGTAGTGAAAAAGATTGCATAGATGATTTTCCAGCCATTTTTATTAAGCGGACTCCTTCTCCTAAATCACTACTTTCAATTGACAATTAATCACCTCAAAGTTTGATGTTGACATTCTTTACCTTGGTGTAAAATCTCATGGCATCTTTACTCTGTTCGATACCAATTCCCGAATGCTTCCAACCAGTAAATGCAGTTTGAGGGAAGGTAATTGGATATTCATTGATTGAAACCATTCCACATTCCAAATCTCTTGCAAAATTATGTGCTCTACTGAGGTTCTGTGTCCAGATTCCATTTAGTAGCCCGAAAGGTGTATCATTAGCCATTTCAAGTGCTTCAGAATCTTCACTAAACTTAGTAACTGCAAGCACTGGTCCAAATAGTTCTTCTTGGAATAACAAATTATCAGTTGAAACACCAGTCACTACTGTTGCTTCCATGAAAGCCCCGTCACCTTCTACAGCCTTTCCGCCGATAATTACTTCTCCACCTTGTGCAAGACCTTGGGCGAGTTTGTCCAATACCTCAGCGCGGTGATTTTTGTGGACTAAACTTCCAATGCGAACTCCTTCAGCCATACCTTCTCCAACAGTCCACTTAGCGACCTCAGCACAAATGGCCTCAACCAATTCATCATGTACATCTTGGTGGACGATTAGACGAGAACCAGCCCAGCACATTTGTCCAGCATTCATGAAAATTCCAAAACATACTGCCTTTGCAGCATACCTAATATTTGCATCAGAAAATACGATATTTGCTCCCTTTCCACCAAGTTCTAGAGTGACAGGAGTTAGGTTATCACTTGCTTTTGCCATTACCGCTTGACCAGTAGGAACGCCTCCGGTTAGAACAACGCCATCAATTCCACTATGCCCAGCAAGAGCATCACCAATCAGTCCACCAGATCCAGTAATAACTTGTAGAACATCGGTAGGAAGGCCAACTTCTGCTTCTTGCATTGCCTTTGTCCAAGCGATTAGAGAAAGAGGAGTCCAAGATGCTGGCTTTGCTATTACGGTACAGCCAGAAGCCAGCGCAGGAGCGATTGAGCGAATAGCAAGTTGTAATGGGAAATTCCATGGAACAATATGCGCTGTAACACCTAATGGTTGTCTTAATGTGTAATTCAATCTATTTCCAGGAACTGGAATAGTAGAGCCTTCATTTTTATCTGCTAAGCCAGCAAAATATTCCAAAGTCCAAGCACCAAATCTGATTTCAGATAATGCCTCGCGGAATGTTTTCCCATTATTTGTTGATTCAAGAACAGCTAATGATTTGGCATTTGCATAAGTTGCAGCAGCCATTTTATTGAGGATTCGTCCACGTTGCGCAGGGTCAATATTCTTCCATTCAGGGTTGTTAAAAGCCTCGCGTGAAGCGTTTACACAGCGTTCAACATCAGCAAGAGTTGCCTTTGGAGTTGTAGCAATAACTTCACCATTGGCAGGATTCAAAATATCAGCAGTTTCTCCGTTTTCAGAATCGACCCATTGTCCGGCAATCAGCATTTGTTCAGCGCTCATGTGCTAAGCGAGTTGGCGGTCATTGAAATGCACATCGGTTGTCTCCTCTTCACTGCAAAATAGAAAATATTGCAATTAGTTAAGCGAGAGTTCTTGAAGCGGGCGCTTCTACGTCCGTTTATGACTCGTACCGTAGGCTTGGCTCAAGCTAGCGCACGGACCATTTCTGGTAATGCTCCACGTTTGCTAGTCATCGCTGGTGCAACTGGTGTTGGGAAATCTACAGCATCAGTTCGTTTAGCCCACGAATCAAAATTCTCTCGCTTGCTAAGTACAGATGCAATTAGAGAAATAATGAGAGCATGCGATGATGAAGATAGCAATCCTCCTCTACATCGTTCATCATTTTCAAAGGGTGATTCTGGAGATCCAGTAATCGATTGGTTGGAAACTTGTGAGGCGGTAAAGCCAGGGATTGCAGCAACCATTGATAGAGCTCGTCGAGAAGGAATAGACCTCATTATTGAGGGAGTGCATATTGTACCGAGTGAAAGATTGTTACGTGCTTGGAGAGATTCTGGTGGAATTGCTGTGGGAGTTGTGATGTGCGTTGATGTTGAATCTGACCACCAAAAGATGTTGAAGAGTAGAGATGCGCATTCATACAGACGTGCTGATAGGTATATTGCATCCTTTTCTCGTATTAGAAAAATACAAGATGGATTAATTGAAAAATCAAAAATTGCAAATTGGACAATTGTAGACCCAACAAGAGTCAAAGATGATGTTGAAAAAATTCAGCACTTGTTAGACTTGGCATGGAACGAATCAAG
>ERZ1046740.361-NODE-361-length-39056-cov-6.713956_pt1 | contig 39056 bp, 30 predicted proteins | sample MGYA00383093_ERZ1046740 | MGnify/ENA primary metagenome ERZ1046740 (study PRJEB29581, sample SAMEA5548363) | metagenome | biome: marine; feature: coastal; material: water | depth 25 m | study: Short-term variability in the microbial, nano- and picoplankton... | reverse complement strand
ATTTGTCTTCATTACACTGTTTTTTTGTGTAACGCTATTTCAGGACGAGACATTTGAAATATTAAAAAAGCTTCTCAAAAATGAGAAGCTTTTTTTTATTTATTAATATTTTTATAAAAATAACAACTCTTTTGTAACATTATTAAAATTCTTACGTATAATATAGTGTACACCCTTTTAAAAATTATTAACGTACACCTTTTTTATTCATCATATTTTTAGCTCCAAATCTAAATGAGACAACTTAAAATTACCAAGCAGGTTACTAATAGAGAAACTGCATCATTAGACAAGTATTTACAAGAAATTGGAAAAGTTGATTTAATTACTGCCGAGATGGAGGTAGAACTAGCTCAACGAATTAAAGCAGGAGATCAGGTTGCTTTGGAAAGATTAACAAAAGCAAATTTACGTTTCGTAGTATCAGTTGCTAAACAATACCAAAATCAAGGATTAACATTACCTGATTTAATTAACGAAGGAAACTTAGGATTAATTAAAGCCGCGAAGCGATTTGATGAAACACGTGGTTTCAAATTTATCTCATATGCTGTTTGGTGGATTCGCCAATCAATTTTGCAAGCATTAGCCGAACAATCTCGTATAGTACGTTTACCATTAAATAAAATTGGTTCTATCAACAAAATCAATAAAATGTATGCGTTTTTAGAACAAGAAAATGAGCGTCCTCCTTCTGCTGAAGAAATTGCTAAGAAATTAGATATGACTGTGAATGATGTGAAGGAATCAATGAAAAATTCTGGTCGTCACGTATCAATGGATGCACCATTAATTGAAGGTGAAGATTCAAACTTATACGATGTTTTAAATACTGGAGAATCTCCAAATCCGGACAAATCATTATTACACGAATCTCTAAAAGTTGAAATTGAACGTGCTTTGGAAACCTTAACTCCTAGAGAAGCCGATGTTGTTCAATTGTATTTTGGTTTAGGTGATGCTCATCCAATGACTTTAGAAGAAATTGGTGAAACATTTGATTTAACTCGTGAGCGTGTTAGACAAATTAAAGAAAAGGCTATCAGACGCTTAAAACATACATCAAGAAGTAAAATATTAAAAACATATTTAGGATAACGGTTCGTTTTATAACAATTGTTTAATTCTTCAAAAAAAGAAAAACGCTCGAATTATCGAGCGTTTTTCTTTTATAAATAGTATTTTTGCACAACTAAAACCTTTAAAATGAGTAAATATATAGCTCCTTCAATTTTAGCAGCCGATTTTGCAAACTTACAACGCGATGTTGAAATGGTAAACAATAGTGATGCCGATTGGTTTCATATTGATGTTATGGATGGTGTTTTTGTTCCAAATATTTCTTTTGGAATACCTGTCATTAATGCTATTAAAAAATATGCTACCAAAACAATGGATGTTCATTTAATGATTGTTGACCCTGATAGGTATATTGAAGATTTTAAAAAAGTTGGAGCCGATATTTTAACTGTTCACTACGAAGCTTGCACGCATTTACATAGAACCATTCAGGCTATTAAAGCTGCTGGGATGAAAGCTGGAGTATCGCTAAATCCGCACACCCCTATTGCTGTTTTAGAAGATATTATTAACGATCTTGATGTAGTTTTAATTATGAGTGTAAATCCCGGTTTTGGCGGGCAAAGTTTTATTGAAAATACTTTTAAAAAAGTTGCACAACTAAAAGCATTGATTGAATTTTCAAATACCAACACACTTATAGAAGTTGATGGAGGTGTTACAGATCAAAATATTCAAAAACTATCAGAAGCTGGCGTTGATGCTTTTGTTGCCGGAAGTTTTGTTTTCAAAAGTGAAAACCCAAGTGAAACTATTGCAAATTTAAAAAGCTTAATACCTAATTAGTCTTACTTTCTAATTCATATTGTTCTAATAAATACTTCAACAAATCGGTAGTTGTAACAATTCCAACTAAAATGTCATTTTCAACTACCGGAAGTGCATGAAACTCATTTTTTGATAAAATTTCAGCCACTGATTTTATCGATATACTTGAATTTATTTTCAAAGGATTTTTTACCATAATTTGTTTAACCCCAAGTATATTGTAAATAGCATTATCAATTTTCACTTCATGGTCGTCATAAGAATCTAAAAAACTAATTCTTTTCAAATCTGAATAACTTATCATACCAATTATATGACCTTCGTCAACTATAGGTATGTGTCGTATATTTTTTTCTTTAAATAACTTTTCAGCCCTATATAAATCATCATTTAGGCCTAACGTAACAAGCTCTTTTGTCATTATTTTTGATACTGGCTCAAGACGTTTCATAATTATTTTATTTTTTGTTCTTTATAAAGTTCTAAAAAACATTTATATATATTTATGATTAAAATCATTTGAACTAAAAAATGCGTTAATATATTAAATTAACAATTACAACATTATTAAGCTTTATCTTTCTAATAAAGGGGGATAATTGTTTTATGAGAATGAATTTATAAAACAATGTATTTTTCTATTAGCTAATTTAATTCCGCTTAATGCACTAGGTTAAATAAGCTATCTTATAAGTTTGTTAAACGGTATATTTTAAACTTCAAAATCTTCTAATAATACATAATAAGTGGTTGATAGTAGCTCAAATCTTTTGTATTATTGTAATATATAATTTAAGTTACCTATGAATATATTAAATATAAGATTAGTCTTTATTGCTTTTCTCGCTTCCACTTATATTTTAGCCCAAGAGTTACCTCCAATTCAAAAATATTCTCCAAAAGATTATAATGGTGAAAATCAAAACTGGGCAATTTCTCAATCGCCTGAAAAATTAATATATGTTGCTAATAATAAAGGCCTTCTAGAATTTAATGGCGCTAAATGGCAACTTTATCCTTCTCCAAATGAAACCGTTATGAGGTCGGTTCAAGTAGTTGATGATCGTATTTATACGGGTTGTATTATGGAGTTTGGTTATTGGGAGAAAAATAACTCTGGAATTTTAGATTATACATCTATATCAAAAAAAATGAACATTGACCTGTTAGAAGACGAACAGTTTTGGAATATATTAAATATAGATGAATGGATTGTTTTTCAATCTTTAAAACGAATTTACACATATAATGCTAAAGATAAATCTGCAAATATTATCAACACCAAAGGTACAATAAACAAAATATTCAAGGTTGATAAACATATATATTTCCAAAGACAAGGTAAAGGTATTTATAAAATTGTAAGAGGTAAAGTTTTTTTGGTTTTTGATGATGAAGTTGTTAAAAACAACAGCGTTGTTAATATTTTTAAAAATGATAAAGAGTTATTAATTTTAACAAAAGATAATGGTTTTTACAGGTCTAGAAATAATTCATTGGTAAAATGGAACATTGAATCAAATAAGTTATTATCTAAAGTGACTGTTTTTAATGGCATTAGATTAAAAGATAACAGTTTTGCAATAGGAACAATATCACACGGCATAATTTATTTAAATGAAAAAGGCAATCTACTTTATCATATAAATCAAAATAATATATTATCAAATAATACTGTTTTGTCCCTATTTGAAGATGCTGCTAATAATATTTGGCTGGGTCTTGATAATGGAATTAGTTATATAAATATAAATGCTCCATACAGGTTATACCACGATAAAGAGGGAATTCTAGGAAGCACTTATACTTCAGTCATTAATAATGGAAAGTTGTATTTAGGCACAAACCAAGGTCTATTCTATAAAAACATTAAAAGCAATGATAATTTTCAATTTATAAAAGGTACACAAGGCCAAGTATGGTGTTTAAAAGTAATTAATCGAACATTACTATGTGGTCATGACTCAGGTACATATATTGTTGAAGGTAATCAGGTAAAAAAAATATTAAATACCTATGGAACTTGGAATATTGCTCCAATAGAAGGTAAACCTAGCCTTCTGCTCCAAGGAAATTATGATGGATTATATGTATTAGAAAAACTGAATAATACATGGAAATTAAAACATAAGATTGACGGATTTAATAATTCATCACAGTATTTTGAGACTCTTGGAAATGAAATTTTTGTTAATCACTCATATAATGGTGTTTTCAAAGTAGAAGTGGACAGCACATTTTCTAAGGTGAAAAATATTTCAGTTGATACTATTATCAAAGGTTCTAATTCTGGAATTATAAAATATAACGAAAATATATTATACGCATACAAAGAGGGTATTTTCAAATATAATCGTATCAATAATAAATTTATTAAAGACACGCTTTTAAGTAAAGTTTATAACGAAGATGAATATATTTCCGGAAAATTAAGAATAGATAAGAAAAATAACTTATGGGTTTTTTCAAATTCTAACATGAGCTATATTACTCAAGGAAAACTGTCAAATACACCAAAAATTAAAAATATACCTTTGACTAAAGAGGTTAGAAATGATATTTTTGGTTATGAAAATATCATGAAATTTGAGGATGAGAATAAATATTTATTTGGCACAACTTCTGGCTACTTAACTGTTGACATAGATAAATTTGAAATTGCAGATTTTAATGTTTATATAGGTAGAGTTATAAATGGAAGTCAAAAAAACAATAAAACTGTTAAAAACATCTTAAATAAAACTTTGAAAGGTGATTTTAAAAATGATGAAAACAATGTTGAAATATCTTATTTTACACCAGAATATTATACGTATTTAAATCCTCAATACCAATATCAACTTATAGGTATTTATGATGACTGGGTTAATTGGTCAGAAAATTCTATTGCTCTATTTGAAAATCTTCCATTTGGTGATTATACTTTCAATGTAAGAGCAAAAATTGGTGATAAGATTACAAAAAACATAGATTCATATTCATTCAAAATTGAAAAGCCATTTTATATTTCAAATATAATGATTGCAACATATTTTCTACTACTGTCTTTAATTCTTTTATTTATTCACAATGTTTATAAGCAATTTTACAAAAAGCAGCAAGAAAAGCAATTTGCACTCATGAACCGAAAGATGGAAATGGCAAAAGTTCAAAATGAAAAGGAAGTCATAAAAATTAGAAATGAAAAATTACAATCTGAATATAAAAGTAAAGCTAAAGAATTAGCAGCCTCAGCTATGAGTGTTGTAAAAATGAACGAGTTATTAAAAACTATAAAAGATAAACTTAGTTCTATCCAAAATAAGAAGTTAATTAATCCTGTTATAGATATTATAGATAAGAATTTAAATCATAATGATGATTGGGAATTTTTTCAAGAAGCCTTTTCCAATGCAGACAGTGACTTTTTAAGGAAACTAAAAACACTACACCCAAATTTATCACCAAGTGATTTAAAATTATGCGCTTATTTAAGATTAAATTTATCATCAAAAGAGTTAGCACAAGTACAAAATATATCTATTAAAAGCGTTGAAGTTAAAAGATATAGACTACGAAAAAGGTTAAAATTAGCGCGTAAGGTTAATTTAGTTAATTATATTTTAGAGCTATAGGTTACTTCAATAACTATTTTCACCTATACATTACCTATACAAACTACCAATTAGAAGGTTAATTTTAAAGTAAAATCGTACTTTTAAAACTATACTAACAACCACTTCAATCAACTTGTTTTAAAGAGTTTTTTGTTATTTTTTATATTATATTAACTTTAAAATATATCAAATTGATAATTTATTTTTTTTGTGTATGTTTTTTGTTGTGGTATTATTTATTGGATTTTTAATTTTTAATATTATTTTTAGAGTATCAAATTTTAAAATAGATATGAATACAATTAAAAACAATTTGCTAGCCTTAGCACTTTTCTTATTTACAACAACGGTTTTTGCCCAAGTTGGTCAAGTATCAGTTGTAAAAAATGAAAAAGGAACTAAATTAGTTGTTGATGGTAAAGATTTTATGATCAACGGTATGAACTGGGATTATATACCAATTGGTACTAATACAGTAAATGCCAATTTCTGGAAAAAATCAGATGAATTCATAAAAGCTGGTCTTGATTCAGAAATGTCACTTTTAAAAAACATGAATGTGAATGTAATACGCCAGTATACAGGTGTTCCTGCAAAATGGATTAAATACATTTACGAAAACTATGGTATTTACACCATGTTAAATCATTCATTTGGTCGTTATGGGTTAACTTTAGATGGTGTTTGGACTCCAGTTACAATTTATTCTGAGACTCGTACTCAAGACTTTTTAATGAAAGAAATTGAAACTCTTGTTAATGAATATAAGGATACTCCGGGTCTATTACTTTATCTATTAGGGAATGAAAATAACTACGGACTTTTCTGGGCTGGTGCTGAAACTGAAGATTTTCCTGATGAAGAAGAGAAAAAAATAGCAGTAGGTGAAAAACGTGGTAGACCTATGTACAAGCTTATGAATGAAGCTGCCAAAAAAATGAAAAGCATAGATTCTTCGCACCCAGTTGCAATTTGTAATGGTGATGTGTTATTTATTGATATAGTTGCTGAAGAATGTAAAGATGTTGATATTTATGGAGTTAATTCATATCGTGGAGCTTCATTTACAGATATGTTTAAAACCGTTAAAGAAAAACTTGATAAACCATTAATGTTTACAGAGTTTGGTGCTGATGCATTTAGTGCTATAAATAATAGTGAAGATCAAAAATCTCAGGCTTACTATATGGTAGAAAACTGGAAAGAGATTTATGAAAATGCTGCTGGTTTAGGAAAAACAGAAAATTCTATTGGTGGGTTTACATTTCAATTTAGTGATGGATGGTGGAAATATGGTTTTGATAAAAGAGAAAATGCTGATGTTCATGACAACAATGCTTCTTGGTCTAACGGTGGTTATCAATCTGACTACAAAGCCGGCGAAAACAATATGAACGAAGAATGGTTTGGTATTTGTGCAAAAGGAGCAACAAACGAGAGAGGGTTGTATGACCTATATCCTCGTGCTGCATACTATGCATTAAAAGAAGTACATAAACTAAACCCTTATGGAGAAGGTGTAAATATAGAATTTCTTTCAAATTATTTTTCTAATCTTAATTTAATGGATGCGGTTTTAAGAGCCAGAGGCGATAAAGCAGCAATTGGAGGACAAGAAAAGATTCGTTTGAGTAATTTAGGAGCAAAGTTTACAACCTTTAATACAGGTGGAACATTGCTTACAACTCCAGATATAGCCAATCCAGATAAAGCAGAATACCCTAATCAATTAGGTTTCGATCATATGCAATCTTACTTTATTGGTGTTGAAGGAAATCCTTCCCCAAATATGCACGCCAATGTTAACTTTAATATACTTGGAAATGTAGCAGAAAACCCTATAGATGAAATTTTTTATGAAAATAGAGGATATCCAGTTTCTGTGAATAGTGAAGATGGTACTGTAAATATTACAAATGGAAACCGAGTACAAGTTTATAATGCTGAATTTGAATGGAAAAGCAAAATTGCAGATGTAAGAGGTTTTTACAGAACAGGGCATTACCATTGGGGTTACGAAGGTGACATCTTTGGATTATATCCTAAATCAAATTACGGACCTAATTTAGATATCTATAACGGAGAAATTTTAGGTATGGAAATTGACGGTAAAAAAGCACTTAAAGGTTTAAAAGCAGCTTTCGGACCACAACTTTGGTGGGGAGCAAATCCTGCAATTTTACTTAAATACAACCGTAAAATTGGACATACCGATGCTACTATAGTTTATCACGAAGATATTGCAGAAATTGGCGAAGCAGTTTCTTCTATTGCAATTCCTCAACCTAAAACTCGAAGAGTAACACTAGCATTTGAAAGAGAATTAGGGAACTTTGAACTTCAATTAGGTGGTATTTGGGCTGGTGAGCCTTTAAACGGAAGAGAATTTCAAGTTGCTGAAATAAATGATGAATGGTTAGAATCTCTTGATAAATCAGGACCTAAATACACCATTTATAATGACAAAATTAATTGGGAAGATAACTGGGGTGCTAAAGCTAAGTTAACTTACCAAAAAGGAAAATTTAATTGGTATGCACAAGGTGCAATTCAAGGTTTAGTTGCGAACGGTGGTGCAGATCAAACTCAAACCTTTACAGGTTGGAAACTTAAAGATTCAGGAAGCGGTAACCAAACTAATTTTTTAACAGGGTTTGCTTACACTATCGGTGACGTTCAAATAGCACCAAACTTCTTATGGCAAAAACCTATTGTAGATGCAATGCCTAATGATGTGCAGGCACCTGGAAGACTTAGAAATATTCAAGACGATCCGTTTGCCGTAAGAGCAAATAGAGAAACTACAGCAGGAGAAATATTATTTACATATGATCCAACACCTGGAACTTGGATGTACGAATGGGATAATGATAGAGCAGAAGATGCTAAATTTGCGTTCAATTTAGGTTTTGTTTACCGTCATCATCCAACAGCACAAGATGCTGCAATTGGTTTCTTAGCCAATCGTTCTTCATTTGCTTTTCCAAAATCGGCTCCGGCAAAAGATTTATGGGAAATACATTCCCGTATTGTTGCAAAATCAAATGCAGATTTAGGTATTATTGCTAATATATATGCAGGAAACGGACAAGCAAAAGGTAGTGATGTTAGAACTATTGAACGTGTTGGTGGAGATATTAGATTAATTTATAAGAAATTAAAATTAGTCCATACATGGAAAATTAATGATTGGGGACCTTTCGATTATCACAGAGATTATAACTTAACGTACCCTGTTCAATTAATGCTAGACCTATCTACAACTGTAGGAAAACCAGATTGGTTTATTTTACCAGGTACCAGATTAGGAATTCGTGGAACATGGAGGTCTTTAAATCAATACTCTCCTAGATACAGCCCTCTTGAAGCTCCAGAATTTGGAGATCCATATGTAAGTCCAGTAGGATTTGATAATGGTAACGAATGGGAGATAAGAACCTATGTACATATTAATATTGGTAAATAAAAATTAATAAAATGAAAAATATAAAATTTGTGAATTCAAAAATTACACTTTTTTTAGTGTTGTTTTTAATGATAACTGTAAGTTGTGAGCGAGATTTATCTGATGAGACAGAGTTTGCTACATTAAATAAGGCCGGAGAAATATTTACAGATTCACCTATTGGACTGGGAAGCGACTTTTATTTTCCGTTTGGTGGATCAAAACTAACAGCATGGACAGTTGATGAAACCCAAGGTTATGAAAGTGAAGCTTCAATGCGATTTGATGTGCCAAATGCAAACGACCCAGAGGGAAACTATGCAGGTGCAATATTTAGAGTTGACGGTGCTGGTAGAGATTTAACAGACTACGATGCACTAACATTTTGGGCTAAGGCATCACAAGGAGTAACTATTGGAGAAATAGGTTTTGGTCAAGATTTTCTTGAAAATAAGTATCAAGTAAATGCTTCAAGAGTAACGTTAAGCACAAACTGGGTTAAATATGTTATTCCAATTCCAGATGCTTCCAAACTATTTAATGAAAGAGGAATGTTTTGGTACTCTGCTGGAACACAAGAAACATTTGGATATGGATATACGTTTTGGATTGATGAATTAAAATTTGAAAAACTGGGAACTATTGCACAATTACAACCAAAAATATATGGTGGTGAAGAAGGGGCAACAGCTCAAATTTTTGTTGATACAGATGGCGTATTTGATACACCAACTGTGACTTTCAATTTAGGTACAGGAAAAAACATTACTCTTAATGCTGCACATAGTTATTTTGATTGGACATCTTCAAATCCAAGTGTTGCGAATATAACTGAAACAGGGTACGCTGCACTTACTACTGGAGAAGCTGTTGTAACGGCATCATGTTCAGGAGTGCAAGCTGCTGGATCTTTGATTGTAAATGTATTAGGAGAATTTAATTTTGCTCCAACACCAACAAGAGCTCCAAGTAATGTTATTTCTTTATTTAGTGATGTATACAACAATGTACCGGTTGACTTCTTCAACGGATATTGGGAACCTTATCAAACTACAGAATCTGCTGATTTTGAAATAAATGGAGATAACATATTAAACTATGTCAACTTTAATTTTGTTGGTACTCAGTTTCAAAACCCAACCATAGATGCAACCGAAAAGTCTAATTTACATATCAATATGTTAATACCAGGCGAAGTACCTTCAAACCTTGACTTTTTAATTTCAATTATAAATTTTGGAGGTCCTGATGGTGCAGAAGACGATAGACAACAAGTCTTTTTTAAAGCTTCTGACTTTGTTGCTAATGAATGGAGCACATTAGAAATACCTTTAGCTTTAGGCAACAGAAATAAGATTGGACTTCTTATTTATGAAAATGTTAATGGTTCGTCATTATCAAATTTCCAATTGGATAACATCTATTTCTATTCTGAATAAGTTAGTGTACTATAAAATTCAAAAAATATAAAAATGAACAAAACAATAAAATATAAAATAAACGCAAAAGCTATATTAGCGAAGTCATATTTATTGATAGCGGTTTTTATTATTACCAGCTGTTCAACAGATGAGACACAAACTGTGGCTAATTTCACAACGCTAGTGATGCAGGATGAGTTTGATACTGATGGAGCTATTAACAATGCTATTTGGGATTATGAAATAGGCACAGGAGAAAATGGTTGGGGTAATAATGAATTCCAATACTATACAGACCGTCCTGAAAATATAACAGTGCAAGATGGCATATTAATTATTACTGCCAGAGAAGAGGAGTATAAGGGTGCATCCTATACATCTTCAAGAATAATAACTAAAGGTGAACAAGCATACGGTCGCTTTGAAGCACGTATTAGACTACCTTATGGGCAAGGTATTTGGCCTGCTTTTTGGCTTTTAGGAGCCGATTGTGGACCAGCAGTAGTTTGGCCACAATGTGGTGAAATAGACATCATGGAATTTAAAGGTCAAGAACCAACTACAATTCACGGAAGTGTTCACGGTAATGGTTTTTCAGGTGGAGATGCTATAACAAAAAGTTACACTTTGGAAAATGACCGATTTGACACAGGTTTTCATGTATTTGGAGTTGAATGGGATACAGATTACATAAATTTCTATGTAGACGATGTTTTATATAATCAAATTACACCAGCTGATGTACCTGGTGAATGGATTTTTGACCATCCGTTCCAAATCATTATTAATCTTGCTGTTGGAGGCTCTTTTGCTGGTTCGCCTAATAGTGAGACGGTTTTTCCTCAAACCATGCTAGTGGATTACGTAAGAGTATATAAAAAATAAAATAACAGACTTAATAAACAAATCAAAAAATTATGAAACAATTAATTAAAAAATTTAAGCAAATTACAATTTTGCTTTTAGTATTGTCCTTTGCAGGATGTGATGATGATGAAGTAATGTTACCTGAAATTGTTCCGGGCTTTACTTATACAGTTAATGAAAATACTGGTGCAGTAACTTTTATAAACACATCTGTAAATTCAAAAAATTATTTTTGGACTTTTGGTGATGGCACAAGCTCTACCTTAAATAATCCAGTTAACATCTATGCAACAGGAACGTATACCGTTACTCTAAAAGCAACCAATATAGCAGGAGCATCGGCAATGTATTCTGCCGAAATTGATGTACTTGTGAAAGAAGCAATGTCTTTACCTGTTACTTTTGATGATGCTGCAGTAATATATGAAGCTTCGGTTTTTAATGGTGCTATATTTGAAATCGTTGAAAATCCTGATGTTTCAGGTTCAAATGACAAAGCTTCTAATGTTGGTGCTATTACAAATAGCGGAGCAGCTTACGAAGGTTTATATTTTGATTTAGGAGCTCCAATTGATTTAGCTGCTGACAAAAAAGTAACTATGAATGTTTGGTCAGATGTTGCTGTAGGCGTTTTAATAAAACTTGAAGAAGGAACAGCAGGAAGTATTGAAGGTTCTGCCAGCCATGGAGGAACTGGATGGGAAATGATTTCAGTTGAGTTTAATTCTTCAGCTAACTATTCAAGATTAACAATGTTTGTTGACGGTCCTGGAACAACAGCAGGTACTTTTTATATAGATGATATTGCACAAGCTAAGTCAAATCCAGTAATCACTTTACTCGGAGATGAGAATATGAGTGTTGAAATAGGAAGTACATTTACCGATCCAGGAGCAACGGCAGTAGACGGTTATGGTGCAGATATTTCAAGCAGTATTGTAGTTGGAGGAGATACTGTAGATACAAATACAGTAGGTACGTATACAATTACCTATAATGTAAGCGATGATGGTAATGCAGCCGCTGAAGTTACAAGAACAGTTAATGTAGCCGCCGATGCTGTAGCACCGGTAATCACATTAACTGGAGATGCTACAATAAATATTATGGTTGGAGATGCATTTACTGATCAGGGAGCAACAGCTACCGATAATATAGATGGAGATATTACAGCTAACATTGTTGTTGGAGGAGATACCGTAGACGTAAATACGGCAGGTACATATACAATTACTTATAACGTAAGTGATGCAGCAGGTAATCCAGCTGCTGAAGTTACAAGAACAGTTACAGTTGAAGCTGTTTCTAACCCTGAAATAGCATATTTTTATTCAACAGCAGGAATTGTAGATATCCCTAACGATTGGGATAACTGGGGTACTGGAACAGCTCAAGATGGAGAATACGACCAGGACGCAACCTATAATCCTTGTATAAAATTAACAGGTACTGGTAGTTGGGGAACGGTAGCAGCATTTACTAATTTTCCAGCAGGAACAATGTCGGAATATGGAAATCTAGAATTCAAGATAAAATCATCAGATCCTTGGATTAAAGTAAAAGTACCTGAAGAAGAAAGACAATTTACAATAGCTGATGGAACATCTTTAGCTGGTGGATGGACTCAGATGAGTATTCCGTTATCAACCTTTGGAGCAGCAGCAGTTGATGCAGCAGTACAATTTGCAATATTTGGCTCTGGTAATGCTACAATTTACCTTACAGATATAGGACTATCAGGAGATGGTAACGGCGGCGGTGGCGGCGGCGGCGGTACTGGTGGTGGTACTGGTGCGTGTACAGGTACACTTGTTAGTGCTGTTGATTTTCCAGTAGACTTTGAAGGATGTGAAACTTTTATGGATACAACTGGAGGAGTTAAATTTGGTGATGCTATTAGTGCAGAATTAGCTGCAAATCCTTCACAATCTGGTATCAATACATCAGCTTATGTGTTAAAAGTTGATAAACCAGCTGGTGCAAGCCATTGGGAAGGAGTTCAAAACGCTTTTGCTGCTGATTTTGATTCTTCATTAACCTTTAAGGTTAAAATTTATACAACAAAAGCGAATGTAACATATCAATTTGAAATTTCTAATGATCCAAACGAACCTGGTGTTGGAAACCCAACACCAATTACAAAGGTTGTTGCTAATGCGAACACATGGACAGAAGTAGAGGTTACTTTCCCTAATGTCCCTTCTGGAGGTCATAACAATTTTGTGATTAAGCCAGATGATAATGGAAGCGGAACAGTTTCAGTAGGCGCAATTCACTATTTTGATGATGTTAGACTAGAATAAGAACTAAATAATCATTTATACAATAAGGCTAGCGAAGTTATTTAACTACCTAGCCTTATTTTTTAACACTATTGTAAATAGCTATGTTTTACAATAGCAAAAAGAACTGAATTATAGCAAATAATAAAGTCGCTTTATATTTCTTTTAATGAAGAAATTAAGTCAACAATAGTATTAAAATTGCATTTTAAAGTTTTAAATATGAAAATAACCAATTATTTAATATATGTTTTTTGTATCACAGTTATGCTAAGTTGCGGTGAAAAAAAAGAACCCTTACCAGTTGAGGTTTATGAAACTTCAGCAAGTGGTAATAAATTAACGCAAGTCACTGAGTTCAAAACTGGAGACAATATTGTTAATATAAAATTATTACCTGATCAAAAATTTCAAATAATTACTGGGTTTGGAGGTGCTTTTACAGAATCTTCAGCCTATTTATTGAATAAATTAAGTAAAGAAAATCGTAAAAAAGTTATTGATGCCTATTTTAGTAAAAAAGGTGCCAATTACTCTTTAACTAGAACGCATATGAATTCTTGTGATTTTTCTTTAAGTAATTACTCTTACACTCCTGTTGAAGGAGATAAAAAATTAAAGCATTTTACTATTCAAGAAGACAAAGATGATTTAATTCCTTTTATAAAAGATGCTTTAGAAGCTTCAAAAGATGGTTTTAAAATTTTTGCTTCACCATGGACAGCAGCTCCTTGGATGAAGGACAACAACAAATGGGTTGGAGGAAAATTACTTCCAGAGTATTACGATACTTGGGCATTATTTTTCTCAAAATATGTAGATGCTTATAAAGAAGAAGGTATTGATATTTGGGGTTTCACGGTAGAAAATGAACCTCTTGGAAATGGAAATAACTGGGAAAGTATGCATTATTCTCCTGATGAAATGACAAACTTCGTTCAAAATTATTTAGGACCAAAGTTGGAAGCAGATGGAAAAGGAGATCTGAAAATACTTGGTTACGACCAAAATAGAGAGCATTTAAAAGAATGGATTGATTCTCAATTCAAAAACGAAGAAACTTCAAAATATTTTGATGGTACAGCAATTCATTGGTATGCTAGTACATACGAAGTATTTCCAGAAGAATTACAATATGCACATAACAAAGCACCTAATAAATACTTAATACAGGCAGAAGCCTGTGTAGACTCTGAAATTCCTAAATGGCAAGATGATAAATGGTATTGGCAAAAAGAAGCAACAGACTGGGGTTGGGATTGGGCTCCGGAAAAAGACAAGCATTTACACCCAAAATATGCACCAGTCAACCGCTATGCAAGAGATATTATAGGATGCCTAAATAACTGGGTTGATGGTTGGGTAGATTGGAATATGGTACTTGACACCAAAGGTGGTCCTAACTGGTTTAAAAACTGGTGTGTTGCACCAGTAATAGTAGATCCTGAAAAAGATGAGGTGTACTTCACTCCTATTTACTATACAATGGCACACTTTAGTAAATACTTAAGACCAGGAGCAACTAGAATAGGGTTTGAGAATTCTGATGAAAACCTAATGGTAACAGCTGCAGAAAATCCTGACGGATCCATAGCTATTATTTTATTTAACGAAGGGGAAGAAGCTAAAAGTATAAACTTATTCTTGAAAAATAAATCAACTAAAATAACTATAAGTGCAAAAGCTATTCAAACTATAGTAATCGCCAATTAAACTTAAAATTTATGTCACAATACAAAACAGCCGCAAAAGATAGAGTACCAATTGGACAAAAAGCTGCATTTGGTGCTGGTCATTTTGTTCTAAATTTATTGCCGGGAGCTCTAGGTTTTTTCATGTTCTTTTTGCTCACGGCGTTTGGAATGGATCCTTTTTTAGCAGGATTGTTAGGAGGTCTTCCAAGGATTTTTGATGCAATTACAGACCCAATAATGGGTTTTATTTCCGATAATACAAAATCAAAATGGGGTCGCAGGAGGCCTTACATATTAGTAGGAGCAATTTTAAGTGGATTGTTATTTGCAGCCTTATGGCAATTAGATGCAGAAAATGGACAAACCTATAATTTTTGGTATTTTCTCATCTTGTCATTAATTTTCCTTATTGGTAATACTATGTATGCAACTCCATTAGTTGGACTAGGGTACGAGATGACTTCAGATTATAATGAACGTACCCGTTTAATGGCATTTTCTAACACCATGGGACAAATTGCATGGATGATTGTACCGTGGTTTTGGGTTATAATTGCAGATCCAGATTTATTTTCTGATCAAGCAGAAGGTGTTAGGCAAATGTCTACTATAGTTGCTGCTTTCTGTATTGTTTTAGGAGTTTTACCAGCTTTTTTCTGTAGAGGTATAGATTCTTCACACATGGAAAATAGAAAAGAAATTTCATTTATGTCATTAGCTTCTAATTTGAAAGATCTTTGGCATGGTATTGTTCAGGTATCTAAAAACAAACCTTTTATGAAACTTTGTGGAGCTACCTTTTTAGTGTTTAATGGCTTTCAAATGGTAGCAGCATTTAGTTTTTATATAATAGTATTCTATATGTTTGACGGAGACTATGGAGGCGCAGGAACTTGGCCGGCCTGGTTTTCAACAATTACAGCAATATTAACTGCATTTGTAGTAATTCCTATTATAACTTGGATGTCTAATAAATGGGGTAAAAGAAAAGCTTTTATTATTTCAACGGTACTTTCCATTATTGGTTATATTTTAAAATGGTGGGGATTTAAAAATGAATTAAATGAAACTTTCAATCAAACTTCGTTTGGACAATCATTAAATAACGGAGTAAGTTCAATGTTTGAGTTTTTAAACCCGTATCTTGAAAGTATTGGAATGTCGTGGTTTAGTATTGACGCTAGTCAAGGAGCCCCTTGGCTTATTTTCCTTCCATTACCATTAATGGCTTTTGGACTTGGAGGTTTATTTACATTAATGATGAGTATGACAGCAGATGTTTGTGATTTAGATGAACTTGAAAATGGCATGCCACGTAAAGAAGGAACATTTGGAGCTATTTATTGGTGGATGGTAAAATTAGGTCAAGCACTGGCTTTAGTACTAGGTGGTTTAGTTTTAAAAATAGTAGGTTTCGATCAAAATGCAATTACACAAACTACTGAAACTATGACTAATTTACGAATTGCCGATGTTGTAATTCCTGCGGCAACTGCCGGATTAGCCATAATAGTAATGTGGAAATACAGCCTTAATGAAGATAGAGCCCGAGAAATTAAAGAAGTTTTAGTAAAACGAAGAGGAGAATTATAAATTCTTTTATTTCAAAGTAAATTAAAATTTAAGATTTAATATGAAAAAAGTAAATTACTATTTGTTAGGTCTCATGATAATAGGAATGAGTATATTATCATGTAAAACAAAAAACAAGGAAGAATCAAATAAAATAGCAGCATCTGATGTTTGGACAGTAGGTTTCTTAGATAACTTTGATACTTTTAATCCAGAAAATTGGCAGGATCAACGAATTTGGGTAAATAATGAGAAACAATGTTATGTTCCTGATGGTGAATTTGGAACACGCGAGGTGAGTAATGGTTCGTTAAAATTAAAAGTTATTAATATTGGAGATGTGCGTAGTTGTGATAACTTAGATAAGTTTGGAGTACAACATCCAGAAACACAATATGTTGCTGGCCGTATTGTTTCAAAAAACCGTAAAGAATTTATCAAGGGAAAATGGACGGCAAAATTAAAATTATCTGGCAGTGGTGAAGCAAGTATGTTCCCAGCTTGGTGGCTTTTAGGCGCTCAAAATAACGAGTCTCCTGTTCAGGAAGATGACGAAAACATATGCTGGCCTTTAACAGGATCTGGTGAAATTGATATTTTCGAACATCACGGAGATGGAGATAAAAATCATTTTACAACAGGAGCCATTAAAAGTTTAGGAGAATGCGATAAAGGAGATTGGCAGAGTTTGCGTACAAATATAGCAACTACTTTGAATGAATATCACGAATACTCTGTAGAATGGGAAGGCAGCGACCTTGTTTACCGTGTTGATGGTAAAGAAGTATATAGAAATGCCGGAGAGGGCGATAAATACCCAGAGCCAATGTTCGCTATATTAAACTTTGCTAAAATTACCGATTCACCAATGGAAGGTGAATGGGTTATGGAAGTAGATTGGGTAAAACACGAATTTAAAAAATAAATTTATTGAACAAAACGGAAAAGTCTATTCTGCAAATTATTAGAATTAGAGCCGTTTTTAGATTTTTTATTTCTTAAGACGCTCTGATAACAAACTCAACAGCAGACTCATAAGTATAGATAATTATAGTTAATGCAATACTTGGTGCTTATTATACATTAGAAACATATCCTAATGTACGTCATGACTTTGATAGTGAAAAGACCATTCAGAGAAATAAGAAGACTATATTTTTAAAGATTTTCTATTCAACTTAACAGAAGAAACTATGTGTTCATGAGTTATTTATGACCACCAATAATCATACCCTTCAAAAGTAGGTTTCTTCATTTGCGTTAAACGAGGCGCAAATATAAGGGGGTAATCTAGAAGCACAAAAAAAGTCTTTAGCCTTCGCTAGAGACTTTATGAAACGTGGAGTTGTACTTTCCTTAAACATTCAAATCATTATAAAAAACAAGCAATTGGAGTTGTAAAACAAAACCCTCTCAATACTTTTAATTAATTACTTTTGATGTTTTTAAAATTTTATCTTTTAATGTTAATTTATTTTTTAAGTTATTGAAAGGTTGCTCTATAAAAATCAACATTAAACCAGCACCCAAAATAGTTACTATAATGGATATAACACCACTAACCAAAATAATTTGTATTGGAGTTAAAGTGCTTGAAGCAAAGTTGTTAAATACAGGGAAAAACCACAACATAAACATTACATGAAATAAATAAGCCGAATATGAAACTTTTGCAATAGGATATAAAAATTTTGCTGATAAAAAATTATTAATTGGTTGAATTATTTTTGAATTTGAATATAAACATGCCATCATTATGAACACCACAGCGTATGAGAAAAGTTCACGATGAATAACTTCATAGTAAACAACAACTTTTTCAGGTAATTCGTAAAAAATTGATTTTTCAACTGGCGAAGCTTGACCTAACGATAAACTTGTTATTAATGCAAATACAGCCAAACTTAAAACTATTAAAATATTTACTAAGTTTTTTTTGTTTTTGAAAAATAATGTCACACGCTCAGAATAATTAACATGTATATAAGCAGCAATAACACCACTTAATAAACCTCCATATCTAAGATGTGTTAACATATAATAACCCCAAAACCATTCACTCCATTCGTCACCAAATACCTCTCTGTTGTATGGGATTTGAAAATCAAAAATATGAACAGAATAATAATAGGTTAAGACTATAGGAATAAAAGCTAATATAGAAAACAACAACGTTTTACTACGGAATTTAGGAAATAAAAATACTATTAAGAAAGGAATAACAATATAAAATTGTTCTTCAATTGCCAATGACCACGTCCAGCCCATGTATGAATCCCTAACATAATTATTTATATATAATAAATTAGACCAAGCAGATGGCCATCGTTCAGCACCATCTCCACTAAGAAAGTACAAAGCAATTATCATTGAAAAGAAATAAACAGGAAATAATCTTAGAAATCTCCTAATATAAAAAGATTTAAAATTTAAAGATTGAGTTCTCTTAAATTCTTTAAACAATATAGTTCCGATTAGAAAACCACTAATTACAAAAAATAGATCAACACCCAAATCCCCTTTTGTAATCCATACTGTTAATGGGTTTTGAACAACTACACTAAGTAATTCAGGAAACGTATTATACTGAAAAATCCACACATGAAATATAATTACCCATAATACAGCTATGGCTCTAATTCCATCAATTGCTTTAAAGTTATTTGCCGGTCTTTCTAGAAATATTTTTTTTAGATTCATTTTTTATATTAATTATTTAATTTGGGTCAAGTTAATACATTAATTTTGATATGCAATTAATATTCGATTTATTTTCTACTTTTAAAGAAAATATGTTGATTTAAATTTTAGTTAATCCTTACTACATTCATCCGTAATTAATTTACTGTTTACTGATATTTAATCTAAAAATAAACCAAATTTGTAGCAAAATACAGCCCAAGAAATTTATTAGCATCACCCCATATTTTTTTTAAAATACTTCATTTATACTTAAAATCTCTCAAATTAAAAAGCGATTTTTTTTATTTTGACATTTCACAATATGACTAAACACGAATATTTATTGAATGTTCTTTTAATTATATTTGTCTAAATTTCCTGGTAACCTCCTTTTTTTAGTAATAGCAAACCTATTAGTGCAAGCAAAAAAATTAGATAATTTTGTGTTATCATTTTTTTATATATTTAAATGTATAATAATCTTAATACCAATTAATTATAAAAACATTTTGACGATTACTTTTAGAACTAATTTTATTTATTTCATGTACTAATAACGTTAAAGAAGTTGAAGTAGACAAAAAAGCCAGAGAATGGATTTCATCTAAAAATAAATGCACAATAGAATCCGAAGATCAAGTTGAAATTGTGAAAAAATTAATTTCAAGTTATGCTTCAATGGATGCAAAAGCTGTTTTTGATACTTTAAGTATTAATGCTGCAATTTTAGAAGGTGTGTTTTTAGAATATCACTCAATTCATTCAAAATCGCTTTATTATTTGCCTTATACTCTTGAAAAAACAAGAAGTATAGTTCATAGTAACTTCGAAGCTAAATAAAAAAATGAAGAGGTTAAAAAAGACCATTTATTAGAGAAATTTCTTTTTGGTGAAGATGGAAAAATTCACCCATACGACAGTGGAGATCTGCTTTGTAATAAAAATTTAAATTATCACAAATGACTATACATTTCGGTATAGTCATTTCTTTTTTTACTTTTTAAACTCATCTAAATTGTTATTGAAAATTATTGCACTTTGCAATATAAAAGTTATATTAGCAATATATTAACCTAATATTAACTATTATGAGAAAATTAATTACAAGCCTATTTTTGGCTATTTTATCATTTTCTGTGTACGCACAAGATGATAAAACTTATGAATCTGCAACTTATGTTAACGATATTTCTGCATCTGAAATCCCTCGATTTGTAGAGCTTTACATAAAATTCACTAATATGTCTATGGGAGAAAACAGAACCCTAACTGGTGAATGGCTCTTTAGACATTGGTACGGATCGGGACACACATTTGTTATTTATAGCCAATACAAATCTATGGACGACTACCACAAAGATGCCGATATAGCCAATGAAAATATCAAATCAAAAATTAAAGCCATAGCTGATGAAAAAGCTCAAGAGGCTATAATGGATGAGTGGAGAGAATTAATGGGTTTTTGGAATAATCATACAGACGAAATTAGAGTACTCTACACTAAAACTGAAAATTATTCAGCTAAAGATGTCAATTTTGACGTTCCTTTTGTCATGTCTGTAGGTCGCTATAATTCTTCAGGAAGTTGGGGTGATTTGGGTAAGGGATTTTTCGATTGGAGTATTGCTCCTCAGGTTGATAGAGGTGAAGCTATGTCAGGCGGTGTATCATACCATTATATGGGATCTGGACCAGATGTTGAAGTTTGGCAATGCTACAATAGCTTGGTAGATTTTGCTAAAGCAGTAACTTCCAATGCCGAAGCGAGCGAGAAAGAGAAAGAAGGTCGTAAAGCTTTTTGGAGCCTTGCAGACGGTGGACATGAAGATCAAATTTACTTACACATAGGTCATGTCGACATGGAAAAAGGTGTTTTTGACCTTGCCGGTGAAGATCGATAGATTAGCTTTTAAAATTTAAATTATACAAAAAAAGAGGTTTAAAAAGACCTCTTTTTTTTGTCTTTCTGCAAAGTATTAAAAAATTAATCAAGAAAATTCTAAAGTTTTGTCGTTCAAAAGAGAAAAAAATGGATATACAGTGACTTTATTGGGGAATTTTTCTTCGGAAAAGGAGCAAGTTGTAAATCCATCTGTTAATGCTGTTGATTATGCTTCGGGAGATATAGAGTCTGCAGAAATTTTAACTTTAAATCCTTGGGGATTCAGGATTCTTGTTGAAAAGTAATTCATTCCAATAAACCATTCTTGGTTGAGTAAATTGAGAAAATGATTGTGAGATTTTTTCATTAACTTTCAGGTTGTTAAAAACAGTAGATATTGTTTAACTATAAAAAACATTAATGGATCTTTTGAACAAAATTGATTTTTCATGACTATTAATCAGCTTTATTAATTTATGATAGAAAAAATAGTTTTAGCTTTTTTGACATTTCTGATGTTGTATGGATGTTCTGAAAATAATTTGAACCAAGCTTTGAGTGGTGATATTCAAAGTGAATTCATATCTGCAGTTGATATATCTTCATTCCCAAAAATAGAATTGAATAATCCCGTTTTTAAGAATACTAACGGAAATACAGTCTCTTTTTTAGAATTTTTAAAGTCTAAAGGAATCAATACTATTAGAATTCGATTATGGGTCAATCCAATAGGCCAACATTCTAGTTTTGATGAAGTAAAATCATTTACGGAGTCTTTAAAATCTATGGGATTCAATATTTATTTAGCACTACATTATTCAGATACGTGGGCAGATCCTGGACAACAAATTACCCCACAAGATTGGCAAAATATACCCTACACAGCTTTGAAGGATGTTGTTTATAATTACACAAAAATGGTGGTTCAGCAAATAGATCCAGATATTATTCAAATTGGTAATGAGATTAATAATGGATTTCTTCATCCAGAAGGCAATATATATTCTCAACCAAGTCAGTTTATAGAGCTAATAAATGAAGGGATCCGAGCCGTTAGAGACTTTTCTTCCAGCCAAACCAAAATCATGTTACACTTTGCTGGACACCAAGGATCGGATGTATTTTTCAATTTTGTTAGTGATTTAGATTATGACATTATGGGGGTTTCATATTATCCCATTTGGCACGGTAAATCTTTATCAAAGTTGGAGCAAAACTTAATTCAGCTAAAAGCATTGTACAATAAAGAAATTATGATTGCCGAAACGGCCTACCCTTTTACCTTGGGATGGAATGATTGGACTAATAATATTGTTGGGCTTGAAGAACAATTGATTTTACCTGAATATCCAGCCACACCACAAGGCCAAAAAGAATTCGTAAAACAACTAAAAACAATGATATCAAATCTAGAAGGGGGCATTGGACTGTCCTATTGGGGCGCAGATCTAATTGCATGGAATGGGCCAGAATCAATTGAGGGTTCTCCGTGGGAAAATCAAGCTCTATTTGATTTTAATAATCAGGTCCTTCCAGTCCTCGATGTATTTGAAAACCTTTAATCACAACTGTAATACATTTGAATCAAAAAAAGCAAGCTCTTTATTTTGAACTTGCTTTTGGTTTATTAGTGACCCCGGCAGGATTCAAACCTGCAACCGCTGGAGCCGAAATCCAGTGCGCTATTCAGTTGCGCCACGAGGCCTATTATTAATTTATCCTAATAATTGTTTTACAGCTATTGAAATTGCCTTACCATCGGCTTTTCCAGCCAATTGTTTAGATGCTACTCCCATAACTTTACCCATGTCTTTCATTGAGGTAGCTCCAATCTTTTCAATAATTTCCGCAACTACTTTTTTCAAGTCTTCTTCATTCATTTGTTCAGGTAAAAATTGTGCAATAACCTCCACCTGAGCCAATTCTGGAGATGCCAAATCTTCCCTACCCTGTTCTTTGTATAAAGTTGCGCTATCTTTACGTTGTTTTACTAATTTTTGAAGTAATTTAATTTCCTCATCTTCACCTAAATCTTCTTTAGCTCCACATTTAGTTTTTGCCAATAATATTTCTGATTTAATAGCTCTTAATGATTCTAAAGCAACTGAATCTTTTGATTTCATAGCTTCTTTCATTTTAACCATAATCTTTTGTTGCAAGCTCATATTGAAAATTTTTAATAGTGCGAAGATAAAAAAAAAGAACTCGAAACCCCTCATTTTATAAAGAAGAATTTCGAGCTAAAACTTAGAAAACAAATCTAAGGTTTCTGGTCTTTGGGCTAATTTTTAATCAACATTGTCGTGTAAAAAAGAATTGTTAGATCGTAATTGAATATCATCATTATCATCTATATCAAGTGTTGTTCTTGATTGTGGTGTTTCTGATGAGTGCAAGGTATCATCTAATTCAACTCCCATACGTTTGTATGCTGGTTCTTTTTCTATTTCGTCAATATTTCTATTTACTTTATTATGAAATTTATAATTGAAATCTTTAAATTTTTCTCTTCTTTCAGCTGCTTTTGATTGCAACTCTGAAATAGTTAAATCTAATGGAGAAATTTCTTTGTGACCAACTACTTCAGTTTCATTAATATTTATTTCTATATTTTTTTCTGATCGTAAGGTTATATTTAAATCGCCCACTTCTTCCTCTAATGAAGGTTCCTTTTTAGCTTTAACCAAATTTTCTTCTAATTCAGTATAGTCTTCTAATGAAAAATAAACCTGTTCTTCTCTTTTTTTGACTGGCTCAACAACAGCATGGTCAACTACATCAATATTATTGATATCAACTTGTGGGGTTTCTATTGCTTTTGAAGTTTCTTCAACTTCTTTTTTTACTTCCTTTACTTCACTTAAAGGCAAATCAAATGTAAAAGCTATTTGCTCCGGTTCTTCATTAACTTCAATTACTTCATCTGTTTCATCGGCAACTGGCGTTATAACAAATTCTTCTTCATTTATAGTATCTACAGAAATTTCTTCATACACCACATCTAAATTTTTAATAAATTCGGTGGTAGGGATAATATTTATTTCATCTTCAACTTCTTCTCCTAAATCATACACTATTTTTTCTTCTTGAATAATTTCATTTTCCACCACATTTTCAACAATATTATCCGTTGAGCTATTTGTATGTTTTTCTACAATTGCATTCTCATTAAAATCATACTTTGCCTCCTGATCATCACCAAGGGTATGAATTATTTTTTTAGCTTCAGTGTTAGAAATTTCGTGTTGCTGATCTTTATCAAAACCTGTAGCAACAATTGTAACAGCTATTGCATCTCCTAACGATTCATCTTCACCTACACCCATAATGATATTTACATTTGATTTGGCTTCAGATTGAATAAAGTCGTTTATTTCACCTATTTCATCAATAGTAATTTCTTCAACTCCCGATACAATTAACAGTAGTACATTTTTTGCTCCTTTTATTTTATTATCATTTAACAAAGGAGAATCCAGTGCTTTTGAAATAGCTTCCTCAGAACGATTTACACCTGATGCCATTGCTGAACCCATAATAGCAGTTCCGCTATTTGAAAGTACTGTTTTAGCATCTTTCAAATCTATATTTTGTGTGTAATGATGTGTAATAACTTCAGCAATACCACGAGCTGCAGTTGACAATACTTCATCGGCTTTTGAGAATCCAGCCTTAAAGCCAAGATTGCCATAAACTTCTCGTAATTTGTTATTGTTAATTACTACTAAAGAATCAACATATTGTCGTAATTTTTCAACTCCATTTTGAGCTTGATCGGTACGCATTTTACCTTCAAAAGAAAATGGAATAGTTACAATACCTATAGTTAACAAATCTAGTTCACGAGCAACTCTTGCAATTACCGGAGCAGCACCAGTTCCTGTTCCACCACCCATACCAACGGTAATGAAAATCATTTTTGAATTGGTTGCTAACATTTTTTTAATTTCTTCAATGTTTTCTTCGGCCGCCTGCTCACCTACTTCAGGATTTGCACCTGCTCCTAAACCTTCAGTTAAAGAAACTCCCAATTGAATTTTGTTTGGAATTGGACTGTTTTGCAGTGCCTGAGCATCGGTATTACAAACTACAAAGTCAACTCCATTTATACCTTGGGAGTACATATGGTTTACAGCGTTACTACCTCCTCCTCCAACACCAATTACTTTAATGACGTTAGACTGATTTTTTGGTAAATCAAATGAAATGTTACTAAATTCTGGACTGCTCATAATTAGGGTATTTATATTTTTTGTTTGGTATATTGTTTTATTCGGCGTTATCTAAAAAATCTTTCAATTTATCTCCCCATTTTTCAAATATAGATTTCTTAGGTTCTTTAATTCTCTCTATTTCTGTTTCTGCCTGATTATCTATTTCTTCAGTCATCTCCTTGTCTTTCTCTTTATTTAATTCTTCAATTTCTAATTCTCGTGCTTTTTTCTTCTCTAAAATATTCAGACCGTTCATAAGCAACCCAACTGCTGTAGCATATTGAGGACTTGATAAATTTTCATCAGAATCTCCTGCTAAATTTTCATTAGGATATCCAATTCTTGTATCCATTCCAGTAATATATTCAACCAACTGTTTTAAATGTTTTAATTGAGCTCCTCCACCTGTTAATACTATTCCTGCAATCAATTTTTTCTTTGGTTCTTCGTGCCCGTAATTTTTAATTTCAGAAAAAACCTGTTCAATAATTTCAATTACTCTTGCATTTATAATTTTTGATAAATTTTTAAGTGTAATTTCCTTAGGATCTCTACCTCTTAATCCTGGTATAGAGACTATTTCGTGGTCTTTATTCTCACCTGGCCAAGCTGAACCAAATTTTGTTTTTAATAACTCTGCTTGTTTCTCAATAATAGAACAACCCTCTTTAATGTCTTCAGTAATCACATTTCCTCCAAAAGGAACTACAGCAGTATGCCTTATAATTCCATTCTTAAAAATGGCTAAATCGGTAGTTCCACCACCAATGTCAATTAAAGCTACACCTGCTTCTTTTTCTTCAGCACTTAAAACAGCTTCAGCTGAAGCTAATGGTTCTAAAGTAATTCCTGCCAAATCTAAACCAGCACTTTTAATACATCTTCCAATATTCCTGATAGATGAAACCTGACCTACCACAACATGGAAATTAGCTTCTAATCTTCCACCGTACATACCAACAGGTTCTGTAATTTCAGCCTGTCCATCAACTTTAAATTCTTGAGGAAGCACATGTATAATTTCTTCTCCCGGAAGCATAACTAATTTATATACTTGCTTTTCAAGTTTTTCTAAATCTTCATCTGATATAACATCTTCAGAATTTGGACGGGTGATATAATCGCTATGTTGTAAACTTCTAATATGCTGACCAGCTATTCCTACAACAGCTTCTGTTATTTTTATCCCAGAAACTGCAATAGCTTCATCAACAGCCATTTGAATTGACTGAATAGTTTGTGTAATATTATTCACAACTCCACGGTGTACACCTAAACTTTTTGCTTTACCCGTTCCCAGTAATTCAATTTTACCATATTCATTTCTACGACCTATCATAGCAACAATTTTTGTTGTTCCTATATCTAATCCTACTGAAATATCATTGTGTTCCATAATCTACTTTTTTGTACACACAACTTGGTTGCTGTATTTTAAATTTAAGGTTGAATAATTATCAATTGTTTTATCAACCATTGCTTTACTATAAAACGACTTTAGGTTTTTAAATTTTTGATGCAAATCATCCATTTTTCCTAAAATTATTTTGTTTTCGCCAACTCTTGTCTTAAAAACATATTCATTTTGTGGTGTTTTTTCAATTTCAACAAGTTGTTTTTTTAAAAAATTATCATTCAAAATAGTTGTTACTAGAAGATGAATTTCGGAGCAATCATTTTTTGAAACATTTCCCGAAACCAATAAAACTCTAGCTGCATGATTTTTTGATAAAGGCATTATTTTCGCCTGTCTATCAATATAATAACTTTCACTATTAGATAAAATTCTAGCAATAGGTGTTCGTTGTTTTATTTTAGTTTTTAACGAACCATCAACTGTTAAATACACAGCTGCATGCTCTACCATAGGGTGCGATAGTAAATTTGCCTCTAACTTGTGTAAATTTATAATAGATTTTGCCTTGTTTTTAGGTGATTCATTATTTTGTATTAACAACTTATTAACCATTTGATAGTCCATAAACAGGTTATTACCCTCTTCAAATTCTATTTGAATATTTGACACTTTTTTAGCACTATTTTTTTTATTTGAAAAACCAAACAAAAATACTACTAAACCTAGTAACAACAAAGCCTTTATGTAATTCCAATTAATTTTCAATGGTTAAATTTTCTTTAACTTTACCTACTAATTCACCTATATCTCCGGCACCCATCATTACAATTATTTGAGCATCAGATTTTAATATATTTGACACTAAATTATTTTTAGATGAAAGTTGCTTATTTTCCAATTCTATTTTATTTAACAACCACTTAGAATTTACACCTTCAATAGGCAATTCACGAGCGGGATAAATATCTAACAATATCAACTCATCAAATTTTGAAAGGCTTTCTGAAAAATCATCTACAAAATCCCGAGTTCTACTATACAAATGAGGCTGAAAAACTCCTAAAATTTTCTTTTTAGGGTACATTTCTCTTACCGTATTTTTAATAGCATTAATTTCAGTAGGATGATGCGCATAATCATCAATCAATACTAAATTTTCTGTGTTAATTTTATATGAAAACCTACGCTTAATACCTTTAAATGTTAGTAAAGCCTTAGCAATGACCTGAATTGCTATTCCGCAACTATTTGCCATTGCCAAAGCCGCCACTGCATTTAGCACATTATGTTTTCCTGGTAATGTTATTTTGATATTTTCAACATACTCCTGTGGTGTTTGTATATCAAAAACATAACTACCTTCTTTTATTCTTAAATTTACTGCATTGTAATCAGCATGTTCCTCTATTCCATAGGTTAAACCTTTAATTGGCAACCCTTTTTTCACTATTAAAATATCGCTAACTTTTGAAGCAAACTCCTTAAATGAATTTTCTAATTCTGATGCCTCCTCATAAATATCTAAATGATCAACATCCATTGATGTAATACAAGCAATATTAGGTGACAGCTTTAAAAATGAACGATCAAATTCATCAGCTTCAACTACAGTAATTTCATTACCACCTAGTATTAAGTTTGAATTGTAATTTTCTGAAATACCCCCTAAAAAAGAAGTAGCATTTACATCAGCTTCTTTTAATATATGACCAAGTATCGCTGAAGTAGTTGTTTTTCCATGTGTTCCGGCCACTGCCAAACAATGGGAATTTTTTGTTATTTCACCCAGCACTTCTGATCGTTTAAGAATTGGGTAATTATTTATCTTAAAAAATAATAATTCAGAATGATTCTTTTGAATTGCCGGAGTGTAAACAACAAGTGTTTCTTTCTTATTTTTAAACTTTTCTGACACTAAATTAATATCATCTTCAAAATGTATTTTTATCCCTTCATTTTGAAGTGTACTGGTAATTTCGCTTGCAACTTTATCGTACCCTTCAACATTCTTCCCAGTAGCATTAAAATAACGAGCAATTGCACTCATTCCAATACCGCCAATACCAATAAAATAAACGTTATGTATACTATTTAAATTCAATTACTGTATTAGTTTATTAATTTCTTCAACAATAGTTTTTGTTGCATTTGGCAATGCCATTTGCTTAATATTTTTACTTAAATTTTGCTGTAACTTATCACTTTTCAACAATTCAGAAAAGAGAGTTTGAAACATCTCCAACTCTGGCTCCTTTAGCATTAATGCTGCATTATTATTTGAAATTGCTAACGCATTTTTTGTTTGATGATCTTCTGACACATTTGGAGAAGGAATAAAAATTACAGGCTTTCCAACAATACATAATTCAGAAATACTCCCAGCACCAGCTCTACTGATAAGGAAATCGGCAGCAGCGTATGTCAAATCCATTCTGTTTAAAAAATCAAAAGTTTGAATGCCTTTTAGATTGTTATATTTTTTAAACTCATTGTAATATAATTTTCCTGTTTGCCAAATCACCTGAACATTGTTTTCAACCAACCAATTCAGCTGTTTTTGAATTAAATTATTAATCGTTCTCGCGCCCAAACTTCCACCTATTACCACCAATGTGCTTTTACTTGTATCTAACCCAAAATACTCAATAGCCTCTTCTCTTTTACTATCTATTTCTAATAAATCTTGACGAACAGGATTCCCAGTTTTAATCATTTTTTCAGAAGGAAAAAATCGTTCTAAATTGTCATAGGCCACACAAATTTTATCTGCTTTTTTTCCTAACAATTTATTGGTAATTCCAGGAAATGAATTTTGTTCCTGAATCAAGGTTTTTACCCCTAAAATTTTTGCAGCATACAATGTTGGGCCACTTGCAAAACCACCAGTACCAATTACAATATTTGGTTTAAACTTTCTAATTATTTTTAGTGCATTCCATAAACTATTAATTAGTTTAAAAGGAAATGCTAAATTTTTTAATGTTAAGCTTCGCTGAATTCCAGAAATCCACAAACCTTTAATTTTGTAACCAGCCTGAGGAACTTTTTCCATTTCCATACGATCCTTAGCACCTACAAACAAAAATTTAGCATCAGGGTATATTGCTTTTAGTTCGTTAGCTATTGAAACTGCTGGGTAAATATGCCCACCTGTTCCACCTCCGCTTAATAATATGTTAACCGATTGTTTCATGTAACACGTCTAATGGATTTTCTTCCTTATTTTCAGTATTTTTTTTCTCTTTGTTTGCACTAACACTTAAAACAATTCCTATTGCAAGACAGGTCATCCAAACAGATGTACCCCCACTACTTATTAATGGTAATGTTTGACCTGTTACGGGGAATAAATTTACCGCAACAGACATATTTATAATTGCCTGAAAAATAATTGGAATGCCCACACCTATAACTAAAAGTGAGCCAAAAACACTACTAGCATTTTTTGCCGCCACAACAATTCGGAATAACAATAAAAAATAAAAGACGATTACTGATAGTGCTCCAAAAATCAATCCGTATTCTTCAACAATTATTGCAAAAATAAAATCGGAAGAGGACTGTGGTAAAAAGTTTTTTTGAATACTTTTTCCCGGACCTCTACCCGTTAAACCTCCACTAGCAATGGCAATTTTCGCCTTTTCAACCTGATAACCTTCTTGAGCATCTTTATTTGTAAAATTCTCAATTCTGCTTATCCAAGTATCTACTCTATTTGGCATTGCACTAGGAAATGCCTTAGCTAAAAGAATAAATAATGTTAATGCTGCAACACCAATTCCAATAACCGATAGCAAATATTTAATTGGATAACCACCAATTAAACAAACCAATAATACCATTGAAAAAACAATTGCTGTGGTTGAAAAGTTTGCAGGTAAAATTAAACCTAACACAAGTGCTACTGGAAGCCAAAGTGGTAAAATACTTTCTTTAAAAGTGATTGTGTTTTCCTTATTTCTAGCTAAATAACGCGCTACATATACCATTAAAACAACACTAGCAAAGGTTGAAGTTTGAAAACCAACTCCTAAAAAAGGAATTTGAATCCATCTACTTGCATTTGCACCTCCCACAATAGTTCCTTGAGACAAAGTAAAAACTAATAATAAAATTACTAGTGGGAGCATAATTACCGAACCGCCACTAAAATACCTGTAAGGAATTTTATGAACTCCATAAATAATTAAAAACCCAAAAAATAACAGCACAATATGCTTTATCAGGTGATATGTTGGCGTACCTAAATTCACTACATATACCAAATTGGTACTTGCGCTGTAAACAGGCATAAATGACAAAAATGCTAATATGAGCACAATAGCCCAAATAGCTCTATCACCTTCAATATTTTTTAAAATATTTTTCATTTATAATGCTCTAACTGCATTTTTAAACTTTCTACCTCTATCTTCGTAATTATCAAATAAATCAAAACTTGCACAAGCCGGAGATAAAAGCACTGTATCTCCTTTCTCTGAAATTTTATAAGCAACTTTAACTGCCTCTTCTGCACCAACAGTTTCAACAATTAAATCCACAACATTTGAAAAAGTTTGCACAATTTTCTGATTGTCAACACCCAAACAAACGATAGCTTTAACTTTTTCTCTTACCAGCGACATTAACTCTAAATAATCGTTTCCCTTATCAACACCTCCAACTATCCATACTGTTGGAGTTTTCATACTTTCCAAAGCATAATAAGTTGCGTTAACATTGGTTGCTTTTGAGTCGTTTATATATTGAACCCCATTTATTTTAAGCACATTTTCCAATCTGTGTTCTGCACCTTCAAAATCTTCCAAACTTTCTCTAATTGTATTCTTTCTAACTTTCAACAAAGAAGCCGCCATGGCAGCTGCCATTGCATTTTTTGTATTGTGTTTTCCTTTTAATGCTAAAGTGCTTATACTCATTATCGTATCTTCTTTTTTATATTTTATAACTATGTTTTCGTCTTTTAAAAAAACTCCTTTTTCTAACTCTTTTTCCAATGAAAATGGAAGCAATGTTGCTTTCACCTTGTCTTTATTTTTTGAAAGCCATTTTTTTATGACTTCACCATCGTAATCGTAAATCAAAAAATCTTCTTCAGTTTGATTTTCTGTAATTCTAAATTTTGAATTGATATAATTTTCAAATTTGTAATCATACCTATCTAAATGGTCAGGTGTTATGTTAGTAATTATTGCAATATGAGGTGCAAAATTTACTATTCCGTCTAATTGAAAACTACTTAATTCAAGCATATGAATATCAAAATTGTTTTCAGCCACCTGTTGAGCAAAACTATCTCCAATATTTCCAGCCATTCCAACATTTAAACCACCTTTTTTCAAAATGTGATTTGCAAGCATGGTAGTAGTGGTTTTTCCATTTGAACCTGTAATTCCAATAATTGTTCCGTTGGTATATTGAGCTGCAAATTCAATTTCGGAAATAACCGAAATATTCCGTTTATGTAGCTCCTGAATTAAAGCTACTTTATCTGGAATTCCAGGACTTTTCATCACAACGTCTGCTTCAAATATTTTTGACTCTGTGTGCTTTCCTTCTTCAAAAGAAATTTCATTAAGTAAAAGAACTTGTTTATATTTTTTCGCAATTGCTCCTTTGTCAGAAACAAAAACATCAAAACCTTTATATTTTCCAAGAATAGCTGTTCCTACTCCACTTTCCCCTGCCCCAATTACAACCAGTTTCATTTATCTCAACTTTAACGTTACTATTGTAAACACAGCTAACATAATTCCAATAATCCAAAAGCGTGTTACAATTTTACTTTCGTGATAACCTGATTTCTGGTAATGATGATGCAATGGCGACATTTTAAATATTCGCTTTCCAACGCCATATTTTTTCTTTGTCATTTTAAAATATGAAACCTGCAAAATCACCGATAAATTTTCAATTAAAAATATTCCTGCCAATATTGGAATCAATAATTCTTTACGCACAGCAATTGCCAGTACCGCTATAATTCCACCTATTGTTAAACTTCCTGTATCGCCCATAAAAACTTGCGCAGGAAATGTATTATACCATAAAAACCCTATTAACGCACCTACAAATGCTGCAATAAAAATGGTCATTTCACCTGAATTTGGAATGTACATAACATCCAAATAATCTGCGAAAATAATATTTCCTGAAACCCAGGTAAACACACCTAAAGTGAGCACTATTATAGCCGAGGTTCCAGCGGCTAATCCATCAATACCATCTGTTAAATTTGCTCCATTCGAAACTGCTGTAATGATAAAAATTACAATTGGTATAAAAATTATCCAGGCAAAATCCTTCATCCCATTTCCCATCCAAGAAATTATCTTCGAATAATCTAGTTCGTTGTCTTTTAAAAACGGGATAGTTGTTTTTGTTGATTTTTTCGCATCTGTAAATAACACGGGCACGCCTTCTTCAGTTGCGTACTGAAATTCATTAGGCAATTGCTCTTTCATTGTTACATCTGGATGAAAATACAACATAGCTCCAACAAACAAGCCTAATGTAACTTGTCCTAAAATCTTGAATCGCCCCTTTAAACCGTCTTTATCTTTTTTAAATATTTTAATATAATCATCCACAAAACCAATGCTACCCATCCAAATTGTGGTAACCAATAAAATAACGATATATACATTGTCAATTTGAGCAAATAATAATACCGGAATTAAGGTTGAAAAAATAATTATTAGACCTCCCATTGTTGGAGTTCCAGCTTTTTCAATCTGCCCATGCAAACCTAAATCTCGAACCGATTCACCAACTTGTTTTCGTTGTAAATAATTAATTATTCGCTTACCATATATCGTAGAAAACAACAACGATAAAATAAACGCCATAGCTGAACGAAAGGAAATATATTGAAATAAGCTTGCGCCTACTAAACTGTAATTTTCCTCTAAATATTCAAATAAATAGTATAACATAACTTAACTTTCTATGGCTTTTAATAGTTGTGATAATTTTTCAAAATCACTAAAATAACTTCGTTCCCCATTCACCTCCTGATAGGTTTCATGACCTTTACCTGCTAACAAAATGATATCTCCTTTTTTGGTGAATTTTATAGCAGTTTTTATTGCCTGTTCTCGATCTAAAACCGAAATAGTTTTTTTAAAATTTTGAGCATCTACCCCTGTTTCCATTTCTTCAATAATAGTTTGAGGGTTTTCACTTCTTGGGTTATCAGATGTAAATATTACCTGAGAACTTAGGAGAGATGCTATGCGCCCCATAACAGGGCGCTTAGCCTTATCTCTATCTCCACCGCATCCCACAACGGTTATAACTTGTTCGTTTCCAGTCCTAATATCATTAATTGTTTCCAATACATTTCTTAAAGCATCAGGCGTATGGGCATAATCTACAATTGCGGTTACACCATCACCGGACATAAAATATTCGAACCTCCCAGAAACATTTCCCAACCTACTTATTTCAGTCAATGCTTCTGTATTATCAATATTTAATAATGAAGCTACCCCATAAACAGCTAGTAAATTATAAGCATTAAAACTGCCTATTAATTTTGTCCAAACTTCATTTCCGTCAATGTTTAATAATAATCCTGAAAACTGATTTTCTAGTATTTTAGCTTTAAAATCTGCCATAGTTTTTAAAGCGTATGTATATTTTTTAGCAAGTGTATTTTGAAGCATTACACTACCATTTTTATCGTCACTATTTACCAGTGCAAACGCTGTTTTTGGCAATGAATCAAAAAATGATTTTTTAACATCTCTGTACTCCTTAAAAGTGTTATGATAATCTAAATGATCGTGCGTTAAGTTTGTAAAAACACCGCCTATAAATTCCAATCCTTCGGTTCTTTTTTGATGAATTCCGTGTGAACTCACCTCCATAAAACAAAACTCAACACCTTCTTCAACCATTTCATTCAAATACTTATTAATTTGAACCGAATTTGGCGTTGTATGTGTTGCTGCATATTCCTTCTCGTTAACAACTATTTTAACTGTTGAAAGCAATCCAGTTTTATAACCTAAATTTTTAAATAACTGACATAACAAAGTTGCAATGGTAGTTTTACCATTTGTCCCTGTTACTCCAATCAATTTTAATTTTGAAGAGGGATTTTCAAAGTAATTAGACGCAACTTTGGCTAAGGCTCTATTAGTATCTTCTACCTGAACATATGTTATTTTTTCATTCAATGTAACTGGTAAGTTTTCACAAATAATGGTTTTTGCTCCAAGCTTAATAGCTTTATCAATAAATTTATGCCCATCGAATACCAATCCTTTTTGAGCTACAAATAAACTACCGTCTACAACTCTTCTCGAATCATACTCAACATTTGATACCAATTTTTGAATATCACCAGAAATAGTAATAACCGAAACCTTGTGCAATATGTCTTTTACAGTTTTCAATTAGCCAAGAATTAATTTAATGGTTGCACCTTTTATTAATATTTCACCTTCAGAAATTGATTGCTTCTTTACTTTGCCTTTACCAGTATAATCTACTTTTAAACCTAAATTTTCAAGAAAAGGAATAGCATCCATCAATGCCATTCCTTTTACACTTGGGATTGAGTTAAATTCCTTATCTGAAGCAATATTGTATCTATTAAAGTTATTTCTAACCTTATTAAATGATGGGACTTTGTTTTCTGTTTTATGGAAAATATGATTTGACGTGTAAATTTTCTGAGCGATATCTTTAAACACCGGTCCTGATACATCAGCTCCATAATAACCTTTATGAACTTTTGGCTTACTAATTACTACAATACACGAATATTTTGGGTTTTTCGCAGGAAAATAACCCGTAAAAGAGGAACTGTAAAATTTATCTTGAACCCATTGTTCATAATTACCATACTCAATACGTGCAGTACCTGTTTTACCTGCCATAGAAAAATTATCAGAATACAATTTTCTTCCAGTCCCGCGCTTTACCACATTTTTTAATACTTCCTGTACTTTTTTAATTGTTTCCCTCGAGCAAATTGATTTATCAATTATTTCTTTTTCAAAAACTTCAATACTTTTGTCTCTTGATTTAATTTCTTTTACAAATCGAGGCTTTACCATTTCGCCATTGTTTGCAATCGCATTGTAAAAAACCAATGTTTGTAGTGGCGTTAACATTAAATTGTATCCATAAGAAATTGATGGCAAAGCATTTTTACTCCATAATTTATGATTAGGATCAGGTAAAATAGGTGTTCCCTCACCTTTAATTGGTAGACCAATTTTTTTATCTAAGTGCATTCCTTTTAACAAATTAATAAACTTGTCAGGATCTTTTTTAAAGTTATCTTCAATTAAACGTGCAAAACCTATATTAGAAGAAACTTCTAAAGCACGTGCAGCTGAAATTTCCCCATAACCTCCGCGCTTAGAGTCATTGATAAATCTACCATGCATTCTGAATCTTCCTGCTCCAGTATCAACAACAGTACTTGTATCAATTACCTTGGCTTCCAAAGCTGCCACTAAGGACATCAACTTAAATGCTGAACCAGGCTCTTGTGATTCGTACACTGCATAATTTCTTTTTTCAAAATATTTTCCTTCAGAAGTTCTACCTAAATTAGATATTGCTTTTACCTCACCTGTTTCTGTTTCCATCACCACTACACAGCCGTGATCAGCATTGTAATACTCTAACTGGCGCAATAAAGAATGATGCGCTATATCTTGAATATTAACATCAATGGTTGTTATAATATCCTTTCCATCAACAGGTTCTTTTTCATTGTTATCATTGATTGGCTTCCATTGTCCTTTAGCAATTTTTTGCTTCATCCTCCAACCATAATTTCCTCTTAAATACTTTCTATACGCGCCCTCTATTCCAGGTGCGCCCCTGTAATCATCATAACCTATGGTTCGCTCAGCTACCTTTCCTAGCGGATGTGCTCTAACAGTAGATTGCTCAGCAATGAAACCACCCTTATACATTCCTAAATTAAAAATTGGAAAACTTTTTATTTTTATATAATCGTTGTATCCTAATTTTCTTGCAATAAACAGGTAACGGTTTTTAGTATTTCTAGCTTTTCTAATTCTGGTTTCCCAATAAGAAGTTGATTTACCCAACATTTTTGAAAGCTCTCTTGCCAGACTTCTTATATTTTTCTCAAAAACTTCCCCATTAACTGTATAAGCATCCATTCTAATTTCAAATTGAGACATAGACGTTGCCAACAAGCTACCATCGGACGAAAATACATTTCCTCTATTGGCAAAAATAGTATCATTTCTTAATGTAAGTTGCTCTGAAAGATTTCGGTATTTTTCACCATCAGCAAATTGAATGTTTGTGAGACGGACAATTATTGCTACCAAAAAAATTGTGATAAACACAAATACGAAGTATAATTTATTTACTATGCCGTTTTGGGTAACTGCCAATTTATTTGTTTTTCTTTGAAATTACTTTTATTACTTGTGGAGGAGTTTCACTAGGAATCAATCCTTGACCACCCACTTTTCTTCTAACTGTTGACTCTAACATTACTTTCATTGATATTGAACGTGTATCAACAAACTCTGCTCTTAATTCTTTTATTTCTTTATTAAGTCTTGCTATTTCCATTACTTTCTTATCCGAACTATGTGAACTTGCAATCATCATCAACATTAAAAAAACCAAAAAAGAAATAAAGCGCCAGTTTTTGAAGGAATCTTCACTTACCAAATATTTACCCCGCAATAAACTGTATATTCTACTTTTTACTGACATTAAGCTAATGTTGCTATTCGTAATTTTGCGCTACGCGCTCTATTGTTTACTTTAATTTCCTGATGTGTTGGAACAATTAGTTTTCCAACTTTTTTTAATGGAACCTTTATGTTTCCAAAAAAATCTTTTTCAGGCTCTCCCTCAAACAAACCATTTCTAATAAACCGTTTTACCAACCTGTCTTCAAGGGAGTGATATGAAATAACACTCAACCTTCCATTTTCATTCAACAGCTCAGGTATTTGACTTAAAAATTCCTTCAACACTTCAATTTCCTGATTCACCTCAATTCGAATTGCTTGAAATATTTGAGCTAAAATTTTATGCTCTTTTGCTTTAGGAACAAAAACATCTAACAACTGCTTCAACTCAAAACTTGTTTTTATTTTACCTTTTGAACGTGACTCTACAATTTTTTTTGCAATAGCCCTCGCACTTCTCAATTCACCATATTGAAACAAAATATCTGCTAACTTTTCTTCCTCATAAACATTAACTACATCAAAAGCTGAAACCGCTCCAGATTGATCCATTCTCATATCTAGTTCCGCATCAAATCTTGTTGAAAAACCTCTTTCTGCTTCATCAAACTGATGCGAGGAAACTCCTAAATCAGCTAGAATTCCATCAACTTTTTTTACTCCATAAAATCTCAAATACCTTTTTATAAACCTGAAATTTTGAGGAATCAATGTGAACCTATCATCATCAATAGCATTTCTTTGCGCATCTTCATCCTGATCAAAAGCAAACAACCTTCCGTCTTCACCAAGGCGCTTCAAAATCTCTTTCGAATGACCACCTCCACCAAAAGTAACATCAACATAAACTCCGTTTGGTTTAATTTTCAAACCATCAACGCTTTCGTTTAATAAAACAGGGCTATGATACATTTCCATCGGCATTATTTTGATTACCCATTACTTTTTCAGCTAAATCGGCGAAATCTTCAGAAGCATCATCAACAGATTGCTCATATCTTTCCTTGTCCCAAATTTCAATAATGTTTACAGCTGAAGAAAGAACAACGCTTTTTGTTATACCCGCAAAAGCCAATAAATCTTTTGGAATTAAAATTCTTCCAGAAACATCCATCTCAACCATCTTAACCCCAGCATTAAACTTTCTTATAAAAGCATTATTTTCTCTTTTAAATCTATTTAATTGATTCACTTGATTATTTAATACCTCCCACTCACTTATTGGATACAACTCCAAACAAGACTCAAAAACCGAACGCTTTATCACAAAACCATCTTGTAACGAAACACCAAGCTGTTTTTTAAAAGAAGCTGATAACGAGACTCTTCCCTTTACATCAGCCTTGCATTCATATGTTCCAATTAGGTTTACCATTTTTCTTGTGTATAGTTTCAAAAGTATAAAATTTTTCCCACATTTTACCACTTTCACCCACTTTGTTGATAACTTTTGCCACAATCAACTTTTTTATAGTTATAAAATTGAATTA
>ERZ1046740.360-NODE-360-length-39066-cov-35.849453_pt1 | contig 39066 bp, 35 predicted proteins | sample MGYA00383093_ERZ1046740 | MGnify/ENA primary metagenome ERZ1046740 (study PRJEB29581, sample SAMEA5548363) | metagenome | biome: marine; feature: coastal; material: water | depth 25 m | study: Short-term variability in the microbial, nano- and picoplankton... | reverse complement strand
ACTATGTGACTAAATATTTATTAAAACTCAACGCCGAAAAAAGGAAAAAGACGAAGTAATTTAGGCGGGAACAAACACCATTTGTCTATCATCTAGGTTAACCGAAGCCACCTGAATTTTGATAGAATCACCCAAACGAAAAACTTTACCACCACGCTCGCCTTTGAGTTGATGATGAATTTCATCAAAGTTGTAATAATCGTCTTTCATGTCACGAATAGAAATCATGCCTTCGGTATAGATATCAGTCAGCTCAATAAAGATACCGAAAGCAGCAACACCAGAAATCACACCATTAAAGGTTTCACCCACTTTATCACGCATATATTCGCATTTAAGCCACTGCTCAACATCTCGAGTGGCTTCGTTTGCTCTACGCTCTGTGGCTGATAACTCAGCGCCTAACTCTACCATTCTCTTGCTAGGCTTTCGAGTTTTTTTGTTAAGAACACGCTTAATTGCACGATGTACCAGCAAGTCAGGGTAACGTCTGATTGGCGAAGTAAAATGCGTGTAGTCATCAAATGCCAAGCCAAAGTGTCCTTCATTAGCAGGCGTGTAGACCGCTTGCTTCATAGTACGAAGAACAACTGTTTTAATGATGTTCTCGTCGTCTCTACCTTTGGCGTCTTCTAGGACTTTAGCAAAATGTTTAGATTCTGGCTGTATGCCACCATCCAAAGTTAAACCAACTGCCGTTAAAAACTGACGTGTTGCTTCAACTTTCTCTGCGGTTGGCTTAGGGTGAATACGGTACAAAAAATCTTCATCGTTTTCAGCTAAAAACTTTGCTGTGGCTTGGTTTGCCATCAGCATACATTCTTCGATCAGTTTGTGTGCGTCATTACGAGAGGTTGCGACGATGTTGTCAATTTTTCCGTTGTCGTCAAATAAAACTTGAGTTTCAATGCGATCAAAATCCATCACGCCACGTTTGGTTCTAGCATCTTTAAGGGCTTTGTATAGGTCATACAAGGCATTTAAATTATCCATAACGTTTGCATACTGCTGGGTCAACTCTTTATCGCCCTGCTCTAAAATCTTGCCAACCTTGGTGTAAGTTAAGCGCGCATGTGAAAACATCAGCGCTGGGTAAAATTTATAATCAATCAAATTGCCTTGTGCGTCAATATTCATCTCACAAGTCATGCATAGACGCTCTACATCAGGATTGATTGAACACAGTCCGTTTGAGAGTTTTTCAGGCAACATTGGCACCACACGACGTGGAAAATAAACCGAATTACCACGCTCTATTGCATCCATATCAAGTGCCGATTCTTCTTCAACATAATGTGAGACATCTGCAATTGCCACCACCAACTTCCAGCCATTGCTGGTAGGTTCAGCAAATACGGCATCGTCGAAGTCTTTTGAATCTTCACCATCAATGGTAACCAACTTCATGTCGGTAATATCAACACGCCCTACTTTATCTTCTGCAGTGACTTCAGTTGGCAAGCTTTGAGTTTGCGCTAAGGCTTCTTCTGAAAAATCAACAGGAATGCCGTTACGGTAAAGCGCTGCTTCAGTTTCAACACCTTCATCCATATAATCGCCTAAAATTTGGATAATCTTGCCTTGTGCAGGTGTTTTAAAGGTGGGTGCTTGGGTAATCTCAACAACAACAATTTGCTGATCTTTGTTTTCATCACTGGTTTCAGAAATGTCGATATTGTTGCAAATACGCTTATCATCAACAACAATATAAGCACCTTTAGAACCAAAATGTAAACGACCTACAACACTTTTAAGACTTTTAAGAACCTCAATAATCTCAGAGTCACCACGTGCGTCCAACATTCTTGCTTTAACTCTATCGCCATGAAATACTTGTCTCATCTGATAAGCAGAAAGACGCAAATCTCGACCGCCTTCATCCAACATGACAAAACCAAAGCCTCGTGGGTGTGCACTAATCGTGCCAGTCATTATGTCTCTCTCACTATCAAAAATACTATATTCACCTTCACGATTACAGCTCAACTGCCTGTCACGCACCATCGCTCTAAGGCGGTGTGTTAAAGGTTTTTTCTGTTTTCCGCTAACCTCAAGCACATCATACAAATCGTACTGCGTTAACGCTTGCTTGGCCACATGCTCAAGAATGTATTCTCTTGAAGGGATTGGGTTGTCGTACTTTTCTGATTCTCTTTTTTGGTGAGGGTCGCTCATAATAAAAGCCTTGTGTAATTAATAAGTGTTGTAAATAATTGGCAAAGTGTTGGGTTTTGTCAGTTATTCATCAAACGGGTTGTTTAATATCAATGTTTCATCACGGTCTGGACCCGTGGATAAAATATCTATCGGTAAATTTGAAAGTTCTTCAATCTTACGAATATAGTCTTGTGCTTGTTGTGGTAGGCTGTCAAATGAGTCTGTGCCAATGGTAGAAGTTTTCCAGCCAGGCATTTCAATATAAACAGGTTTGGCATCAGCATAACCTTGTGCGTCGTATGGTGGTGTTGTAATTTTCTCGCCATTCAACTCATAAGCAATACAAATCTTAATGCTGTCTAATGAATCTAACACATCCAGTTTGGTTAAGCAAATACCTGTCACAGCATTGAGTTTAAACGAGCGATTAAGTGTCACCATATCTAACCAACCACAACGGCGCTGGCGACCTGTGGTAGCGCCAAATTCATGCCCTACTGTGCCCAATACTTTGCCAATAGCGTCGCCTTTATCGGCTGCAACATCGTAAACCAGTTCTGTTGGAAAAGGTCCGCCACCAACACGTGTGGTATAAGCCTTAACAATACCAACTACATAGTCAATGTCAGTAACACCAACACCCGAACCTGTTACTGCGCCACCTGAAGTGGTGTTTGATGAAGTAACAAATGGATAAGTGCCTTGGTCAATATCAAGCAATGCACCTTGTGCGCCCTCAAATAGAAGATTTTCATTGTCGGCAATATGTTGATGAATTTGCTGTGTAACGTCAGTAATCATTGGAACAACAGTTTGCGCTTGCGCCAAAGTTTCTTTTAAAACCTCATCATAATCCAATGCCTCAGCGCCGTAATAATGCGTTAGTGCAAAATTATGGTATTCCATCACATCTTTAAGTTTTTGTGCAAAAGCTTCGGTGTCTAATAAATCACCGACACGCAATCCACGGCGCGCTACTTTATCTTCATACGCAGGACCGATGCCATTGCCTGTCGTGCCAATAGCAGCTTTGCCACGTTTGAGTTCACGTGCATTATCAAGCGCCACATGGTAAGGCATGATTAATGGACAGCCTGGTGAGATTTTTAAGCGTGAATGCGCTTCGACGCCAGCGACAGTCAATTCGCCCAATTCCTTAATCAAGGCAGACATTGAAAGCACAACACCATGACCAATTAAACATTCGACATTCTCGCGCAAAATCCCTGAAGGAATAAGGTGTAGAACGGTTTTATTGCCATCGATAACCAAAGTGTGTCCTGCGTTATGTCCGCCTTGAAAGCGTACCACGCTAGAGACTTTATCGGTGATTAGGTCAACAATTTTACCTTTGCCTTCATCACCCCATTGGGTGCCAATAATAACGACATTTTTTGACATAGTTTTTTTTAAATCCTTTAAGCTGTTAAAAATTTTAAATCGAATGAAAAGCCTGTTGCCGCTCTTGGTCGTCCAAATGATTCACTTAAACCATTGTAACGACCACCCTGCGCCAAGGCCTTAGAATAGTTTTCGTTATAAGCAGAAAACACAACACCTGTGTGGTACTCATAGGCCTTAAGCTCTGCAAGATCAACCACAACTTCAGCATCTGCTGCATCTAATTGCGCGGTAATTGCCAACAAATCTTGAATAGCTGCTTTTGCCTTAGGTAGGTCTTGAAATATACCTAAGGCTTCATCCAACACACTAACATCGCCTTCTAATTTCATTAATGCGTTAAATTTATGCGCATTTTCAAGTTTGTTGTTACTTAAAAATACAGCCAAATCTGGCACAGAGCGTTTAATGAAGATTTGTCTGAGCGCTGATGTTTGTTCATCATTTAGTGCTTCTGTTGCGATAAGCGCATCAAACACGCCAACATTACCCAAGCTTAGTGTTGGTTGAATAGAAAGCAACTTCAAACTCTCAAGCATTAATCCAATCACTTCAACATCAGCCTCAACGCTATCAGAGCCGTACAACTCCGCGCCTGCTTGAATCGGTGAACGTGACGTGTAAAAATCATCTGCCTTGGTTTGCAAAACCGCATTAACATAACAATATCTTGCAACTTTATCATCGCTTTGCTTGGCGTCAATACGTGCTATTTGCGGGGTAATATCAGCGTGCACACCTAGCATTTTGCCACTGATAGGGTCCAGAAATTTAAACGTCTTTTCATTGACGGCATTGCTGGTTAACAATAATGATTCAATATGTTCTACCATCGGCGGAATAACCAGCGCAAACCCTTTGTCAGCATACAAATCAATCAATTGGCGACGCACACGCTCAAACGCCAACGCTCTATCACCAGTTAACTCATCAATGCCTTCAGGTAGTTGCCAAGTATTCACTATGAGGCCTTTGTGTCGTTATGGATGATAAGCAAAGAACTCACTATTTCACTGTTGGATTGAAGTGGCGGAAAAACTCCGTATTAGGATTCAGAACCATAATGTCGCTTTGATTTGAAAATGACTTTTTATAAGACTCTAACGAACGGTAGAAGGAATAAAATTCTGCATTTTCATTATAAGCTTTTGCATAATTATTGGCAGACAGCGCATCACCTTCACCGCGAATTTTTTCAGAATCACGATACGCATTTGCCAAAATAATGGTACGCTCTTTATCGGCTGCAGCACGAATAATTTCCGCTTCCTCTGCACCTTTAGATCTAAATTCTTTAGCAACACGCTGGCGCTCTGCTTGCATACGACGATAAACAGAGTTTGACACCTCTTGAGATAAATCAATACGTTTAATGCGCACATCAACAATCTCAATACCAAACTCACCAATATCTTTTTTCGCCAATTGCGTGATGTTCGACATAATTTCACTACGCTCACCAGAAACCACATCAGCAATGGTACGCTTAGAAAACTCGCTCTTGAGTCCTGTTTTAATAATCTGTGCAAGACGGTTATTGGTTCTTGCCATATTACCACCTGTAGACTTGTAAAACTGTTCGGCATCGGTAATGCGCCATTTCACATAAGAATCAACAATAACGTTTTTCTTTTCACCCGTTAAAAAACGTTCTGCGGGTGCATCAAGGGTTTGAATACGATTGTCAAACTTCACCACATTATTGACGAATGGGGTTTTAAATTTAAGCCCTGACTCTTTCTCAACCGTAATAATTTCACCTAAGCGTAATTTGATTGCCGTTTCTGTTTCGCTCACTGTATATAACGCTGAAGCACCAACAAATAACACAGCTGCCAAAAGTATGATTGCAATTTTTTTCATTATCTTACCTCCCTACTACGGAAAACATTTCTAACGCCACCCGTTTGCTGTTGTGTTTCCAACGAGCCATCTTTAATAATAACCTCAGTACGAGTCTTACTCTTATCAAGCAACTTATCAATTGGCAAATACATCATACTATTCGCCTTTGAATCAACCACCACCTTGCTGGTCTTTGCAAGCACGCCCTCTAAAGTTTCACGATATAGGCGCTCCTTGGTCACTTCAGGTGCTTTTTCATATTCCGCTAGAATTTGCTTAAAACGTGCTGACTCACCTTCAGACTTAGAAACAACTTCTGACTTATAAGCCTTTGCCTCTTCAAGCATACGCGCCGCTTTACCACGAGATTTAGGGGTAATGTCGTTTGCATAAGTTTGCGCTTCGTTAATCAAGCGCTGCTTGTCCTCACGTGCTTTTACTGCATCAGAAAACGCTGCTTGCACAGGCTCTGGTGGTTGTGCATCTTGCATGTTAACCGTAGTAATCAATAAACCCACTTTATAAGCATCAAGCAACTCTTGCGACTTTTCCTTAATGCTGTCTGCAATTGCCACACGACCCTCAGTCAAAACATAATCCATAGAGTTTTTACCCACCACTTGACGAATTGCGCTTTCAACGGCCTGACGTAAGGTAATGTCAGGGCTAGCAACATTAAACAAATAAGCTTGCACATCATTGATTTTATATTGAACGGCAAACTTAGCGTCAATCATATTCTCATCTTTAGTCAACATTAATGACTCAGACGACACATTGCCGCCACGACGATTTCTAACGGCGTCTCTATAACCAATTTGTGCAGTCCTAATCTGTTCAACATTAATACGGTTCAGACTTTCAATCGGATACGGTAGGTGCCAATGTGGACCTTGACCTGTTTCTTCTTGGAAGGCGCCAAAACGTAACACCACACCTTTTTCGGCGGGGTCATTAATGTAAATACCCGACAATAGCCAAACCAGTAAAGCCAGTATAAACAGATATTTAAAACCGCCTGCTTTAGGCATTGCAGGTAGATTTGGTTTTGATGGCGAACCACCACCAAAAACATTACCAAACTTATTTTTAAAATCCTTAAGTACCTCGTCCAACTCTGGCGGTGTTTGATTGCCACCACCCCAAGGGTTTTGCTTATTGTCGCTCATTAAAATCTTCCGTTTTATATTACAAAATCTGAGTTATTTTACGTTATATATGGACCCTAGTTTTATTAAAAATCATTAATAAATGTACGACTTTAACCAAATACAAAAAAATATTAAAACAATGCTTTCATTTTTAGTTTGGCGCAACATAATTGCAATATAGACGCCATATAATGTTAAAATATTGCTTTGAATTGTTAGATTAAATATAGGACTAACCATGAAGAAGCAAAGTGCGCTTTCTGCTATTATTTTATTTTCAGGTATTGTTAACGCACAAGGGCAAGACTATGTTGTGAGCTGCAATCCTTTGCTTTTTCCCCAGCAAACACTCTCTAAGGACACTCAAAATTTAGACGTTGGCGCAGACCACAGTGAAGGCAGTAATGGTAATTACTTATTAACCGGTGGCGCCAGTATCAATTCAAGCGAATATTACTTAGCGGCAGACAAAATTAAGCTGCAAAAAAGCACCAAAACCTCGGAAGCAAATGGCAATGTTAAGTTTCAAAACAAACGCATAATGTTGACAGGCCATAAAGCAACTATAAAAAAACAAGGTGCCAACACCCACTCTGCATTTGAACAAGTCAAATTCCATTACCCAGAGGGCAAATTAAATGGTCAGGCGCAAAAAATCACCAATGATGGCAACGAACAAACTTTAGATTCAGTTTCTTATACATTGTGTCCGGTTGGCAACACTGACTGGGTGATGAAGGCCGAAAAAATGACACTTAATGCCGAAGCCAACCAAGGCGTTGCCAAAGACGTCACTGTTGAATTGATGGGCGTGCCAATTTTTTATTACCCGCATTATGAGTGGAAACTAAAAGGCAGAAGTTCTGGATTTTTAGCACCAATGCTTGCTACTTTTGACGATTCAGGCAACGGTAAAAGTGGATACCAAATTCGCATTCCTTATTATTTTAATATTGCGCCTGATCGAGATTTTTTGTTAACCCTTAATCATGTTTCTACTCGAGGTGAAACCATTGAAGGAAAATACCGTCAGTTAATTGACAATGGGCGTGTTGAAATCGAAGGCCATTACCTTAATAAAGACAAAGTTAGTAAAAAGAAACGCTGGTATCTTGACAGTAAATTAGACTTATCTTTAACTGAAAAAACCAAACTCAATATTGTGACTAAACGTGTGTCAGACAAACAATACTTCAAGGAAGTTTCATACAACAACACTGGTGCCACTGAATTAACTTCTTCTGTTAATTTGGCTTATGAAAATAAAGAAAAAAACATCAATGCTGCAATATTTGCTGAAAGTGAACAGTTGGTTGGCAACAATAACGATGCAGGGTACACACGTACACCTGAAATTTCTATCAATAAAAAAGTAGAGGGTTTAAGGGGTAGAGAGGTTAATTTTTCTATTGTTAATACTAAGTTTAAACACAAAACTAAAAGTTCAAGTGAAACAGGCACTCGTACACATGCACAGGCGGTATTTACGCGTGACACTAAAACCAATGCTTATTCATTGCAACCTAAATTTGAAATTTCCAAAACAAAATATGCAATGGACGATAATACAGATGAAGAGCGCTCCATCTACAGTTTTGGCGTTGATGCTAAGTTATTTTTTGAAAGAGACACACATTTACTTGGCAAAGATGTTCTACAAACACTAACCCCAAGACTGGCTTACAACTACACCCCATACAAAAACCAAAATGCCCTGCCAAACTTTGACTCTGAAGAAATAGGCAGCACTTACGAAGGCTTATTCTCAGGTAAAGAATATACGGGTCTTGATAAAATCAGTAAAACAAATGATATTACGTTTGGGCTGGAGTCTGACTTTATTGACCAGAAAACAGGTGAAACTTATCTAATATTAAAAGCCGCTCAAGCGTATTATTTAGACAAGAAAAACGGCAAAGACCATTCAAATATTATTACTGGCGCTGACTTTACAATGGGCAAATTCACTTTTAATAACACATTGGAATATAACACAGATGCTAACAAAGTTGCCAAACGTCACAGTGCATTAAGTTATATCTCAAATGCTAGAAAATTTATTACGTTAACACACGGTGACGATGGCGAACAAAGATCAGTAGGCCTGTATGGCGCTTACCCGGTCACACAAAAAGTACATGTATTTGCAGGTCTTAATCGCTCTTTAACCGACTCTATTAATAGCAAAAAAACACTGGGTATTGCTTATGAATCTTGTTGCTGGGCGGTACGTGTTGCGCATTTTAAAGAAATTACAGATACAAATACATTTGATGATGTTACAAAATTTGAATTCGTATTTAAAGGCTTGACTTCAACCAGTGCCAGTTTAACAACACGCTTGGAAAAAGAAATTCCAAACTATTTGGCTAATTTGGAATAACTTAATGAAATATTTGTCTGCACTTGCGCTTGTCTTTTCGTTTAACGCGCTATCCACGCCTAATAGTATTGTTGCTGTCGTTAATGACAATGTTATCACTTATGACAGTATTGCAGCGCAAATTAATAAAAATACCACCAAGGAAGAAAAACTTGCGCTGATTAATCAGCAAATTGATAAACTGCTACAAAAAGAAAAAATACAAGCCTTAGGTATTAAGCCAAAACCTGAAACTATTAACGCAATGTTGTTAAATATTGCTAAGCAAAATAATCTTACCTTAACGCAGTTGCGCGCCAATAATCAATTTAATGAAATTGTCGAGCGTGTTTCTGAAGAACTTTCTTTTAAAGGTCTACAAGAACTGGTTCTGCAACAAGCTAAAATCAGTATCACCCAAGCAGAAATAGATAAAGTGCTGGCAACAAATCCACCTACTGCAAACAGTCTTTTGAAACAGATTAAACTCGCACGAGTTATATTGGATATCGACAACACAGAAGGTGCAACCGAAAAACATATTACGGAAATAAACAAACAAATTAAAGCTGGCATCTCGTTTGCTGAGTTGTCCAAAAAATACTCTAACAACCCTATCGTAGAATCCACTTGGATAGAAAGAAATAAAATTCCTAAGTCACTCCAACAACAACTCTCTAACCTTAAGCCAAATGAAATACCCCCTCCTTTCAAGGTAGAACAAGGTTGGTTGCTGGTTAAAATTACTGGTGAACGAGAATTTGATGCACATATATCAAACATCAAAAATCAACTACTTCAGTCTAAGCGTAATGCTTTTTTTCAAACTTGGGTAAAAACATTACGCACAAAAAATCTTTATATAGATATTTTTGAGCACAAACTATAGTGGGTTTTTGTTTTGTCTAAATCCATTACCATTTTTGGATTTCATGCAGTCCAAGCGCAACTGGATGCAAATCCCGAATGTTTACTTAAAGTTTATACGCTGGACAGCCGTAAAGACAAACGCCTTAATACAATTAATACACAACTTGACAAATTAAGTATTAATACGCAGCACTCAACAAAACAACAACTAGACAAGCTCACTAAAAACCAAACACACCAAGGGATTGCAGCTGAGATGTTGCTGCCCACCCTGCCTAATCAAGATGGCCTGATGCAACATATTAGTAAACTTGAAGCCACCCCTTTAATCCTTATTTTAGATTCCATACAAGACCCAAGAAACTTAGGCGCCTGTCTGCGTAGTGCAAATGCTGCAGGTGTAGATTGTGTCGTTATTAACAAAGATGGTTCAGCACCTATTAACGCCTTAGTACACAAAACCTCAGCAGGCGCGCTCAATCAACTTAAAATTTTCTCAGTGACCAATTTGGCACGTACCATTAAAGCACTAAAGGAACAAAACATCTGGGTCGTGGGTTTAGATGGCTCTACCCAAACATCTCTGTATCAAATTGATTTAACGACAGCTGTCGCTATTATTATGGGTTCTGAAGGTTCAGGATTGCGTGCTTTAACCAAAAAATCTTGCGACCAACTGGCAATGATTCCAATGCAAGGCAACGTAGAGAGCTTAAATGTTTCAGTTGCCACTGGCATTGGCTTATTTGAAGTCAACAGACAACGACTAACATAATCTTTTAACAATCCCACGGATATTAAAATTAACAACCAAAAAGTGCCTTTTTTTGGTAAAATTGCTAAGTTTTTGCGATGAAACAAGGAATACCAGAACAAATTAAGCTTTTTAAGTTTTCTTCCAGGGCGCTATTCTTCTCACAAAGCTACAAGGTGAGAGACTTCCCTAGAATTTCAGACTTAGTTAGCAACCAAGATTCAACGGTTGATGTTGGGCTTGGTTTTAGCCTTAAAGACGGTAAAATTCCTTGCATCAAAGGAGAGATTAAGCTGGATTTGGCACTTAGTTGCCAACGATGTCTAAATGAAGTCAGCATTCATTTGGAACCCAAGTTTCAGCTTGCCTTTGTGCAAAATGAACAACAGAGTGAAGAGTTAGACTCTAGCTTTGAGGCAATTCTGGGTGCTGACGATGAATTTTCAACAATTGAATTTATAACGGATGAAGTGTTAATATCTATTCCGATGACGCCAATGCATGATTATGAATGCGCATCGTACCAAGACACACAGCCGATAAGTGAGCAAAAGCGTGAAAATCCTTTTGCAATATTAGAACAACTAAAAACAACTAAGGAGTAAAAAAATGGCCGTTCAAAAAAGTAGAAAAACCCCTTCAAAAAGAGGTATGCGTCGTTCACACAATGCACTAACAAGCCCCGCTTTATCTGAAGATCAGGAAACAGGTGAAATCCACTTACGCCATCATGTGACTGCTGATGGATACTACCGTGGCAAGAAAGTTATCAACACAACAGAAGTAGAAGATATCCCAGAAGTAGAAGCTTAAGCGTCTGTCAAGGACTCTTGATCTATTATGACAATCAAGGTATCGATTGATGCGTCGGGGGGAGATCATGGCATACCCACAACAATTGAAGCGGGTATTAATGCTTTAGGTGCTTTTCCAGATTTACACTTGGTTTTTGTTGGTGACAGTAACAGCATTCAAACAGAGCTAAACCAACACACCTTCGCTCAAAAATTTATCGGACGTTTTGATATCACACACGCCAGTGAAGTGATTGCCATGGATGAATCGCCTTCAAGCGCATTACGCAAAAAAAAGGATGCCTCAATGCGTGTTGCCATTAACCTGATTAAGGATAATACTGTTGATGCCTGTGTTAGCGCTGGTAATACGGGCGCGTTAATGGCAATCTCTCGTTTTGTGCTTAAAACCATAAAAGGTATTGATCGCCCTGCTATCATGGGTCGTATGCCAACAATGGATGGGCATACACACATGCTTGACTTGGGTGCAAACGTTGATTCTAACCCTAAAGCTTTGGTTGAGTTTGCTACCATGGGCTCTATCGCCGTCAAACACACTGAAGGTATTAATGAACCAACCGTTGGTTTGCTAAATGTTGGTGAAGAGGAAATGAAAGGCAACGATAATATCAAGAAAACCGCTGAGTTTTTAAAAGCCTCAAATCTTAATTATGTGGGTTTTGTTGAAGGTGATGATATCTACAAAGGTAGTGTTGATGTGGTGGTCTGCGATGGGTTTGAAGGCAATATTGCACTTAAAGCAAGTGAAGGCGTAGCCTTAATGATGGGGCATTACCTCAAACAAGCCTTTACTAAAAATAGTTTTACCAAAATCATCGGATTGATTGCCAAGCCTGTTTTAAAAGATTTTAAGTCCAGCCTTAACCCCGGTAAATATAATGGTGCTAGCCTATTAGGTTTGCGTGGTATTGTTATTAAAAGCCATGGTGGTGCCGATGCAGAGGCATTTTTTCAAGCAATAAAAGAAGCCTACCTTGAAGCGCAAGCTAAAATTACTGAAAAAATAGCAACACAAGTATCTTTAGAACTGGAGCAAAACAATGAATAAATTTGCAAGAATTATTGGCACAGGTTCTTATCTGCCACCAAAGGTTGTGACTAACGATGATTTGTCCAAAATTGTTGACACTTCTGATGCTTGGATTAGCAAGCGTACAGGTATTAAAGAAAGACGCATTGTTACCGATGAATCAACCTGTGATTTGGCTGTTGTGGCAACCAACAACGCCCTAGAAATGGCGGGTATTGACGCCAGTGAACTGGATTTAATAATTTTGGCAACCACAACACCTGACAAAATTTTCCCAGCAACGGCTACCATGTTGCAAAAAGCCATTGGCGCTAACTGCCCTGCTTTTGACTTACAGTCGGTTTGTGCGGGTTTCGTTTTTGCCTTAACAACGGCTGAACAATATATTAAAACAGGGGCTGCTGACAAAGTGTTGGTGGTAGGCAGTGAGACCTTTTCACGTATTATTGATTGGAAAGACCGCTCTACCGCTGTTCTGTTTGGTGATGGTGCTGGTGCTGTCGTGCTTAGCGGTAGTGAAGAAACGGGTATTTTGCATTCTAAATTGTTTAGTGATGGCAATTACTTGTCTTCTTTGCAAGTTAGCAACAACTATATTAATGAAATAGGTTTTGTTGAAATGGAAGGTAACGAAGTCTTTAAGATTGCAGTGAGTCGTCTGTCTGCTTTAGCAGAAGAAACATTGAAGGCGTGCAACATGAGCGCTGATGAGCTTGATTGGATGGTGCCACATCAGGCCAATATTCGCATTATTTCAGCCGTTGCTAAGCGCATTAAAATGCCAATGGATAAGGTTGTTGTTACGGTGGATAAGCACGGCAACACCTCTGCAGCGTCTATTCCTTTGGCGCTCGACATTGCAGTGCGTGATGGCCGCATTAAAAAAGGACAAAACCTCTTATTGGAAGGTATTGGTGGTGGCTTTAGTTGGGGCAGTGTTCTGGTTAAGTATTAATTAAGACCACTGTATTAAAAATTTCTTGATTCTAATTCCTGAGTTAATGTCTGTAACGCCGTTGCATCAACACTTAACGTATCTAAATCACTGAGTGCTTGCTGATACAAATCTTGAAATTCAGTTTGTGAGCGTTCTAACCCCAATAAGGCAGGATAAGTGGGTTTGTTTTTATCGGCATCAGAGTTTTGTTTTTTACCCAGTATTTCTTCAGGTGTTAGCACATCTAATACATCATCTTGGATTTGATATGCCAAACCAATATTTTTAGCAAAGCGCTCCAACACAAACATATCCTCTTTATTGCAAGACTCAGAGACCAAAGCACCGAGTTTAACAGCACAGCTCAATAAAGCACCCGTTTTCTTTTGATGCATGTCTTTTAAAGTATCAACGTCAATCATTTTTTCCGCCACCTCTAAATCAATGGATTGCCCTTGTGCCATCTCAAAAGAAGCGTGCGTAAGTGCTTGCAAGGTATCAATTTTTACTTGTGCTGATAATTGTGTGTCACTTGCCAATACGCCAAAAGCCAAAGCTTGCAAGCCATCGCCCGCTAAAATAGCTTGTGCTTCACCAAATTGCTTATGGCAAGCTGGTTGGTTGTGACGAATATCATCATCGTCCATGGCGGGTAAATCATCATGAATTAAAGAATAAGCGTGAATTAATTCTACTGCGCAAGCACTGGTGTCAGCCAAATCAAGACGTGTGCCAAAACTTTGTGCAACCGTGTAGGTTAAAATTGGTCGAAAACGCTTACCACCGCATAAAACGCTGTAACGCATTGCTTGGGTTAAACTGCCTTGATTGGATAAAATTTTGTCTAAGTGTTGCTCAACACGCTTGATATAGCTCATAAACTATTCTTCGAATGCTTGCTGCGATTGGTAGTTATCATCGGCACTCAGTAAGGCTATTTTTTGTTCCGCCTCACTCAGTGCTGTTTGACATTGGCGTGTTAGCGCCACACCTTTTTCAAAATATTTTAAAGAGTCTTCCAAGCTTAAATCACCTGACTCCATTGTTTTAACAATGTCTTCAAGCTCGCTTAAACCTTTATTAAAATCAAATTTTTTTGCCATTATCTGCCTCCACCATTGCCAGCCTTATTTAAAGCTTTATCCATCAACCAAGCTGGTAACAATCTAATCAAAACTGCAAACAATTTTGTTGGGAATGTTACACGATAATGAATTTTCGCTTGTTTTGCATGCAACGCATGCAGGCAACATTTTAACACCGCTTCTGGGCCTAAAGTAAAATCTGCCAACTTCTTTGATTGCAAGCGTACGAGCATTTTCTGATAACTTATTTGATAATCACTATTTTCCATATCAATATGCTTTTTAAAGGCCTTGTAGGCATTAACCCTAAACTCTGATTCAATAGGCCCAGGTTGAATCAAAGAACATTGTACTGCGGTATTTGTTAATTCTAAACGCAAGGTATTCACCAAACCTTCAATGGCAAATTTGGAGGCGTTATAAGGCCCACGAAATGGCATTGCCACAAAACCCAATATTGAACTAAGGTAAATAATACGCCCCTCATTATGCTGCTTCATTTTTGGTAAAACCAAGTTGGTTAACTCATGCCAACCAAAAACATTGGTTTGAAATTGCGCTTCCAAAGCCTGACGAGAAACGTCTTCTAAAGCCCCTACTTGCCCGTAAGCGCCATTATGAATTAAACCATATAAGGTATTACTCTTTTCAAAAATGGTAGCACATGCTTTATTAATGGATTCGGAGGATGCCAAATCTAACTGTAACGCCTCAAAACCTTTTTCTTTAAGTATTTCAACGTCTCTTTCTTGTCTGGCTGTCGCAAACACTCGATAACCTGCCTGTTTTAAGCCCTGCGCCATACACAATCCAATACCACTGGAACAACCTGTGATTAGAACTGCTTTCATTGCTTTGCGTTGTCTTGTTGCACCTTAGTCCAAAAATCCGCCACTTCTTTTAATTCGGGGTTGACACTTTCACTACGCAATACTAAAAAATCATAAGCCATTCTGAATCTTGGGTGCTTCAATAAAAATTGCACTTTTTTAGGGTGCATTTTTTCCAATTTTGCTTGCATCATCCAAATATCTTTAATTCTGGCAGTTAAATATTTGGGTAGTGACACTTGTTTAATTTGTTGAATAATCGTTTCATCACAGGCTTGCATCATCGCCAAATGGAAAGAGCGTTGCTTTTTCTTGATTCGAGCAAAACGATTGTTTTGTGCTTTCCACAAAAAAACAGCAAACAAAAAAGCAGGGGTAACAGGTTTATTTTGCTTAATGCGTTGAGACGTATTTATGCAAGCCTTTTTAATAAAGGCATCCTTGTGTGTTTGCCTAAATAAATGTTCCAACAAACCATAATGTTCTAATTGCTCATACACTTGAAATGAGTATTCATTTTGAAACAATTTGATACACTCTTCGTACAAACGTGCCGGAGAAATATTTTTAAGTAATGCCGCCTGCTCCATAATGCAACTTTGAATTTCATCACTGAGTTTTGCACCCAGTTTTTCACTAAAACGAACAGCACGAATCATACGCACAGGGTCTTCTTTAAAGCGCTCTTTGGCGTTACCAATCATGTGAATTTCATTCGCCTTAATATCTTCTAAACCACCCACATAATCAATCACTTCTTGTTTGTTTACATCGTAATACAAGGCATTGACATTAAAGTCTCTGCGTACCACATCATCCCTCAAACTGCCATAACGATTGTCGCGCATAATAACGCCATTTTTAGCAGTTTGTACTTTGCCAGAACGAAAAGTGGCAACTTCGATAAAATCACGCGCACCAAACATGACGTGTACCAAACGGAAACGCCTGCCAATAATACGTGAACGCTTAAACAGCTTATGCACTTGTTCAGGTTTGGCATTGGTTGCGACATCAAAGTCTTTGGGCTCTAAACCCAGCAACAAATCCCTAACGCAACCACCCACTAAATAAACTTCAAAACCCGCTTTATGAATCGTATTAACGACCCTAAGCGCATTTTTGTCTAAGAATTTTTTTGGAAATTTAACCGACTGACGAACAGGCTCCGACTTAGAGCCTTCCATAACCTGTGATACCCACTTAAATATGCTTGAGATCAATGCTAGGTTTAGGCTGCCAGCCTACTTTCTGATGTTCAGCAACGACCGTTGTATAAACACCGCCACGCACATTAAAAACCGCCTTAAGGCGCATAAAACGAGGATCAGTTGCCACTACTAAATCTTGCAAAATTTGATTGGTTACCGCCTCATGAAAAGCACCTTCATCACGAAACGACCAAATATACATCTTTAAAGACTTTAACTCAACACAGCTTTTATCTGCAATATACTCTAAATGTAGCGTCGCAAAATCAGGCTGTCCTGTTTTTGGACAAAGACAGGTGAACTCTGGTAAATCAATTTGAATGACATAGTCTCGTTCTCTATTTGGATTGTCAAAAACTTCTAAAGTTTTACTTGGTTGGGATGACATTAAGTGGTTTCCTTTAAATATAAATACCGAGTTATTTTACCTTTTCTAACAGTGTATTCGTTATCATCGTTAGTTTTTCGTGTCGATAAGCATACAAAAGTAAAATAAACACAAACATCAATAAATGCACTTCCCACAAGTTACTGAATAGCGAATCTTTTCCGCTTTCTAAAGATGAACGTGCAAGGAGTAAAGCATTGTTGTAAACAATAAAAAGCCCAACACCAAACAAAACACCTAAATTTTTTCCACCTCTGTGAGAAGTTTTGCCTAATAAAACACCTAAGAAAGACAAAATAACAATACTTAATGGTTGCGACAAGCGCCACTGCAACTCCGCAATATCTTTAGGATTATCGGAATAAAATAAATCTATCATTCCTTGTGATTCTTCTTTGCTAACTTTTGTATCGGCAAAACTCTCGCCATCAATAATTTGTAGGTCATATAAATCAAATTCTAAAATTTTTTTATTGGTCTCGCCTGGGAAGCCATGATAACGCATGCCATCTTGCAGACGCAAATAAGTGCTGCGACTCTTAGGGTCTATGTATTTTTGTGCACGCTTGGCCAAGGTAATAATTGGCTCATCATCCACTAAAGTATAGATAAACACTTCTCCCATTTGTTGGTTTTCATTGCTACTGGCACCCTCTACCTCGGATGTGTAAAAAACGATCTCGCCATTTTTGAACTCCTGAAATTCTCTTTGCTTAATAAAGGAAAATTCTGAAGTGTTGTCAGTGCGTTCCATAATAATGCTTTTTTGTGTTTTAGTCCAAGGTACAACGAGTGTGGTTAAAAGCAAAATAAAAATAAAAACAGGTAAAACAACAGGTTGTATAAAAACCATAAAATGTTTGTCACCTAAACCGAGTGAGTTCATCACAACAGCTTCTGAATTTTTATAAAGCTTATTAACGGTTAAAATAATCGCTAAGAACAAAGATAAAGATAAGATTAAAGGGGTATCCCTAATCATGTTAAAACTAATAAGCGGCAATAAGTCTGTTGTAGAAATACCGTAGTTTATGCTTTCTTTGACTATTGACACCACTTGATTGCCAAACACAATTAGGCTAATAATTAAAAAAACAGCAGCTGTTAACACCCATGTACTACGCATCAGGTACTTTGCCAAAATAGTATCGATTAAATAATAAGCCTGTTTAAAATCATTAGATAATTTCATGGCTTACAGTATAAGTGTTTTTTACTTTTTCTGTGACATGGATGAGAAGAATTCATCATTAGTTTTGCTTAATTTCAAACGGTCAATCAAGAATTCTGCAGCCTCTACAGTGTCCATAGGGTGCAAAATCTTACGTAAAATCCACATCTTCTGCAACTCTTTTTCGTCAGTAATTAACTCTTCACGACGTGTACCAGAAGCATTAATATTAATTGCTGGGAAGATGCGTTTTTCACTTAAGCGACGCTCTAAGTGTAATTCCATATTACCTGTGCCCTTAAATTCTTGATAAATAACTTCATCCATTTTTGAGCCAGTATCAATCAAAGCAGTTGCAATAATGGTAATACTACCACCATTTTCAATATTTCTTGCTGCACCAAAGAAGCGTTTTGGTCGCTGCAACGCATTGGCATCAACACCACCTGTTAATACCTTGCCTGAAGAAGGTGCAACCGTATTATAAGCGCGTGCCAATCGAGTGATTGAATCTAATAAAATTACCACATCTTTGCCTTGTTCTGCACGACGCTTGGCTTTTTCAATAACAATTTCAGCCACTTGCACATGGCGTTTAGCTGGCTCATCAAAAGTTGAGGCAACCACTTCTCCACGTACTGTGCGCTCCATTTCTGTTACTTCTTCAGGACGCTCATCAATCAATAAAACAATCAGCTCACACTCTGGATGATTGCGAGAAATAGAAGCTGCAATATTTTGCATAATCATGGTTTTACCCGCCTTAGGTGGCGCAACCAATAAGCCCCTTTGTCCTTTACCAAAAGGCGCAACCAAATCGATAACTCTGGCTGTGATATCCTCAGTACCGCCATTACCAATCTCTAAGCCAATGCGCTCATTTGGGTGTAGTGGCGTTAGTGAAGCAAAAGGCACTCTATTTCTAACATTGTCTGGGTCTTCGCCATTGACTTCAAAAACTTTCACCAAAGCAAAATACTTTTCACCTTTTTTAGGGGCCCGAATCTTACCTGCCACCAAATCACCTGTCGATAAATTGAAACGACGAATTTGATTAGGTGAAACATAAATATCATCTGGACCTGAAACATAGGAATCGTCCGCTGAGCGTAAAAAACCGTAACCCTCTTGCAAGATATCTAACACGCCATCGCCTATCACCTCTTCATCGTTGGTCGCCTTGTGTTTTAAAATTGAGAAAATAAGCGTTTGTTTTTTGGCGCGAGCAATGTTTTCAATGCCAAGAGATTGTGCCAATTCTAGTAATTCAGCGGCTGACGAGCTTTTTAATTCAGATAATTTCATATTTATTAATATTGTGGAAAGGTGAGACCAGCCAGAACAACTGGTGTGATAAGTTAAAGTTTAAAAAAAATAAAAAACCGCTACTATGATGACAGTTTTTTATAAATAAAGTGGTGGTGTTTTAAATATTTGAATCTATAAATGCACTTAATTCGGCTTTTGACAAGGCACCCATTTTCGTTGCTGCTACCTCGCCATCTTTAAATAACAACATTGTTGGGATGCCACGAACACCATATTTTTGTGGCGACTGGTCATTCTCATCAACATTTATTTTAGCAATAACAACTTTGGTGTCGTATTCCTCAGCAATCTCATTAAGCACTGGTGCTAACGCTTTACAAGGGCCACACCAAGGCGCCCAAAAATCTACCAAAACTGCTTGTGATGAATTGATGACGTCTGACTCAAAAGAATCATCCGTTATTACTTTAATTTTATCGCTCATATATATTTTATGTATTTGTATTACTTAAATGGAGACTTAATTGCTAGAAAAAGCATATTTGGAATAAGCGTTGATTATATCGTCTATTTAGAATTTAGCAACATTATTTTACAATTTTTCTTGTAGTTGATATTCTAGTTGCTTTTGTTGTGCCTCGCTTAAGGGGTCTTTATCCTTATTGGTAATAAAGAAAACATCTTCTACACGTTCGCCCATGGTCGAAATTCGTGCATTCACCAAATAAATATCTAATTGGTAAAAAATATGTGCAATATTCGACAACACACCTTGCTTGTCAATTGCACTTAGCTCAAGTTGCGTAAGATTCCATCTGTCATTATAAGAAAACACAACATGTATTGTATGATCGAAATGTTTGTGACTATATTTTTCACTAACTTCTCTAACAGCAATTGGTGCCTTCAAAAGCTCATCTTGTATGTTCTGACTGACGTTAATGAATTTTAATTTTTCATCTTGCAAAACGCTGATTGTGTTGTAGGCCTTGTTGTCAAGGCTGGTTAAAATTTTTGCATCAACAATATCCAAGCCTAATTTTTCTATGATACTGACCAATTTAAAAAATAAACCCTCAGAGTCATCACTATAAACAAAAATATCCACAGCATTGTGTTCTGACAAGCGGTGCGCCACTATGGTTCTTTGTTCATTGTACTTTGTCAGTAATTGCAAATGCCATAAAATATCTTCAACCTGATAACGCAGAAAATAATCTTTCGGCAAGGTGTTGAATATTTTTTGTACTTGCTCAATATCATCACCCTGTTGTTGAGCCACATCTAGCAAATTTTGCTGGACTATTTGTAGCTCATTATCAGTATCAATTGGCTTAAATTTTTCTTGCAATTGAATCTTGGTTTTAAAAAATAACTTTTTTAGCAGTGCGTCTTTCCAATCATTCCACAAATCTTGTTTTGTGGCGCGGATATCCGCCACGGTTAACAAATATAAGAATTCTAAAAATTCTACGGAATTTACTTTTTTAGCAAACTTTTGAATCACCTCAAAATCTTCTAAATCTTGCTTTTGTGCGGTTTGCGACATCAGTAAATGTTGCTCTACCAGACCTGCCACTAAAGCAATATCCTCAGATTTAAATTGATGATGTTGCAAAAATTCGCGTACCTCTTGCGCGCCTAAAATTGCATGATTGCCACCTCGTCCTTTGGCAATATCGTGAAATAAGCCTGCCAATAACAACAATTCAGGTTTATTAATGTTTTGTGCAATTTCACTACAAAGCTCAAACTCTTTCATAAAATCACTCACAAAGAAGCGTCTAAGATTACGAATGACAAATAAAGTGTGTTGGTCTACCGTATAAGCATGAAACAAATCATATTGCATCAAGCCCTCTATTTTGCCAAAAGCGGGTATATAACGCTCTAAAACCCCATGACGATTCATCAGCTTTAAGGCTTTGTTAACACCGCGCTTTTGCTGTAATATTTCAATAAACAAGCGGTTGTTTTGACGTTTTTTATGATAATTTTCGTCAATTAACACCACATCTTGCTGTATTTGCCTGAGTGTTTGGGCGCTAATACCACGCACATAACTGTGCTTAGCAAGCAACAGAAAAATCTCAATTAAAGCCGACGGTTGTTTTTGGAAAATTTTGCTATCTGTCATATGAATATAACCATAATTAATAGCAAAACGTGTGTTTAAACTTTGCACGTGTAACACGCTTTGTTCAAACAACTGCAACAAGATATCGTTCAACCGCTCTACTTTGGTTGCGGTCTGATAATAATCCCGCATAAATTGCTCAACCGCAACATTGTCGCTATTTTTGTACCCCAATACACCAGCAATTTCTCTTTGATATTGAAAGGCAACTCTGTCTTCTCGACGTTTAGCAATAACATGCAAAGCAAAGCGCACCTTCCACAAAAACAGTTGTGATTGCGTTAGTAAATCGTATTCCTTTTGCGTTAAAAAACCCTTATCAACCAAGTCAAAGAAAAAATTAACATCAAAATACCATTTTGCTACCCAAACCACAGTTTGAATATCACGCAAGCCACCAGGATTTTCTTTTAGATTTGGCTCTAAGTTGTAGGCAGTATTAGAGTAATTAAAATGGCGGTTTTGCTGCTCCTTCTGCTTGGCAACAAAAAAAGACTGAGAAGACCATGTGCCGCTTTTAAGTGCCGATTGCATTTTTAAAAATAAAGAAGACGCACCAAGCAAAAGTCGAGATTCTAATAAATTTGTTGCCACGCTTAAGTCTTCTATACGCTCAATGCAGTCTTTGATATCACGGGTTGCGTGCCCTACTTCCAAACCCACGTCCCACAAAAAAGTCAGAAACTTAGACAGGTTTTGCTGGTATTTATTGTGTGTTTTTCTTGGGATTAAAATCAGTAAATCAATGTCAGAATGTAGATGTAATTCACAACGCCCATAACCACCCACAGCAACCAAACACAGGCTTTCATCCATCTCTAAGCCCTGCCAAATGTCTTTAAGTAAAGCATCTACCTCATCGCTGCGCTTTTTTACCAAATCAGCAACACAATCAGGATTCTTTAAAAAATCTTGTTCTAAGGATGTTTGTAGTGCTTGGTACTTGTTTTTAAAGGCTTTTAATTGCACATTTATTCAGGTTGGACTACTTATTGCTCAGCACTTTCTTGAGCGTAGGAAATGCAGATTTACTGGCTTCAGTTAGGTGGTTGGTAATCAGGTGTTTAATGGGCGGGAAACGCTCAGCAAAATTTAACACAAATCTTCTGATTTGCTTAAACGCTGGCGCATCGTTAGTAAATAGCGCCACAATGCCGTTGGTGCCAAAAAACATAATTCGACTTAAATGAATATGCTTTTTTTCAAAATGTTTAAGTAAAGACTCAGAGCCGATGTCTTGTCCATATGCCAAAGCTTCTTTAACCAAGGCGGCTAAAATATCTTGCCCCCTAAGCCCTAAATTAAAGCCATGCGCTGTCACCGGATGCATACCCACTGATGCGTCACCAATAAGCGCAAAACGCTTGGCAATAAAAGTCTTTGCATGTACACCAACCAAGGGGTAAGAATGGCGCTCACCCACTTGTGTCATCTGCCCCAATTCTGCTTTAAAATCCTGTGTTATTTTGGCATTAAAATCAGCTTCGCTCATCTCTAACATGGCTTTAGAATCTTGCGTTTCCACGGTTAACACTACAGAAGATTCATTACCAACCATTGGCAATAAAGCCAAAGTTTGCCCATAGTCAAACCATTCTAAAGCAATATTATTATGCGTTTTTTCGTGCTTCATTGTCGTTACAATCATCACCTTAGAAAAATCTTTCATAATGGCTGGAATACCAACCTTGCGACGAATATTGGAAAAACGACTGTCAGCAGCAATCACCAATTTAGCCTCAATCATTTTTCCATCAACAAGCAGCACCTCTGAGTGGGTTTCATGATTGACCACATCGTCTACAACAGTATCAGTCATCATACTAATGTTTTCGGCTTGCGTTGCACGCTGATACAGTGCTTGTCGCAATTGGTAATTTGGCACCAAATAACCCAAAGCTTCAATGCCTGAAGACTCAGATTTAAAATTTAATAAAGACGGGGAATCACCGTCAAAGACCTTTGCTTCTTTGAGTAAAGAAACTTGTTTCTGGTCGACCAACTCCCAAGCGCCTAATTTTTTTAAGATACCTAGAGATAAATGCGTTAACGCAATCTCTCTACCATCAGGCTTAGGCTTAGAAATTGCATCTGTGCTTGCTTTTTCTATGACCAAGACCTTGACATTAGTGTCTATCATTGAACAGGCAAAACTCAACCCTGCTGGTCCACCACCAATAACAACAATATCATAGTTAGTTTGCATTTTTTGTTTTAATAATGAGATAATAAAGGCACTATTATAATCCAACCTGAATAAATATGATTTATGTTATTATCCAATTTAGTTGCATTATTTATCTTATTTTAAATGCACGGTTTGAAAATTTAGCCTTATTAGAGTATTTATTACTCGCTACTGCTGCAATCATTGGCTTGATGGCAGTGATTAACATGCAGGTTAGAAATCTTAATATTTTGCCCACTTTGAAAGACCGACATCAATTGATTACCTATGGGATTTATCGCTATATTCGACACCCGATGTATAGCAGTGTTTTGCTGTTGTGTGTAGCATTAACTTTGAGCAACGCACATTATGTGGCACAAATTGTTTTATTGGTTTTGGTACTTGATTTGATACTCAAATCCAATTTAGAAGAAAGGTTGTTAATTCAGCGTTTTGATGCTTACCAAAGATACAAAAGTAAAACCGGGCGGTTTATGCCTTTTTTATGAGATATTTATTTTTTTGACGCTTTCAGTTTTTTTATCCAATAGTTTGCTTTTTTAACTGATTTTTTTACCCCTACACCCTGCTGATACATCTTCACTACTTTTTGTTGGGCTACGCGATGCCCTTTCCTCGCAGCAGCAATAGTCCAACGGTACGCTTTGGCTAAGTTTTTTTCAACAGCTTGGGCTTTTTCATAATGCTGTGCAATTGCTAAGTAAGCATCCATATTCTCTTGTTTGACTGCTTGTTGATAAAACAGATGTGCGCGACGATAGTTTTGCGCAACACCCAAACCTTGATCATACATTTTTGCCAACGGATAAGCCGCTTCAACAACGCCATTGTCGTAAGCTTTTTTATACCACATAAACGCTTTGTTAGGGTCTTTAACAACGCTTTGTGAGCGTAATTTTGCCATTTCATATTGCGCTTTCCCGTGCTCTTGTTGGGCTGCTTTTAATAACCAAAATTTTGCTTGCTCGGTATTGTTGACATCTAAATAATCAATCCCAATATGATACTGAGCATCAGCATTGCCAGATTTTGCAGCCATTAAAGACCATTTTTTAGCCAGTTGTTTGTCTTGCTTGACGCCTTGCCCTTGTTCATACATAAGCGCTAAATTATTTTGTGCGTCTGCATGGTCTTGTTTAGCAGCCTTTCTAATCCAACGCAGCGCAAGGCCAAAATTACGCTTAACGCCAATACCTAAATAATACATACTGCCCAAATAATACTGGGCCTTAACGTGACCTTTATGTGCCGGCTTGGTTAATAAATCCAATCCTTTTTTATCGTTTTGCGCAACACCCCTGCCTTGAATATACATCAAACTCAAAGCAACCTGAGCATCAAAATCTTCAGCCTTTACGCCATTAGAAAAAAGCTCGAATGCTTTTTGATAATCTTGCTCAACACCATCGCCATAGTAATATTGTCTGCCTTGCTCATAATAATTATTTTGAGCCAAACTTAAATCAGCAAGCAATAACAGGAATAAAAATAGTAACCTCATAAGCGTGAATTGTATATGAGAAACCACTATTTTTAAAAACTATTAAGTTAAATAGTTTAACCGCTAAGTTTTAACGCTTATTGCCAAAGACATATTTTGGTTTAAACACATAGATTAACACTGGAATGACAGTCAGCGCAATCACCACATCGATAATCAAAGCCTCAGAGATGAATACAGCAAGCGCCCAAGTATTGGCTAACTGTGTCATTAACAGCGGAATAAAGCTGGCCAATAACACAACGATTGAAGCAAATACCGCAGCACCTGTGGTTTCTAAGGTATTGATAACCGCTTTTTTCCACACCCCACCTGTAACTTGCATCTCTTCTTTGAGGCGTGAAATCATATAAATACCATAATCCACACCCAAGCCCATGGCGATGGATAAACTGACCAATGTGGCAAAATGTAGGTTGCCAGACCAATTCTCAACACTGGTGTAATAAGCCCCTAAGCCATACTGGGCAAACAAAGTCACTAACAAAGTAGAAGTTAGAATAGCAGCAATTAATGGAGAGCCAAAGATAAGTGTGGTAATCGCAAAAATTGCCAGTGCTGTCATCAACGGTGAGCTAAGGTATTCTACTTGTGCAACATCATGTGTTGCTTCAGTCGCCCCTAAGAAACCACCAACTGATACTGTATCTGTGCCACTGTCTTCAATTTGTATGGTTTTACCTGTTTCTGGCATATTGATAATATCGCCAGATTTGTAACCCCAATTGACCAAATTAAAACCCGGTTGATTTTCATTGTCTTTAAAAAATTGCTGAATGTCTTTTACTGTTTGATGGGTTTTGACTGGGTCCATGGTGTTGACAAAGCCCATAATAACGCCCTCGTTCCAATCTCTTGCTACAAACGAGTCTAAATCACCCTGATTGGTATTAGCTTCTAACAAACCGTTAAAACCTGTGACAATATCATTGGCATCAGGCACCCATTCTGGGTCATCTTTATCACCATAGACTTGCATATTTTTAGCAATAAATTCTGCATTTGGAACATGAAAATACCTTAAATCTGGCTCTTGCCCTTCAGGTGTCATCATCAACATATTAACAATTTTCATGAATTGAATGTAAGAGCCGGTAAAACCAATATTAGGGTGTGCCCTCATCCAATCTTCGGTTTTTTCAATTGCTGCTTGGACTTCAGCATCATTAAAGGCGCCTTGTGGGGCGTCATCATCTTCATCCCAACATTTTGTGCCCTGCGGCATTGAGCCATCATAGGTGCAAGCGGGTAGCATTGGAAAATGCGCAACCTTACCTTTAATAGGAATATTGACCGAAATCACGCCAGGCATCACTTCACCCAAACGACGCAAATCAATATTGGCATCTGAATCATATTTAAAAGCAGCACGAGAGTAATTAATACCCACTTCCAAACCTGGCATTATGCTTTCTTCGGTAGGTGCATAAATTTTGGTTTGTATGGCAGACCAAGCAATCAGCGCAACAATGATTGCAAATGGCACAAACTTTAATTTACCCGTAATAAAATTGGTCAACGTCCCTGCCATGCCATCTTCGAACCGAGAGGTCTGACACATATATTTTTCTTTGTCCTTAGCCAAATCTTTAGGGCAAAAAGTCGCCATCAAAATCGGCGCAATGGTGGTAGTGGTCATTAGGATTGTTAGCATGCCAAACATACCGAAATAAGCATACGCCTTGTAAAAAGAGATATCCACAAACGACAAAGTGAAAAAGCCCACCATGTCCGTTATAATCGCCAAAGTTGCTGGTACGATTGTTGTCGCAATAGCACTTTGAGCTGCATCAATTGGGGCTAAATCTTTAGCGTGTAATTCATTCAAGTACCGCCTAACCACTTGCACTGCATGCCCCGTACCAATAGCAAGTAACAGCATTGGCGTAAGCACCATCATGGTGGTTAATTTGTATTGCGTAAAGCCCATCAAACCCAAAGTAATAAGAATGGTTGAAACCACACCAATCAGTGGAAACACCGAACCACGCCAGCCTTTGTTAAGCTTCCAAAGTGCTGCCACCACAATCAAAAATGAAAGTAAAAACAACCACCATTTTTGCACCAAGTCATACAACATAAAGGCTAAGAAATAAGGCTCGCCTGCAATACGCACTTCAACCCTATCGCCATAGTTGGCTTTTACCTCTTCCACCAAATGAATCACTGAAGAAACCCATGGTAAATAATCGGTTTTCACACTATCAGCATAATCGCCAACAATAAAAAATCCCTTGGCACGACAAATACTGTCATCATACCAGCCCTCTTGTGCGAACTCACAGCGCGTACCGTCAGCCTTTTGCTTAAGCATCAGCATTGGTGCTAATACGGGATTGGTTTCAATGCCTTTTTTAAGGTGTGACAACTGCTTGTTAGCAATCTTATTATCAGTGGAGATGCCTTGCACAGGAATAAGGCGCTCAAACTTCAAACCACCGTCCTCAGAAGTACCCATATACTTAATCTTTTGCGCGGCAATATCCATAAAGTTATTGGCACGCGAATGCTCAAGCGCAACCATATCGTTATGCGCTTTTTGCACCATGTTAACAAACCATGGCTGATAAATATCAGCAGCGTCTTCCCATTTCCCACCTGCATTTTGACAAATTTCTTGCGTCATCTTTGCGGGTGCAGATTCGTGAATTCTCAGGCCTGTTTCTGGGTTATAACGCACAATCTCATCAGCGTCCTGATAAGGATTGTCTCCCCCCACACAGTCCTTAAGCACAAAGCCCACAACCATAATATTGCCAAAACCAAACTTCTGCTCACCATAAGCATTAGTCGCCACATAGCGATTAACCTCTGGCAACAAAGTATCAGGGTCGTTACGGATGTCTAAATCCTTAATAAAAAACACAGACAGTAAAGTAAACACACCCATAAACACCAACAAAGCCCGACGGTTTCGAATGGCAAAAGCAGCGTATTTTGAGGCAAAATTATTCATGGTATCATCCTTAGCAATATAAGATTATTATTAAATGCTTATTTTATTTTCATGCAAAAAAAGAGCCCGCAATTGCGGGCCCCTTTAAGTTGACTTAAATACTTTTAAAAACTGTATTTAAGACCCAATTGGACATTTGAAGCATTTTCCAACTGACCAAATTGTGTATTTTCATCACCCCAGTACTTGTTGTACTCAGCGGTTACTTGCGTGTCATCATTGATTGAGAATTCAGCATCTAGGCGGTTCCACTTGCCACCATTTTCTTCAAACATAAAGATGTTGTTCCATCTGTGCTCACCTGATGCACCAAAAGGCTTAGATAAGAACAATGAATAAAATTCTTTATTCTTCTCAGCTTTTTGGAAGCCATTAGACAAATGCATGGTTGCGTAGTCTGTGGTGTATTCATTGCCATTATTAACATGATCCAAATTTCTGTCTTGAATAAACTGTGCAGAAATAAGCATATTCTTAAGCACAGTAATATCAGCACCTAACACATACTTGAATCTATCGGCTTTTTTCATTTGTAATGCACCCACCAAATCGCCAATCGCCAAACGATCTTTATTCATGACTGGAGAGAAGCCATCTTTGGTATAAAGCGCCTCACCACGAATAACCACTGGACCTAAGCCCTTGGTTTCAACTGCCATGTCAAACGAACCACCCAACTGTGTTACACGCTTAACCTCTTGTGAGAATTGCAAAGTTGCGGCATTTCCAGCTGCACCACCATAAACACCATCAGCACTAGCATCATAAAATCCTACGTCGTTATTTACACCTGCTGCAAGTTGTGTTGCAGTTGCTGCATCAACCAACTGTAGAGTTGTATTGGTGTAAGTCGCTCCAGCTACAGGGGTTTGAGCACCTAAAGCAGTAAAGCCGGTCTTTACCTCGTGTATGGTTAATTTTTGACCAGAATCACCCCTCCAAGATAAGTCGATAATTGGATTTTTATCATAATTATACGAAGCATTCACTGAATAGTTGATGCCACTTTGTGTTGAATTTTTAAATCTTGCGGCAATATCTAAGTCAGAATCTTTTGGCATGTTATAAACATACTGAGAATTTGCATTCACAAAGGCATCAAAGGTTCTAAAAGTAGTATTATTCATATATTCAAATGCAGAATCTGCTTCTTTAGATTTGGTGCCTGTTGTTTTTACTTGCGAATAATTTGCAAGATTTGAGTTATATAAAGGTTGAAAACCATATTTCAACATATGTGAACCCATTAGGTCACCTGAAGTAGCACCATCCAAACCTAGAGCAGCCTGAACATTTGCAGCACTACCCATCTGAGCAACTAAGCCATTCCATGTATTAGTAACGGCCGTGCCAAAGCCAACAGGTAAAGCACCGCCCATTGCTGTGGTCATCTGATCCATCGTCATGCTTGCAAATGTTGTTCCTGCAGTATCATGTTCATTTCCCACAACAAACCCTTCCATACTTGAGTCATTTAAATTACCTATACCGCCAAAGGCATAAGCAAACTGTCCGGCTACTGAGCTTAAATCAGGTGTAATATTTAAAAAACCATTACGCACACCTGTGATAGAGTCAGGACCTTTCATTATAAACGCATGCCCTGTATCAGTACCATTGTTGAGTGTTTGGTCAAGCAATCCGCCAGCACCAGCTGGTGCTGTTGTGTCATTTGCTCTTACACCAGTAGCGATACCCCGATTAAGCCCTGCAAAGATGTTTTCCTTGGGTTGAGAAACAACCACCTGAACATTACCCCCATCTTCTAACTCTTTTTCAGCATTCAGCATCCATACAGGAATACGTGAATCTTCCATCTGATTTTGCGCCATCTCACTATAATCCGTTGGGTTAATAGCGTCTAATAATTTCATACCATCAGCTGTACCCCAAACCACTTGCTGCTTACCTGCACGAATTGACCAATCCTTGTATTCTGTATCAATATAAGCTTCACGGAGTGGGTCGCGCTGTGTGTACGCCTCAACAGAGTCGTAACTATCCACTGCCTTGCCATCAGCCACACCTTGTATTTCCACATGGAAAGTAGAATCTTTAACATCACCATCAAAAAACAGTTGTACCTTGGCCTCCGATTTCATTAAATCACCCGAGCTATGTGATGGTGTTGCTGTTGTTGATACTGCGCCTCCAGTTGCACCAGTAGCAGTTGGACTTGAAGTACCAAAATCTCCAATGGTTGAGCCAGCTTTAGTAAAAGCCGCACCTTCATAGGTGAGCTTACCTGTTACTTCAGTCTCAGCCATTGCCAATGAACTGGCAAATAATGCCGCTAAGGCGATTGTTAATGTTTTATTTGTATGTTTCATTTTATCTCCTATTTAATTTTTTTCGGCATTTTTCTAAGGGTTTTGGTGCTCCATAGATTTTTGCGCTTGTATTTGTGATTAACTTTGGTTACACTCGCTGGAATAAACGCCATGGTTTCGTGTCCTGTGGCGTATGTATTGCCATACCAGTAGCCCCAGTAATTTGCACGGAGGTCATCTAAGCCTGCAGATATCCAACTTCTGTCAATGGTTTTAATTTTATTGCCCTCTTTAAAATACTCGGTGCGGTAATCGACAAATGATTTGGTATCAATATAGCTCACACGATGGTCATACCACCAGTTAGCATCCTTGGTTGTTGATTTGAGTTTGTAAACTTCTTTGCCCTCAACTGAGCAGTCCGCCTCAATCTTAGCATTTTGTGTGTATTTATTACGCTTAACATTTTTCATAACCCCCAAGCAACCTGACATTGTTGTTGTGCCTTGCAGTTCGTGTGTTTCATGTTTTAGCTTGCGCAGTGTTACGTCGCCAAAAGTGAAATCTGAGCCGCCCCAAGAATCATCTCGTGCAGGCTGTGCAAAACGACGCACTTTACGAATAGAGGGAATAAAGATTTCATAGGATTGTGATTTGTTCTGATCTACAAAATCAGTAATCAACATACCTGTGCCCTTTAACTTACCTGAGCGGAAAATCGCCAAATCTTGTGCGTTCACACCCGATTTTTTAGGCTGGTTATTTAAATAACGCTCCAAGGTTAAAGTTAATGGGTTTGAATCTTTAGGTCTTAGTATAAGCGCAGTAATCTCTTTGCCTTTTTTACTGATGCCATAATTACCAAAACTGTAAAAATGATTAACAAAGTAAGTTTGTGCTGCGACATCGTCAGCCGATACACTGCCCGATGGGTATGCCAAATTCTTGTTAACAACAGCCTGGGAAACGCTTGTAACTAATACTACAGATAAAATTAAGTGTTTCATACTTCTCCTCTCTCTAAGTAATTAATATATTTCTTTTAATTGTTAATGTGTAACGCGTGTAACTTGTCTAACGTGTGCAACCTGTGTAACGCATATAAGCTGTGTAGCCTATATAACGTATGTAACCTGTATAACGTATGTAACCTGTATAACGTTTAAATCTAATTTGTCAAAGTAATAACTTATACTTATATTCTTTAATAAAATATTATTATAAGATATTATTATCAAATATGAGCACTTATTTTATGCAAGGTTATAAAAAATAAAAATACGTTTTCAATCGTATAATATTACTGCTATTTGAATTCTTCAAAATCAAGTAAATAAACTGATCAAAAAGTGGTGTGATTTAAGACCCCTGCATTAGGTATAAATATCGCCTAAAAGCCAACTTCTATCCATTTGTCAACTTCTATCCAACATCCATACCTAATGTAGAGATCTTGATTTTTGTGTTTTTAATAAAAACAACAGACGAAAAAAAACCACCCCGAAGGATGGTTTTTTTATTGTGCCGAGTAATCAGCCAATAAACTTACTTAGTCGCCGCTGGTGCAACGCGAGGGTCATTATAGTAGTTACCCTTACCGTCAGCATAGCCTTTAGCATAAGCATCAGCTTGTGCCTTAGCATAACCATCAGCTTGACCTTTAGCGTAAGCATCAGCCTGACCTTTTGCATAAGCATCTGCTTGACCTTTGGCAGTACCAGATGCAACACCTGAAGCAGCGTTATCGGTCTTGTTCTTAGTATTGAAGTTCATGCCGAAATCTGTATCGTTTAACCAGTTGTTATTGCCTTTGAAAGGACCCCAGTTAGAAGCGCCATCAAAAGGACCCCAGTTAGAACCACTGTTCATAGGACCCCAGTTTGAACCGCCATCGAAAGGACCCCAGTTAGAACCACCATTCATAGGACCCCAGTTTGAACCACCATCGAAAGGACCCCAGTTGTTAGCGCCATTCCAGTTGTTATAACGATCATTATAGCCATTACCATTATTAAACCAACCAGCTGAAGCTGATGTTGCCACTGTAATAGCAACGATTGCAATAATTTTTTTCATCGTATTTACCTCGTTTTTTTTAAATTTAAAACATTATTATTAATGTATATTCCTATCAAAACTTTTGCTTTGAAGACTACATGTTATACAGTAATTACAATTTTTTGCAAATAAAAAATATATTATAAATTGATGATATTTAAGAAATACCGTATTACAAAAGGTTAAAAAACAACACTTACTAAAAAGACGCCCTAAGGCGCCTTTGTTTTAAAGTGGTAGTCGCGAGTGAATTCGAATCACCGACCCCTACCATGTCAAGGTAGTGCTCTAACCAACTGAGCTACGCGACTATAAAGAGCAAAATTATACCGCCTTAAAAACACGATTTAATAATATCTTGAATATTGTGAGCGGCTTCATAAGGATTATCCGCATTCTTAATAGGTCTGCCAACCACAATATAATCCGAACCTGACTCAAATGCAGTTGCCACATCCACCACACGTTTTTGGTCGTCGTCATTAGCTACAGGGCGAATACCTGGTGTTACAGCAATCAATTTGTTATCTACATATTCACGTAAAAATGGCACTTCAAGCCCAGAAGACACCACGCCATCGCAGCCCGCTTCAAAGGCGCGTTTTGCACGCGAAATCACCAAATCTTGTACATCACAATCAAAGCCCAAGTCGTCTAAATCTCCTCTATCAAGACTGGTCAGTGCAGTTACGGCTAAGATTTTCAAATCGCCTTTGTTTTGTGCTGCTTTTTCCATCAATGCTTGATTGCCATGAATGGTGGCAAAGGTTGCGCCATATTGACTTAAACGGTGAATGGTTCTGCCGACAGTCTCTGGCACATCAAAAAATTTTAAATCAACAAACACTTTCTTGTCTTTGGCAATCAACCAGTCCATTAACTGGAAATACTGCCCTGTCATTAGCATTTCCATGCCAATTTTGTAAAAAGTAACACTGTCATCAAGTTGTTCCACCAAATCTTTGGCTTGTTCAACTTCTGGCACGTCTAATGCAAAAATAAGTCTGTCTTCAATTTTAATATCTTTCATAATTTCCTTGATTGATTAGAATATGCTGCCACCCGAATAACCATTATCGTTTGCACGTCGTATCCAGTGTTTTGATTGCATTATGTCTTTTTCTACACCTTTACCCAAAGCGTAAAAAATGCCTAAATTATACTGTGCTTTTGCATGCTCTTGATTGGCAGATTTTTGATACCAAGTAAATGCTTGCATTAAGTCTTGGTCAACACCCAAGCCCAATTCATAAGACAAAGCTAATGCATACTGACCTTCAGCATCGCCCTGCTCAGCAAGTTGTGTGATTTCTTGTTGACTTTTCATTGCGTTATATTATAAGTATGATACGGATAAGTATTGTAAAATATCCATAATTTGTCCTTGTGGCTCAGCTGGATAGAGCAGCCGCCTCCTAAGCGGCAGGTCAGTGGTTCGAATCCACTCAAGGACGCCAATAAAGAGGGTTAGAATGCATCAAGGTGAATGCTTGTGCGGCAAAGTTAAATTCCAAATTACACAAAAAATTACAGACATTGTGATGTGTCATTGTAGTGAATGTAGGCGTGTACAAGGCACCGCCTTTGCGACCAATGGCAATGTAGAAAATAAAAATCTTAAATTTTTAAGTGGTGAGAACAACCTCACTGAATTTAGGGAAAATGATAATAAAAGTCGGTTTTTTTGTCAGTCTTGTGGCTCACCGATTATGGCAATACTTAAAAACAACCCTGATTACACAAGGGTTAGATTGGGCAGTCTGACAACGGACGTCAATGAAACAATTGAAAAACATATTTTTGTTGCTTCAAAAGCAAACTGGGATAACATCTGCGATGATATTCCACAACACGAAGAATGGTAAATTAGGAGTGGTTAAATGAGTGGCAATAGTATTGGAAAATTATTTACCGTAACCACCGCTGGCGAATCACATGGTGAGGCCTTAATTGGCATTGTTGATGGCTGTCCACCTGGTATGGCGCTGTGCGAGGCAGACTTGCAAGGTGACTTAGATTTAAGAAAACCAGGCACTTCACGCCACACAACACAACGCCGTGAGCAAGATTTGGTAAAAATTTTATCAGGTACTTTTGAAGGTAAAACCACAGGCACGCCAATTGCGCTGATGATTCAAAACACCGATCAACGCTCTAAGGACTACAGCAATATTGCCACAACTTTCCGTCCAGGTCATGCAGATTACACTTACCAACAAAAATACGGCATTCGCGATTATCGTGGTGGTGGTCGCTCTTCTGCGCGTGAAACAGCAATGCGCGTTGCCTGTGGTGGTATTGCCAAAAAATATTTAAAACAAGAGTTTGGCATTGAAATTAAAGGTTATCTTGCACAATTGGGCCCCATCAAAATAACCACACTGGACTGGCATGAAGTACACAACAACCCTTTCTTTTGCCCTGATGCCAATAAAGTATCAGAACTTGAAAACTATATGGACGATTTAAGAAAATCAGGCGATTCTATCGGTGCACGCATTAATATTGTTGCCAACAATATGCCTGTTGGATTGGGTGAGCCAATTTTTGACAGATTAGAGGCTGACATCGCACATTCAATGATGGGTATTAACGCCGTGAAAGGTGTGGAAATTGGTGCCGGATTTGAATCTGTAACACAAAAAGGCACCGAGCATCGTGATAGCATTACCCCACAGGGTTTTACTTCTAACAATGCAGGTGGTACATTGGGTGGCATCAGTTCTGGACAAGATTTGTTAGTTTCTATTGCGCTCAAACCCACTTCAAGTTTGCGTCTGCCAGTTGATAGCATCGACAAAGAAGGCAATTCAACAGAAGTTATTACCGAAGGTCGTCACGACCCATGCGTGGGTATTCGTGCCACACCTATTGCCGAAGCAATGTTGGCAATCACACTGATAGACCACGCTTTGCGTCAACGTGCGCAAAATGTAGGGGTAAAATCATCCACCCCTGCTGTTCCTACAAAAAAATAACCATAAAATAAAACACAAGGAAAGGAAAAATGATTTTTTCTCTAATCAATAAATACATCTCTGTAAACCCCAAAAATGATATCTTGTCAGGCTTAACCGTTGCTTTGGCATTAGTGCCAGAAGCAGTAGCCTTCGCTTTGCTTGCCGGTGTGGAACCACTGGTTGGCTTGTATGCGGCTTTCACTATTGGTTTGGTCACCTCAATTGTTGGTGGTCGCCCTGGCATGATTTCTGGTGCAACGGGTGCCATTGCAGTTGTCATTGGAACATTGGTCGCTTTTCATGGCGTGGAATATTTATTTGCCGCAGTGGTACTGACCGGACTATTGCAAATTGCCTTTGGTCTGCTTAGATTGGGTAAATTTATTCGCCTAGTGCCCCACCCTGTATTCTTGGGCTTTGTAAATGGCATCGCCATGGTTATTTTTATCGGACAAATCAAACAATTCAAAGTTGGTGATGCTTGGATTACCGGTGAGCCACTGATGATTATGTTGGCTATTATTGCCGGGACAATGCTGATTATTCATTTTTTACCAAAGTTCACCAAAGCCGTACCCGAAATTTTGGTGGCAGTTATTGTGGGCAGTTTGGCAGTCATTTGGCTAGGGCTGGATACACGCACCGTTGGCGATGTGGCTTCTATCAAAGGGGGTTTTCCCAGTTTTCATATTCCAGATGTACCATTTAGCTGGACAACGCTCACCATCGTTTTTCCTTATGCTTTAACCATGGCACTGGTTGGTTTGATTGAAAGCCTATTGACGCTAAACTTGGTGGATGATTTAACCCAAACCACAGGGCAACCAAACCGTGAAAGCGTTGGGCAAGGTGTTGCCAATACAGTGACTGGTTTGTTTGGTGGTATGGGTGGTTGCGCTATGGTGGGACAAAGTATTATTAATGTCAAATCTGGTGGACGTGGTCGTTTATCGGGCGTTGTTGCCTCTGTTGCGCTGCTACTTTTTATTCTTTATTTGTCTGAATATATTGAAATGATTCCAATTGCAGTATTGGTGGGTGTGATGTTTATGGTGGTGATTGGTACCTTTGAATGGTGCACAATACGCCTGTTTGGCAAAGTACCAACCTTGGATATTATTACCGGTATTTCAGTTGCTGTGATTACAGTGCTGACTGACAACCTAGCACTTGCCGTTATTGTGGGTGTTATCCTTTCAGCATTGTCTTTTGCCTGGGAATCTGCCAGCAAAATTTTTGTTGAGCAATACCAAAATGACCAAGGAGACAATGTTTACAAAGTGAATGGCACTTTGTTTTTTGCTTCAAAAGAACACTTTCAAGAACTCTTCGACCCCAAAACAGACAGCAATGATGTTTATATTGATTTTGGTAACGCCAGAGCCTTAGACCATTCAGCCATTCAAGCCATTGATAAACTGGCTATGCGCTATAAACGTGTTGGCAAAACACTTCACCTACAACACCTCAGTGCTGAGTGCCAATTGCTGTTAAAAACCGCAAAAAATTTAGTCGAGGTTAATGTTTTAGAAGATCCCACCTACCACGTAGCAGATGATAAACTCGCTTAACCAAAAGACTTGATTTTTAAAAAAAAATTCCTATAATTTCTAGTATAGGTTTAAATACTGGAGATATAAATATGAAAAAAACACTCGCACTAACTGCATTATTAACATCAACATTACTTAACGCACATAACGCACATAACGCACATAACGCACATAACGCACATAATCGCTCAAATTTCTTTAACCATCACCCTATATTTAACGATACTTTTTGGCACGATTTTGAACGCCAGTTTCAACGCCTTGATCGTCAAATGGATAGGCTACAACGTAGTTCAAACGCTATTAGTACAAGCTCAAGTCAATATTTCGACAAAGACACCAACAGTTATGTCGCTAAGGTTAAAACTTCGGGTATTGATAAGGAAAACTTCAATATATCAACACACAAGAACAGATTAATTATCAAAGCAAAGCAAAGTTCAAAAAGCAATAATAGAAGTTCATCAAGCCATTTCTCACAGGTTGTTTCAATTCCTACGGATGGCGATACTGAAAACATTAAAGCGGCATTCAAAGATGGCGTGCTAACAATCTCCATCCCAAAACTTGATAAACCCAAACCACAAATCAGAAAAATAACGATTCAATAAAAACCAAAGTAATAAGAAAAAATGGCAAGGTTAAACCTTGCCATTTTTTTATTTGCCTTTTTCATCACCCCACAGTAGTTTGTGTAGTTGCACTTGTAGTCGCACATTCAGTTGAGCATCTAAAATCCACTGTGCCAACTGCTGTGGCTCAAGTGCACCGAATACAGGCGAAAACAAAGCTTCTGCTGCTGTTGGATATTGCTTAAGCACATCAACAGAAAAATCAAAATCTGCTCTGGAACCAATCACAAACTTCAGTTGGTCTTTAGCTTGTAATTTGGCAATATTGTCATATTTATTTTGCGTAGACTCATTAGAAGATGGGGTTTTCACATCCATCACAATGGACACCTTAGGATTGACATCGCCAATATCAATACTGCCACTGGTTTCTAGCGACACTTGATAACCCTGTTGTGCCAATCTATCCAACAACACATAGCAATTAATCTGTGCCAAAGGTTCACCCCCGGTCACACACACTGTTTTGGTATTGTATTTTTCAACCTCAGCCAATATAGCATCAACACTCAATAAATTATTGCCTTTAAACGCATACTCCGTATCGCAATAACTGCATCTGAGTGGACAGCCTGTTAGGCGGATAAATATCGTCGGCAAGCCAACCTCTCGTGCCTCGCCTTGTAGCGAATAAAATATTTCGTTAATATTAAGTTCGATATTCATAATCTGCGGGAGAATTTTCTAAAGGATTTGATGATTTCGTAAATCAATACAACTTGCAATATTTTATAAAAGAAAAATAAATATCTATCCCACCAATCAATACCACAAGTAAATATCTTGTCAATGTCATAACCCAGTGGTGAGGCAAAATCAATAATGGCTCTTGTGTCATAATTAAAGCCATTAATCAACACATAAAATAACGCAACAGTGCCAATAAGGCGCATTATTGCACGGATAGCACTAAGGCCAAACATACTTGCCCAAAATTCAAAACCCAATACCCATTTATCAAGTTGCTTCCAGTTTAATTTTTGGTAATGGGTTTGATATTCTTGCTGATGAAACTCTAAAGCTCGTATTTGGTCATTTTGTTTAAGTGCAACATTTTTAAGGGTTAAAAAAGTCTCTCGATTATCTGCACTAAACTTTGCCTCACCATATTCTATTCTCTCAACAATCGTATGTTTTAAATTAAGCTTTACTTGTTTAACAGCCGTAAGGCTTAATGTTTTGTCAAATGTGGCAGAGAGAAAATCAGCAGTCTGAGTGAATGTGGCCAAGCGAAAATCAGCAGTCTGAGTGAATGTGGCAGAGAGAAAATCAGCATTCTGAGTGAATGTGGCAAAGCGAAAATCAGCATTCTGAGTGAATGTGGCAAAGCGAAAATCAGCATTCTGAGTGAATGTGGCAGAGGAAAACTTAGCAATCTGAGTGAATGTGGCAAAGGAAAAATCAGCAGCCTGAGTGAATGTGGCAAAGGAAAAATTAACATTATTAGTGAATTTTTCCTTAAAGAAATTAACTGCTATTAGAAAGATACACCGCTGAAAATCACCCGTTTTTAATCTTTTATTAAGCTG
>ERZ1046740.359-NODE-359-length-39139-cov-6.566344_pt1 | contig 39139 bp, 28 predicted proteins | sample MGYA00383093_ERZ1046740 | MGnify/ENA primary metagenome ERZ1046740 (study PRJEB29581, sample SAMEA5548363) | metagenome | biome: marine; feature: coastal; material: water | depth 25 m | study: Short-term variability in the microbial, nano- and picoplankton... | reverse complement strand
CATTTTAAAAAATAATCCCATTTCAATTAAAATTGTAAACAATAGAACCACCAAACACGGTGATTTTAAAAAAACTAAAACTGGAGAGTATCAAATTACCATAAATAATAGTTTGAATGAATATCAGTTTCTATTAACGCTTATTCACGAAATTGCACATTATAAAACGCATCAACAATTTAAAAATGTAAAACCGCACGGATTAGAATGGAAACAGCATTTTCAACATTTGATGTTGCCCTTTTTACATCCTGAAATTTTTCCAAATGAATTGCTCCCATTTTTAGCAAATCACCTTAAAAACCCAAAGGCTAGCTCTGGATCTGACATATATTTAACAAAAGCACTTTTAAAATTCAATCCTCAAAAAAATGGTAAAAAATATATTTTTGAAATCAAAACTGGGAACAATTTTGTTTTCAAAAACAAAGTTTATCAAATGGGAAATAAAAGAAGAACTCGAGTTGAATGTCTAGAAATTAAAAGTAATAAACTATATTTATTCAATCAAAACGCTGAAGTTGAACTCATAGAAAAATAATATTTTAATTATGGAAAATGGCAATGGTTCACAACCCACTGAAAATTCAACAAACAATATCCCTCGACCTGATTTAAAAGGATTTTGGGCTTCTTTAAATAATTTTATTAAAGAATTATTAAATATAAGAATAGGTACTGATAAAAAAGGTACTATTCAAGATATAAAAGACAATATATCTATGAAAGGACACAATGCCTGGGTATTGGTTTTTTCTATTTTAATTGCCTCTATTGGATTAAATATAAGTTCGGCTGCAGTTGTAATTGGCGCGATGCTTATTTCACCCTTAATGGGGCCTATATTAGGTGTTGGGCTATCTATTGGGATTAATGATATTGATACGTTAAAACGATCACTAATTAATTTGGGTGTTATGGTAGGTTTAAGTTTAACAACTTCATTTTTATTCTTTTTAATTCCTATTTTTAGAAATGAAACTCCTGAAATTTTAGCTAGAACCGCTCCCGATGTTCGTGATGTTTTTATAGCTATTTCAGGTGGTTTAGCATTAATTATTGCACTAAGCAGAAGAAGTAAACAAACAAATACCATTGCAGGTGTAGCGATTGCCACAGCTTTAATGCCACCTCTTTGTACAGCAGGTTACGGATTAGCAACTTTAAACTTCAGTTACTTTGGAGGAGCTATGTTTTTGTTTACTATTAACACTATTTTTATAGCATTGGCAACATTTGTTATTGTAAAGTTTTTACAATTCCCAATGCTTAAATACATTGATTCTGCTAAAAGAAAGCGTATTGCAAGAGCAGCTTCTTTTGTGGCTTTGCTAGTTTTAGCAGGCAGTATTTATATGTTTTTTAACTTATTTAAAGTTGATCAGTTTAAACAAAATGCTCAAAATTTAATAAATGATATTAAAAAAGACGGTATTAGTATTATAGACGAAAATGAAAAAAACATTAATTATCAAAATAATTCTATAAAATTAATCGTCTATGGAAATAAGCTCTCTGAAAAAGATATTAATAAATGGAAAAATCGCTTACCTAACTATCATTTAAAAGAAACAACTTTACATTTTCAACAAGGGTTAGATGATTCTGATTTAAGAAGTGAAGTAAAAAACTTGACAGAACTTTACAGTCAAAATCAAAAAATCATTTCATCTAGAGATGAGACCGTAAAAGAAAAGGAAGAAAAAATAAAATTGCTTACCAAGCAACTTACAAAGTATGAAGTAAATGAAATTCCATTTGTTCAAATTAGTTTAGAAGCCAAAATAAATTACGAAGGTTTAGAAAAAATAAGCTACGCTAAGCAGGTTCAGACAGATTTTAATTCAGTAGACACTATAACCGTTTTTAATGCCAAATGGCACGACTCTGTTCCCAATACTTATAAGCAACAAAAACAATTAAACCTATGGCTTAAACAACGCTTAAAACTAGATACTTTGCAATTGAATAATTATTAAAAATCTATAATTACACCAAACCTGGGAAGTATGTTTCCTGAAGTATTTTCAATTTCTTCTAAATTATATTTCGTAGGATCAGACGCATTGATAATTTTATTTCCACTACCATCCTCCATTGGAATTAAATAAGACTGTGTAGTTGCCTCGCTAGCATATAAATTTTGAATATCAACATAAAAATTCAATGCCATTTTTTTAAAATACCATGTTTTATCAACTCTAACATCTAATTGGTGATACGTATTAAAACGTTCAGAATTTAATTTTGCATAGTCTAAAATTCCACTATTTGCAACATCATAATTTTCAATTACTGATGATGCTTCAAAATCATATGGAGTATATGGCTGACCGCCAACTAACCTAAACTTTCCTCCTATTTCCCAATTTTTTGATAGCTTTTTACCACCAGTTACTGTTAATAAGTGTCTATTATCCCAAGATGAAGGAATCGCATTATTTAGCGAATCATTGAATTCACTTTTTACAAATGTATAAGAGAAAATACCATACAAGCCATCATATGATTTTTTTTGAGCTAACAATTCAAAGCCATAAGCTCGTCCTTTGGAAGTTGATACAACCTCTTCATTTCCAATAACACCAAAATCTGAACCTAAATTGGCTAAACTAATTTGATCTCTTAGAGAAAATGGATAGTTTTCATACTTTTTATAAAAACCTTCAAACGTAATTTTTGAAGTTGAATTTAAATTAAAGTCTAATCCTGAAACATAGTGAGTAGCTTCAATATATTTTAGTCCATTATTTTTATTTGCTAATTTCCCTAAATAGTCTCTATACCCTAAAATGGTATATGCTGGCAATTGATAATAGATCCCATATGCGGCATTAAAATTCAACTTATTATTCAGCTTATAGCTTAACGACATACGTGGAGAAAACTGATTAAAAACATTACTCATTTCTTTGTTATAATCTATCCCATCTAGCCTAAAACCTAATGAAAGCGCCAATGTTGAATTGAAATATTTTTTTGATAACTGAGAAAACAAACTATACTTGGTTAGTGTCAATTCCGAAGCAAAATTAACTTCGTCAACACCAGACGAATTTGCAATTTGTTGAAACGTACTATTAGAGTAATTCACATTTTGCAAACCAATACCAATATTTAATTTATAATAGTTGGTTAAGGTAGAAGTATTTTCAAATCGAAATTTATTTTCAATTTCTTTTGAAGTATAATCCAGCAACAAATCTGATAGATTATTGGTGTTATTAAAGTACTTTTTAGCATTGTTACTCCATTCATTCCTGCTCAAAACAATTTGTTGCATTGAACTTTCTCCGTAATGTTTATACAACGCCCCAATGGTATAATTCCATTGCTCCTGAATTGGAATATTACTTAAAGCATACTCATTTCTTTTTAAAATATCAATATCTGTTATATTATCATTAACCTCCTGGTTTAACTCAAAATTATCAATCGCCCCTAGACCTATAATGGAAATTTCACTATCTTCTGATAATTGATGATTCACTTTTAACTGAAAATCGTTGTATGTTGGTAAAAAAGGAAGTTTTATTAACTTAAACAAAAACTGTAAGTAAGATTGACGTACGGAAGCTATAAAAGTAGTTTTTTTACCCAATGGCCCGTCTAAGGTAATTCCTGCATCAGATGTTCCAATAGTAGCTCTGGAATTCAATTTATTCGGATTTCCATTCTTTTGAGTAAACTCAATAACGGAACTTAATGAATTTCCTCTATTTGCTGAAAAAGCACTTGAATAAAAATCAACTTTTCTAATTAAATCAGCATTAATAATTCCTACCGGACCACCTGTAGAACCTTGCGTTTGAAAATGATTGATAACAGGAACTTCAATTCCATCTAAATAAAATTTATTTTCTGAAGGTCCTCCTCCACGAATAATAATATCGTTTCGAAAACTTGGATTAGAGGCTACACCTGGTAAAGATTGTATTACTTTTAAAATGTCACGATTTCCTCCTGGATTTTTTTCAATTTCAGCAATACCCAATGTTTGAATAGATAATGGGTTCTCGACTGATTTTTTAAAAAGTTTCCCTTGAATTACAACTTCATCTAACTGTTCATTAGTTTGCAATAATTCAACCAATATAAAGGGAGCTTTTTCATAAGTAACTAGATAATCTTGTGAAATAACCGATTGATACCCTAAAGTAGAAGCTTCAATTTTAACATAACCTAAAGGAACTTTTTCAATACTAAATTCACCAATATCATTAGTGGTTGTACCAATTGCAGTGCCTGAAATTATTACATTTACCAGAGAAATAGGCTCTCTAGATTGGGCATCAATTATTTTTCCTGTAACTTTTCCAATATTTTGCGATAAACCTAAGGCAACATTTAGAATCAATAAAATAAAAGTAAAAATCCGTTTCATCAGTTTTTTTGTAGTATATTAATTAGTAGAGTATGCGATTTATTAACAAATATATAAATCTAAAAATACAACCAAAATTTTTAAACTGAAATTATAAAAAAAACTCAAACTATTAAGTTTGAGTTTTTTGTGGTGAGAGGAGGATTCGAACCTCCGAAGCTTGCGCAGCAGATTTACAGTCTGCCCTCGTTGGCCACTTGAGTATCTCACCAAATTATTAAACTAAAAAACTTCTCTAATCCGAGAAGTTTTTTGTGACCTGGCTGGGGCTCGAACCCAGGACCACCTCCTTAAAAGGGAGGTGCTCTACCAACTGAGCTACCAGGTCTTTTTCCTTTTTAGCGGCTGCAAATATAAAGGTATATTTTAAAAAAACAAACAACTTTTTTATTTTGTTTCATTTAAATATGACTCTCTAACTTTTTTAAATAAATTAGAAGAATAAACGAAATTTACAACAGCCTCATTTTCAGTTTTAAAGATTTCTTTATTAGTTCCCTCCCATGCTTTTACACCGTCTTTTAAAAAAACTATTTTTTCTCCTATTTCCATTACAGAATTCATGTCGTGTGAATTTATAATAGTTATCATATCGTATTCTTTGGTAATTTCCTGAATCAAATTATCAATTACAATAGCTGTTTGAGGATCTAAACCTGAATTAGGTTCATCACAAAATAAATATTTTGGATTCATAACAATTGCACGCGCAATTGCTACCCGTTTTTGCATCCCTCCTGAAAGCTCAGCAGGAAACTTTTCATTTACATTAGCTAAATTTACTCTCTTAAGCACTTCATTTACTCTATCATGCATTTCACCATGTGACTGCTTTGTAAACATTTTTAAAGGAAACATAATGTTCTCTTCAACTGTTAAAGAGTCATACAATGCACCGCCTTGAAAAACCATCCCAATTTCTTTTCGCAGCTGACGTTGAGACTTTATATCCAACTCCGTATGCTTTCTATCATCAAATTCAATGATACCGCTATCAGGAATATGCAAACCCAATAAACACTTTAAAAAAACTGTTTTCCCTGAACCACTTTGCCCAATAATCATATTGGTTTTACCTTTTTCAAAAGCTGTAGAAACACCCTTCAAAACGGTTGTTCCAGCAAAACTTTTAACTAAATTTTTCACTTCTATCATTATCCTAAAAGCATTTGAGTTAAAAAATAATTCAACAAAATAATAACAATACTTGACCAAACAACTGCCTGAGTACTAGCTCTACCAACTTCTAATGACCCGCCTTTAACATAGTAACCATGGTATGCAGGCACGGTAGCAATAACAAAAGCAAAAACCAATGTTTTAATTAAAGCGTATTGTATATAATAAGGATCAAATTCAAGCTGAATTCCGTAAACAAAGTCTTCACTATAAAATAAATCTGTCAATAATCCTGCATAATATCCTCCTATAATTCCTAAAAACATAGCCAATAAAATCAAAAGTGGATAGAAAAATAATGCAGCTATAATTTTTGGTAAAACCAGATAATTTAATGAGTTAATTCCCATTACCTCTAATGCATCTATTTGCTCTGTAACGCGCATTGTTCCTATACTTGAAGTAATAAACGAACCTACTTTACCCGCTAAAATAATTGACATAAAAGTAGGAGCAAATTCTAATATTATCCCACGCTTTGTTGCAAAACCAATTAAATACTTTGGAATAAATGGGCTATCGATATTTAAAGCTGTTTGAATAGCAACTACACCACCTACAAAAAATGAAATAAATGCTATTATGCCCAAAGATTTTAATCCTAAATCTTCAATTTCCCTAAACAAAGTTTCTTTAAAAACTGACCATTTTTGGGGTTTTTTAAAAACTTGCTTTAGCATAATAAAATACTTACCTATATGCTCAAAATAATTCATTCAGTCTTCTTTTTCGCTAAAATATTAAATTAATATAACCTTTGGATTCTATTTAACATTAATTTAGTTATAACCTGCAAAAAAATAGTATTTTTGAAGTGATTATTAAATCAAATCATAAAATGAAAAAGTACATTTTTACAATTTTTGCTGGATTATTATTTTTACAATGCGTTAGTGTTAAAACAACTTCAACCAAAACTATTCATGACGCTCAAATAAAAGAAATCAATACAACATCGAATCCAAAATTATTTATTGGGATTGTTGTTGATCAAATGCGTTATGATTATTTAATAAAATTCAAAAATAAATATGGAGAACGCGGTTTTAAAAGATTGATTAACAAGGGCTATAATTTAAAAAATGTTCATTTTAATTATATACCAACATACACTGCTGTTGGGCATACATCTATATACACTGGAACTACACCTGTAAATCACGGAATTATTTCTAACAATTGGTACGACAAAGTTCTTAAGAAATTCATTTATTGTGTAGATGATGCTAATTACAAAACGGTTGGCACTTTAAGTGGAGGTAATAAATCGCCATTTAGAATGGTAACAACAACGGTTACAGATCAACTTAGACTTGCTCAAAATATGAGAGGAAAAACCATTGGTGTAGCTATAAAAGACAGATCTTCAATTTTACCATCTGGCCATACAGCCAATGCCGCCTATTGGTTTCAGGGAGGTGATGACGGTAAATTTATAACTAGCACATTTTATATGAATGAATTGCCAAAATGGGTACAAGATTTTAACAACAGTGGAAAAGCGAACAATTATTTAAACACTACTTGGGATACCTACTACAATATTTCCACTTATACTGAAACACTGCCTGATAACAACGAATATGAAGGTATTTTCAACGGTAAAACAACACCAACATTTCCATATAATTTATCAGAGTTAAGAAAATTGAATGGGAATTACAATTTATTAAAAACCATTCCATTTGGTAATTCAATTACAACTGATTTTTCAATTGCAGCAATTGAAGGTGAGCAATTAGGAAAAAGTGATTTTACAGATTTTTTAGCCATCAGTTATTCAAGTACAGATTATGTTGGTCATAAATTTGGAATAAATGCAAAAGAACTTGAAGATACATATATACGTATGGATAAAGAAATAGAGCGTTTAATTGATTATTTAGACTTGAACATAGGGTTTGAAAATTACACACTATTTCTAACTGCCGACCACGCTGCCGTTCAGGTACCAGCTTATTTAAATTCAGTAAACATTCCAAGTGGATATCTTGATACAAAAGAAATACGAAACACACTTAACGCAATAACTGAAGAACATTTTAAAACTTCAGAAATTATCGAAAGTTTCTCAAACTTTCAAGTGTTTTTAAATAAAGATAAACTGAAAGAATTAAATATAAATCAACACGAAGTAACTCAAGTAATTGTTGATGAAATTATTAAACATAAAGATATTTACAAGGCTGCAAGTGCTTATACTCTTCAAAATACCAGTTTTAATTCTGGCATTTTAAAAACACTTCAAAATGGCTACAATCAAAAGCTATCAGGCGATGTGTTACTGATTCCTTTTCCATCAACAATATCGTATTCTAAAACCGGATCAACTCATGGATCTGGCTACATTTACGATACCCATGTTCCACTCATATTTTATGGCGCAGGAATTAAAAAAGGAAGTTCAAATAAATTTTATCCTATTATTGATATTGCCCCAACAGTGTCTCAGTTTTTAGAAATTACACATCCTAACGGGGCTACAGGAAAACCAATTTTAGAAGTTTTAGGTAATTAATTTTTAATAAAATTACAATTTAAACATAAGTAACTAACCATTGTTTACTTATGTTTTTATATTTTAAATTTACCCTGTGATTTTTGCCATTGAAGGAATAGCAGTGCGATTAATGACTAAAAATAAACACACTCATAAATAGATAATTATGTTTTAAACTCCCCCTTTAACTATTTTGATAAAAAGAAAAATTAATATCTATAGACAATAGCATTTATATTCATACCAGCCCCTACTGAAGCAAAAATAACAACATCCCCTTTATTAATTTCTTGGTTTTCAATTTCACCTTTTTTAATTAAATCTAATAAAGTTGGCACAGTTGCTACAGAACTATTCCCAAGCTTGTGAATACTCATTGGCATAACACCTTTTGGAACTTTTGCTTTATATAATCTATAGAAACGTTTTATAATAGCCTCGTCCATTTTTTCATTCGCCTGATGGATAAGAATCTTTTTAACTTCAGAAATGTCAATACCGCTTTTATCTAAAGCAGTTTTCATTGCCAATGGAACTTTAGATAGACCATATTCATAAATTTTTCTCCCATACATTTTTATATAACGTGTGCTGTGGTCTTCATTTTGGTTGTACGACTTTCCAAAAAACAAGTAATAACATTCATCAACGGTATTAGTTTGCGCAGCATGACTTATTATACCTAAATCACCGTTATTTTCTTTAGCTTCAACAATACAAGCTCCAGCTCCATCAGAATAAATCATAGAATCCCGATCATTATTGTCAACTACTCGTGATAATGTTTCAGCACCAATAACCAAGCATTTTTTAGCAACTCCTGATTTTATGAAGGCTTCAGCCTGAATTAAACCTTGAATCCAACCTGGACATCCAAATAAGATATCGTACGCAACACAAGCTGGATTTTTAATCCCCAACCGGTACTTTACTCTTGATGCCAAACTAGGTAAAATATCACTTTGAATTCCACCGCTTTTAACATCTCCAAAATTATGCGATAGTATTATATAGTCAATCTCTTCCTGATCAATACCGGCATCTTCAATAGCTTTTTGAGCTGCAAAATACCCTAAGTCTGACGTATTTATATCTTCAGAAGCGTATCGCCTCTCTTCAATACCGGTAATTGCTTTGAATTTTTCAATAACCACCTCGTTATCATACCCAAAAGGACTACCATCCTCATTCAAAAAATTATGATTTAAAAAGTCTGAATTTTTTTTTACTATTTTAGGAATACAGCTTCCAGTTCCTATAATTACAGATTGTATTTTCATTTTAAAATAATTGTGAGCAAATTTAGAAAGGTATTAACTATTAAGTTCCAAAACTTTAATTTCCATTACGATGGCTATCGAGAGAGCGCGTGACTTAGCGGCGTATGCTATTTCTCCATCAAACAATTCATCAACAGACTCATTAAACACTGATAACCAGATATTAAAGTGCTTTTTATGAATAGGTTTTTTCTTATGCAAATCAAGGTGAATTTCCATAGCATTTTTACGATATCCACCAGTATAAAATAGAATATTATCCCAAAATTTTACCAACACTTGCAAATGCTTTTCGAGCAATTCAGGATTATTGAATTCAATAAAAAAATGATACATTTCTGCATCATTTATTAATTTTTTATAAAATAATTTGACCAATTTATAAATATCTTCTTTATTTTTAATATCATTTTTCATTATAAAAATGATTTATCAAAAGCTATTGGTAATAGGTCGAGTACTGAATTTGTTTTTATAATTTTTCCTTCTTCTCCCATAAAATACACCTCAATTTTATCTCCTTGTTTTAACTCATATTCAGACAGTGTTTGCCTGCAAGCTCCACAAGGTGCAACAGGTTCTTTTAATATTTGTGAAGATGAACTTGCTGAAATTGCTAATTTTAATATTTTTTCTTTAGGATATTGAGAAGCGGCATTCCAAACTGCAACTCTTTCAGCACACATACCCGAAGGATAAGCTGCATTTTCCTGATTATTCCCTGTTACTACTTGTCCATTTTCCATTAAGAAAGCTGAACCAACTTTAAACTTTGAATAAGGAGCATAAGCAGTATTTTTAATAGTAATTGCACTCTCCATTAATGATTTAACATCATTAGGAAGTTCATTAATAGTATTAAAAACTGTAATTTCGGTTTTAATAGTTACTTTTTTCACCTAATTATATTTTAACATTTTATTATTAGAAGAAATTTAGCTTAGTATGCTTCAAACATATCGCCAAAATCAAACGACAATGAAAAACGCAATGTGTTTTCTAAAGGGTTATTAATGTCTGAGGCATTAAATAAATATGAAATATCTAAACGGGTACTTTTAAATTTAAACCCTGACCCTAGTGTAAAATACTTACGTCCACCTTTCAAATCACTCTCATTAAAATAACCGGCTCTAATTGCAAAAGAATTGTCGTACATATATTCAGCTCCCAAGCCCCAAGTAAACTCTTTTAACTCTTCACTAAACCCATCAGGAGCGTCTCCAAATGAAGAAAACATTCCACTAAAAAATCCGACATCTTCTTGTCTATATGGAGGAGTTCCATCATCATTTACTGAAACACTAGGTGTTGGAACTAATAATTTATTCAATTCTAAATTAACACTTACAGTATTATAACTGTCTAAAATAAAATCAAAACCACCACCCAGTTTTAAATTTGTTGGTATAAAATTCTCATTTCCATCATCTGAATAAGAAACCTTTGGCCCAATATTTGAAATATTGAAACCTCCGCGCCACACACCATTAAAATCACCATAATTGGTTTCATCAGACTGAAAATAACCTGAAACATCTACAGCAAATGTGTTTACTGGATTTATAGTTGAATTAGCTGATTCAATTCCTAAATCAGAACGTATGTAGCGTAGAGTTACCCCCATCGAATACATTTCACTTAACTTTAAAGAATACGAACCATCAATTGAAAACTCATTTAAATTTTCATTCCCTATTTCCAAACCATTTATATCTGTTAATTGAATTTCTCCTAAACTAAAATATCTCAAACTGGCAGCCCAGGCGCTTCTATCATCAATTTTGTTGGCAAAACTGAATCCTCCTAAAAACACGTCATCAGTTATTTTACTCAACCACGGGGTATAAATTACACCTATTGAGAATTGAGATTTCATAAATGCAAATTTTGAAGCATTCCAATGCTGTGAATTAGCATCAGGAGACGTTGCAACCCCAACATCACCCATACCTCCTGCTCTTGCATCAGGTGCAATTAACAAAAATGGTGCGGCAGTTGTAATCGGATTAGGCTCATCTTGAGCACTTACTTTAACTATGCACGTAAATACAACTAGGGTGGCTAAAATTATTTTTTTCATAAATATATTGTTAATGTAAGCAAATATCTTAATAATTACTGAAGTATAACTAATTTTTCGGTTTTTTCTGATCGTAAATTTGAATTCAATGCTTTAACTTTAAGTTTGTAAATATATACTCCTTTTCCAATTTTAGATCCAAAATCATCCAATCCATTCCAATTAATTGATCTTGACAAGTTACCATTTGATTGAACTGTTTGATTAATTGTTTTTACTAATTTACCTGAAATTGTAAAAATTTGAATTTGAACTTCTAGTAATTCATTTGGTTTATTGTGGGTAAACCAAAACTCGGTAAAATTTACAAACGGATTAGGGTAATTTAAAACATTGGTAATTTCCAATTCCGTATCGCTTACCACAAAAAATGTTAACGATACTTCTGATGGATTATTGTAGGTATCCCATACTTTTAAAGTAATAATGTGCAAGCCTGGCTCAAGATTTCTCAATTGGTAATTGACCTTGCCTTTTGTAAAATCATTTAATTCAGTTTGATAATAATCATTTAAAATTATTGGATTCGATTGATCTCCATCAATTATTGCAACAATATCATGGTCAACAGCAGTTATAGACGTATTTATACCACTTTCATCTTCAATTACCGCAATAAACATAGGTGACTGATTTGTATTACCACCTTCTATAAAACTTAAATCATTCATATATAACTGAACTTTGGGCCCAGTGCTATCTTCAGGAGCATTTTCGTTTATTCCACCAACAACAACTTCAAAATTGTAACCCGACTTATCAATGATATTATTTTCGGCATAAAAACCTAGTTTCCCTTTTCCGTAAGCTATTTTTAAATCTTTAGGAGCAATAAAATCAAATTCAAAAATTCCATTTGCTACACTCGATCTTCCTGTAAATATTTTACTTTCAAGAACATCAAAATCCATAACAATACCTTTACTATCATTATCAAGTGTTTGTTTTGTAATAGGTTTGTCAAACACTATAACATCTAATTCTCCATTAAAATCACTTAAAATATTATTATTTCCATCTAAAACTTCACCTTTAAACTTATTTTTCGATAAAGCTTTTAAAGTATCTAATGATTGATTAATATCAACATCGTTCATTTTAGTAATAACAATATTTGGTTTAGGAACGGCGAGCCTCATAGCTGGATCTCCCAAAAAATAAATGAAATATCGCTGACTTGTAGAAAACTGATTTTTTACAAGCATCAAATTCTCTGCAATTGAATTATTTTCATTATTAAACTCTAATAATAATTTAACCAAATTTTGATTAATTGCCTGACCAACACTAATATATATTTCTCTTGTAGTTGAAATTAAAGATGAAGCACCTCCTTTATCATTCCATAGGAGAAATTCACCAGCCGTTAATCGAGAAGGATTGTCAAAACGAGAAAATTCACAAGTTACAGTAACAAATAATGGAAGTTTCTCAAAGTTTGTCCAACTTTGAATATCTGGAACTCCCAAAATTCGTTCAGCAGCCCATCCATCTTCACCTCCATGACCAAAATAATCAACCATTAAAGTACCTTTTTCAACCTGATTTGAAATTTCAGTATTCACAGTTGGATATCTATTACCTCCAGCTGAAGATTCTTGCTGATAAGCATCAATAAATATTTTTTTTAGGTTGAATAACGGTTTATTAAAAGAAATATCTTCTGCTATTTGCTCCATATTATTTTGAAGCACTTCCTCTCCACTGTGATCAATATCATCTGCTATTAAGGTTAAATTTGTTCTCCAATTACCAAATGTTGCTTCACTATAATAATTTAGAATTTTATCAATTACTTTTTCAGCTTCTAAAACATCAGTTACTGGTATCCGCCCTGTAGCTATATCTTGCCTTTCAAATGAATATAACATTCCTTCATTTTCATCCATCATTCCATAAAAATCATCGGTTACATATGACGCTGCTTTATTAAAACTGTTGTATGCTTCAAAAACAGGAACAATATTGTTATTACCATTAATTCTGTCTTTATAATCGTAGGTTGCATCTCCTAAAAAACAAACATATTTAATTTTATTAGTAGTTGAATTACTATATAAATGTCTTATAAAATCTCTTATTGCAGTAATGTCAGGTGAACCTGAAGAAAATTCATTATAAATTTGATGAATTGGAATAACTTTTGAATTCAGATTTGAATTTTCACTGTGATAATCAACTAAGCGTTGCCCTTGATGAAGCAAATAATCTTGAGTAATTACAACATAATCTAAATTTGTTAAGTTGTGTAAATTTTGATTCTCTACTACCGAATTTTCCAATTTAATTGGTGTGAAATAATCTTCTTCATTCAGTACAATGTACTCTTTAAAAACTCCACCTTCAGCCTTAAAATTATAAGTTAATCCGGTAGAATTATTTTCAACAATTGTTGGCTCAAATGAGTTCGTAACCTCCCATACACTGCTAATATTTGCTGCATTATCAATATTATACTCAACAACTTCAATACTATTTGCAACGTCTAAATTTCTAAATATAAATTGCTTATCATTAGCAACTAAACTTTTTTTTCCTAAAATTTCAATATAATCTAGATATGCGTTTGCAGAAGGATTACCATTATTATTATATTCCAAGTCCACTAAAACTTCATTTCCTGTTAATGAAATCATTCCATTTTGTTCTACAGCATACGCATGTGTCAAGCCACTATAGGCTGGAATATTTATTGAAAATAGTTGTTGATTATTAATTTTTACATCCATTTTCGAGGACAAGCTCGATTCAGCAACAGCTCTGACTCTAATAATAACCTCATCTGAAGGGTCAATATTTTCAAAAGGAATAGTAAAGGTATGAATATTTTGATAATCAAAACTTTCACCAAACCACTGTTGCCCAATGGCAAATAAATTTACTTCATCTTTTTCGTAAAAAGTGTAATCATGAAACGAAGATATTTGAGTAGCAGCATTTTCTTCAACATTAGATGCAATTGAAATTCGCTTACCTTCAGAATTCCCAATATTTATAAAATAATATGCCTTCTCAGAAAAAATATTGAATTCGTGCTTAAAACTAGCTAATTCATTGGAATCTGATTTCCATTGATGCGGACCTTTACCGTAAAACAACACATAATCGTTAGAATCAAAACTACCATCATTTTCTCCTTCCACATAAATAGCATTTTCCTGCAATCCATCTGGTCTAATTTCATTATTTGAAAAAGGCAACATTGCACCTCCATTACCAAAAATTTGAATATTTTTTGGATTTATTGAATTCACATCAATACCTAAACTTTGAAGAAAACTTTTATCAAGTTTAAAAACACCTGTTTTATCAATTGCAAATTTGCACCAATTACCTGTTGCTAAAACCGAATTTTTTATTGATGAATTTCTTGCTTGCTTAGAACTAACCATTGCTGTATATTCTAAGTCAAATGAAACAGCTCTTTTGTAATTCTCTCCCTGTTTTACAATAGGAATCAAATTTAAAATTGCATAATTATTTTCGCGTTGCTTAACAAAATTAAATAAAGGACTTATTGAAGAAGAAAGTTGTTGATTTTTTAAAATAAAATTTGTTGGCTGAAAAAACTCATATACAACATTTTTTATTTCAAACTGCTGCAACACCAATGCATTTGAAATTTTCCAACTTGCTGAAAATTCCGGTGTTAAATCTTCATTCAATACATTATTCTCAATAACACTGGTTTTTATTGTTTGCGTTTTGTTTATGGTAAATTCCGTATTATCAATCCAGTTTAATTTAAAATGCTTTAATTCCTTTTGCTGTGCGCAAATTACCAAACTATACATACAGGCAATTGAAAAAATAATGTATCTCAAGTAATTCATAGGATAAATAACGTTTAAATTTGAAAGATATTTTGAAATATAATACAACATTACATATAATAAAGAACAAAAACAATCGTTATAAAAAACATAATTAAATATTTTTCTTGTAAAAAAATTAATTTAATGTAAATTGCGAAATAATTGAACCCTACACAAGCTTACAATGGAAATGAAAAAATTATTTAATATTACAAAAATTGGTGTGCTAGCGCTGTTAACTATTGTTTTTACAGGTTGTCAAAACCAAAATTCAAATAGTGGATCATCATTAACAGGTTGGAGTTCAAAAAATAAGTCTGCCGCTGGATTTTCAACCAACTCCAATTATAAAGGGCAAGAAGCTCCTCCAGGAATGGTATTGATAGAAGGAGGGACCTTTACCATGGGGCATGTGCAAGATGATGTATTATTTGATTGGAATACAACACCTGTGAAGCAACAGGTTCGTTCGTTTTATTTAGACGAAACTGAAGTAACAAATACTGAATATTTATTTTATTTAGAATGGATGGAAAAAGTTTTTCCTCCAAATGAAGAAAATTATAAGGATATTTATCAATCGGCAGTACCTGACACACTAGTATGGAGAGATGTATTAGGTTTTAATGAATTATTAACTGAAAATTATTTAAGACATCCTGCATATGCTGGTTATCCAGTTGTTGGAGTTAGTTGGATTCAGGCTAATCAATATTGTAGCTGGAGAAGTGATAGAGTTAATGAAAAAATATTGATGGATAAAGGTATTTTAAAACCTTTATTTGAATTAGATTCACTTGAAGTAAAAGGGAAAAATAATTTCAATACTGATACATACTTAAATAATCCATACACACTTTTTGATGGTGACTCTACCATATATAAAAAAGGGTTACCCAGTAATGTGAAACGTAAAAAAGGAGCTACACGCCCTTCAAGAGGGCAATTTTCAGGAAGACATGTAAAAATATCAGATGGAATTATTTCTCCTAAATTTAGATTACCTACAGAATCGGAATGGGAATATGCTGCAAAAGCAAATATTGAAGATCGAGAATATAATAATATAAGAGGTAGAAAAAAATATTCGTGGAATAGCAAATACACACGTAATAAATCCAAGAAATTTAAAGGAGATCAATTAGCAAACTTTAAACAGGGTAAAGGTGATTATAGTGGTGTCGCAGGATGGAGTAATGATGGTGCTGACATTACAAACGTTGTAAAATCGTACGATCCAAATGCTTTTGGACTTTATGATATGTCAGGAAACGTTGCTGAATGGGTAGCAGATGTTTATAGGCCTATTATTGACAATGATGCAAATGATTTCAATTATTTTAGAGGAAATGTTTTTACAAAAAAATTAATCGATCCAGAAGGAAAAGTTGTAATTATTGATGATACTAGTGTTGCTTATGACACTTTAGATAATGGAAAATTAATAGCTAGTGCATTGCCTGGACAAATTAAATATATTCCTATTTCTAAACGTGATGCTTATATGAGAAATAATTATGAAAAAGCATACAATGTGGATGCTAAAGATGGTGATTTAGCTTCAACAAAATATTATGAAAAAGAAGAGGAAGAATTGGAAACTAAACCAAGAATGTATAATTCACCCATCAAACCCAGAGTGCTTGGAGAAAGTGGATTGTTAATGCAACAATATGATACTGAAAAAAGAACAACATTGGTTAGTAATAAAACCAGAGTTTTTAAAGGCGGGTCATGGAAAGATAGAGAATATTGGTTAGATCCTTCTCAAAGAAGGTATTTACCTGAATATATGGCTACTAACTACATAGGTTTTAGATGCGCCACTGATAGATTGGGTCCAATGTCTAATAAAAAGAGAAAGCCTACAAACACCAAAATTAGATTTTAACACAATCTATTTAAAAATAATGAAAACCTCACTGAAATTTCAGTGAGGTTTTTTTATATTAGAACCATGAATATAAAACAGCTTTATAAATTATACATTGAAAATTTCTTAGTAGATACTGACACAAGAAACATAAGAAATGGCAGCATTTTTTTCGCTCTAAAAGGAGACAATTTTAATGGTAATAAATTTGCTGAAACTGCATTAAAAAACGGATCAACTTACGCAATTATCGATGAAAAGAAATTTCAAACAAATCCTAATATCATTTTGGTCAACAATGTACTCGAAACATTGCAGCAGCTGTCTAATTATCACAGAAAACAATTAAACATTCCAATAATTGCAATAACAGGAAGTAATGGAAAAACTACTACAAAAGAATTGATTAATATAGTACTTTCTAAAAAATATAAAACCAAGGCTACAAAAGGAAATTTAAATAACCACATAGGAGTTCCACTTACATTGCTTTCAATGGATAATGCCACAGAAATTGGCATTGTTGAAATGGGTGCTAACCACTTAAAAGAAATTGAATTTTTATGTAAAATTGCCGAACCAAACTACGGTTATATTACTAATTTTGGGAAAGCGCACCTTGAAGGTTTTGGTGGTTTTGAAGGGGTAATTCAAGGAAAATCTGAATTGTATGAGCACCTTAAAAAAAATAAGGGTAAAGCATTTATAAATTCTGATGATGCCATTCAAAAAGAAAAATCAAAAGGAAATGCTATTATTGAATTTAGTAGTAAAACCATAAAGTTTATTGAGGCAAAACCTTTTGTTGAAGTTGAATTCAAAAACAACTTGATTAAAAGCCAGTTGATTGGAAAATACAATTATTCAAATATTGCTGCAGCCATAAAAATTGGAAGCCACTTCAATGTTCCTGAAAAGGATATAGCACAGTCAATTGAAAATTATATACCTACAAACAATCGTTCTCAAATTATTGAAAAAGATTCTAATAAAATTATTTTAGACGCATACAATGCCAACCCAAGCAGTATGAAAGTTTCATTAGAAAGTTTTAGCAAACTTATAAGTAAACAGAAAGTGGTTTTTTTAGGAGATATGTTTGAACTAGGTGAATCGAGCAAAATTGAGCATCAAAAAATTGCAGAATTAGCTTCATCATTTGATTTTAACAAGCTTTATTTAATAGGAAAAGCATTCGCTACAACAAGTGTAAAGAATGCTTTTATATATGATAATTTTGAGTCTTTTAAAACCGCTGTTGACTTAACAACTATTACCAATTCATCAATTCTAATTAAAGGATCAAGAGGAATGGCATTAGAAAGGATTTTAACCCTGCTCTAGTTTTAATTTTTCTCTATGATATTCAATTAGCCCGTCAATTGGTCTTCTTACAATATTGCCTAATTTAACACCATGTTTTTGAGCTATTTTCTCAATAACATCTTTTGCAAAATAAGCAATTGAACCAACAAAATGAACAGGTACATTTTCAGCATTATCAAAAGTTAAAATTCTTGTTTTAAAAAAAACATTGATTCCTTTCTCTAATACTTTTTGAGAATAAGAATTACGTTTATTTCTTAAAATAAATTCTGCAAAATTTGCTAAATATGTATTTGGGTTATTTTCCTTGTAAACTCTTCTTTTAATAATATCTGGATCAATGTCAAATTGTTCTTCGAACATTTTTGCAATCGTCTTAGGCATTCTTTTGTAAAAATAATCTCTAATAATTCTTTTTCCAAAATAATTACCACTTGCTTCATCCATTAAAATATAACCTAATGAAGGTACTCCGTTTATAACATCTTCTCCATCAAAATAACTACTATTTGATCCTGTTCCCAAAATACATACTATTCCAGGCTCGGTAGTTACGGCATAAGCTGCCGCATAGGTATCTTCCTTTACTACAACTTTAGCATTCATAAAAAATGATTCTAATATAGTTTTCAATAAAGCCGTAGGCTTTGTTGTACCACAACCAGCGCCGTAAAAATATACTTCTGTAATTTTTTCCTTTTGATATTGAAAATCTTCGTTATCTTCAATTCGCTCTTTAAGCAAATCTCCTGGAAAAACAGCTGGATTTAAACCTCCTGTTCTAGTTTTTAGTACAACTTCTCCAGATTTATCTAATAAAATCCAGTCTGCCTTTGTTGAACCTCCATCAGCAATTAGAATCATTCTTTATGATTTTTTATTTATGCTTAATTATTTTACTTCTGAGATATAAGTTGCTAAATCAACTAATTTAGTTGAGTAACCAAACTCATTATCATACCAAGAAACGATTTTTACAAAGTTATCGTTTAATCCAATAGAAGCATTTGCATCAAAAACAGAAGTTCTTGGCTCAGATACGAAATCTTGAGATACAACACCTTCTTCAGTATAACCTAATACACCTGCTAACTCGTTTTCAGAAGCATCTTTAATAGCTGCTTTTACTTCTTCAAAAGAAGCACCTTTTTCTAAACGACAAGTTAAATCAACAACAGATACATCAACAGTTGGTACTCTAAATGCCATACCTGTTAATTTTCCGTTTAATTCAGGAATTACTTTTCCAACAGCTTTTGCAGCACCAGTTGATGCAGGTACAATGTTGTTTAATGAAGCACGACCTAATCTAAAGTCCTTTCTTGATGGACCATCAACTGTAAATTGAGTTGCAGTTGCAGCGTGAACTGTAGTCATTAATCCTTCAACAATGCCAAATTTGTCATTTAATACTTTAGCAATTGGTGCTAAACAGTTTGTAGTACAAGAAGCATTAGATACAATAGTATCAGCAGCTGTAATGTTTTTGTGGTTTACTCCCATTACAAACATTGGTGCATCAGCAGATGGTGCAGAAATTGCAACTTTTTTTGCTCCAGCAGTAATGTGTTTTTGAGCTCCTTCTAAGTTTGTAAAAATACCCGTACAGTCTAATACAACCTCAGCACCTACAGCATCCCATTTTAAATCTTCTGGGTTACGTTCAGCAGAAATTCTAATTTCCTTTCCGTTTACAACTAAATTTCCATTAGCTACTTCAATTGTTCCGTCAAACTGACCATGAACTGAATCGTATTTTAATAAATAAGCTAAGTGCTCTACGTCTAATAGGTCATTAATCCCTACTACTTCTACATTTGGTCTGCTTGCAGCTACTCTAAAAGCAATTCTACCAATTCTACCAAACCCGTTAATTCCAATTTTGATTGTTCCCATTTTATTAATTATTTATTTTTATTTATGAATTTAAACTGAAGTTATTTCAGCTACTTTAAGTAATTTTTGATCTATTTCATTATTTAATTTAATTGCTTTGTTTAAACCAACAGTTACAATTTCATTATTAATAATTCCTACCATAACTCCAGAAACTCTATCTAATATACATTCTACAGCTTCCACTCCTAGTCTACTGGCCAACACCCTATCAAAACAACTTGGAGTTCCACCTCTTTGCATATGCCCTAATACAGAAACTCTGATGTCATAATCTGGATATTTTTCTTTGATATAATCTGCTAATTCGAAAACACTTTTACCAATTTTTTCACCCTCAGTTACTACTACAATACTTGAAGTTTTTCCTTTCTCTCGACTATTGCTTAAAGACTCTTCAAATCTATCTAAACCTAAGTCCTTTTCAGGAATTAAAATTTCTTCGGCTCCTGCGCCAATACCAGTATTTAATGCTATAAATCCAGCATCACGCCCCATAACTTCAATAAAGAATAATCGGTTATGTGAACCTGCTGTATCTCTAATTTTATCTATTACTTCAACAACTGTATTTAAAGCGGTATCGTATCCAATTGTATTATCAGTACCATAAATATCGTTATCAATAGTACCTGGTATTCCAACAACAGGAAAATTAAATTCCTGAATAAATTTCAACCCTCCAGTAAAAGTACCGTCTCCTCCAATAACTATTAAAGCTCCTGCACCTGCTTCAATTAAGTTTTGGTGCGCTTTTTCTCTACCTTCAACTGTTTTAAATTCCATTGAACGTGCTGATTTTAAAATAGTACCACCTTTATTAATGATATTACTCACATGTCTTCCTGTGAGAGTTTCAAAATCACCTTCAATTAAACCTTCGTATCCGCGATAAACACCAATACATTCAATTTCATAATATTTACAAGCTCTAACTACTGCTCGTATGGCCGCATTCATACCTGGAGCATCTCCTCCTGAGGTTAATACAGCTATCTTTTTTATTGGTTCATTCATTCTTAAAAATTATTCTTCAAAATTAAACTTTTTACACGTTTTTACCCTATAAATCAGCACATTATTCACTAAAACGATTTCGTTTTTAAAACAAAAAAAAAGGAGCTAAAATTCAACTCCTTTTTCAATAGTTAAATAATTTATAATCAAAATATTATAACAAAAATAACATTATTAAAATAATAATTCTAAAGTTTAATTCAAGTTAAAAAAATCTCATTATTAATATAGTAAAAAAACGGTTTATAAATACCTGAAATTTGACTTGTATTAACACACAAAACCTTTAAATATTTATAGGAATTAGCAAAGTAATCTTAAACTATTAATTGAAATTATTTTTATTTGCAAACAGTTATTCGCTTGTCATAATAAACAATGGATTCATTTCAAAACTATTGTAATAAGGACGCAAACGCTCAGTATTATAGAATTTTTCAATGTTTACTAATTTTGAATTCCCTACAACAACATCTATAGGAACATTGTCGTATCGTCCATTTTTAAGCACAACCAAACGTCCATGAACACCTTTTAATATTAAATCCAAAGCTAAGTTACCATAAGCCATAGGAACTATTGAATCTACTGCATCTGGATCTCCTCCACGCACTAAATAACCTAATTTTTGGTTAATAACATTAATTCTTTTTCCATTATTAAATTTAGGAGATACTTGTTTAAGATGCTCGGACACAGCGTCTCCAATACCACCTAGCTTAGCGTGTCCAAATTGATCTTTCTCTGAATCCTGAAAGCTCATTTCACCTCCTTTAAACATTGCTCCTTCAGAAACCAGAACAACCGAATAATTACTTGGGTTTTCAAATCTATCCTTAACTAAATGTTCTGCCAAGTTTTCAATGTCAAATTTATATTCTGGAATTACACATCTGTTAGCTGCTCCGGCCATTGTTGGTAACATGGCTGTAAAACCAGCATATCTACCAAATACCTCTAATACTAAAAAACGCTCATGAGAACCTGCTGATGTTCTAATAGTGTTTGTCATATTAATAGTACGGGTAATACAAGTACTAAAACCTATACAATAATCAGTTCCAGGAACATCATTATCCATAGTTTTTGGAATTGCCACTACTTTAAACCCTTCCTGATACAATCTTACTCCATAACTTAAAGTATCATCTCCACCAATTGGTATTAAATAATCAACTCCTAACCATTTCAAGTTGTCTAAAACAACTGGAGTCATATCATTATATTCATCATTATAACTATCTTTAAGGTGTTCAGGAACACTTGCTTTTGGCAAATGACTAGGCCTAGTTCTTGAGCTATGTAAAAATGTTCCTCCGGTTCTACCTGCTCTATTAACAATAATTTTGGTTAGTTCAACAAAGTTATTACTGTTATCGTACTTTTTGTCTTGCACAAGTTCAGTAATACCTGCCCAGCCTCTACGCAACCCAATAACTCTATAACCTTCGCGTGTTGCTCTAATTGTTATTGCTCTAATTGCTGGATTTAATCCTGGAACATCACCTCCACCTGTTAATATTGCAATAGTTCCTTTTACTTTTTTTGCCATGTCATTTTTTTTTAACAAATTAAATTTCAGTTTAACATTCAAATATTAGCCTTACTATAATTTCACAAAGGACTAATTTTTATAAATATAAGCGTTAAAGTTACTGATTTATAAGAGTTTTTACAAGAATTCACACATCCTTTTTAACAAAAAAAAGCTTTGTTTCTATTCAAAAAAAGAAGATTTTCATTTTGAAGACTTAAGCATTGCCATATATATTTTTACACTAAAATAGCATGTTTAAAAAAGTTGAAATTTTAGTATAAAAAAAACCACCTCAAATTTAGGGTTAGAGGTGGAAAATTGCTATGAAAAAGATGTAGACTAATAGTTTAATCTACAGGACAAATGTAACAAAAGTTACTTAAAAAAATATGACAAATATCATATTTTTTTAAATTTTCTATAATTATCTTTTAATTACAACTTCACTTTTTAGCAATTTAGAATACAAAATTTTATAAGCTCTCTGCTAAAGTAACTGGCTATCTTTTTATTTCTAAATTCTTTTAACAAATATTAATATTGCTAATTTCATAAGCATTAAATACTTATTTTATTAGCTAACTTAGCAATCTCATAATTATCGCAAAAAGTAATCACTTAAAATGTATTTAAACACTCATACATACTACAGTTTACGCTATGGAACAATTTCCCCTAAAGAGCTTATTGAACAAGCTTTACAAAATCATATTACAACTATTTGTTTAACTGATATTAATAGTACATCGTCTAATTTAGAATTTATTCGTTTAGCTAAAAAAAAACATTTAAACCCAGTACTTGGTGTTGATTTTAGAAATGGTGCTAAACAACAATTTATTATGATTGCTAAAAACAACAATGGATTACATAGTATTTATAATTATTTATCTGACGCTCTACATAACTCTGATTTTGTTATCCCTAAGTTAGCCAAACCATTGAAAGATACTTTTGTAATTTATCCGTTTCAAAACAATATCTTAGAATTAAATGACAATGAGTTTATTGGTATAAAACCAACAGATTTAAATCACTTAAAATTTTCACAATGGAGGTTACAACTTAATAAGCTTGTAATCTTAAAAACAGTTTCATTTCAACATAAAAAAGGATACAATACTCACCGTTTACTACGTGCCATAGATAACAACACCCTACTAAGTAAACTTTCAAAATCAGAAGAAGGCTCTGAAAGCGATATAATGCTACCTGAAATTGCATTGGAAAATATTTATAGCGACTATCCTCAAATTATTGAAAACACAAAACAATTGCTAAACTCCTGCTCCATTGATTTTGACTTTTCAGGAAAGAACCCTAAAAATCAGAAAACCTATACCAATAACAAAGAATTAGATTTTAAACTTCTTAAGAAGTTAGCTTATCAAGGCTTAAATTACCGCTATAAACACATAGGTAAACGCGTATTTGAACGACTGGAAAAAGAGCTTAAAATAATTCAGGAAAAACAATTTGTATCCTACTTTTTAATTAACTGGAAAATACTAAAATATGCACGCAGTAAAAACTATTATTATGTTGGCAGAGGTAGTGGCGCAAACAGTATTGTTGCTTACCTATTACGTATTACCGATGTTGATCCTATAGAGCTGGATTTATATTTTGAACGTTTTATTAATTTATACAGAACAAACCCTCCAGATTTTGATATAGATTTTTCCTGGCGTGACAGAGACCATATAATGCATTTTATTTTTGACCGTTTTAAACATACTTCACTTATTGCTGTATACAATACTTTTAAATACAAAGCTTCAATTCGTGAAATTGGCAAAGTATTTGGCCTACCTAAAGAAGAAATTGACAAACTAACTACAGGTAATTTTAATGTGCAACAACTCGATAATTTATCAAGACTGGTATTGGTTTATAGTAAACTAATTAAAGGCTTTCCAAACTACTTAGGCTTGCATGCCGGAGGTATTTTAATTTCCGAGAAACCAATTAATTATTATACTGCTACATTTTTGCCTCCAAAAGGGTTTTCAACTGCAATGTTTGATATGGTCGCCGCTGAAGATGTAGGTTTGTACAAGTTTGATATTTTAAGTCAACGTGGTTTGGGGAAAATTCGTGAAACTGTCGATATTGTTAAGTATAACCGCCCTGAGTTACCCGCTATTGACATTCATAATATCAAGCGTTTCAAAGAAGATAGTAAAATTAAATACTTACTTAAAAACGCCAAAGCCATTGGTTGCTTTTATGTAGAATCTCCTGCAATGCGTATGCTGCTAAAAAAATTACAAGTCGATAATTACTTAGGGTTAGTGGCTGCCAGTTCGGTAATTAGACCAGGGGTAGCTAAATCAGGAATGATGCGAGAATATATTTTACGCTATCGAAATCCAGAAAGAAGAAAAGATGCGCATCCTATTTTATTAGATATTATGCCTGAAACCTATGGTGTAATGGTATACCAGGAAGATGTAATTAAAGTAGCTCATTACTTTGGTGGCTTAACTTTGGGTGAAGCTGATATGTTACGCAGAGGTATGAGTGGTAAATTCCGTTCAAAAGAGGAGTTTTTAAAAGTAAAAAATCAATTTTTTGAAAACTGTAAAACCAAAGAACACTCTGAAGAATTAACCTCAGAAATATGGAGGCAAATTGAAAGCTTTGCAGGATACGCCTTTGCCAAAGGACACTCTGCATCGTATGCCGTAGAAAGTTATCAAAGTCTATTTTTAAAAGCTTACTTTCCGCTAGAATATATGGTAGCAACCTTAAATAATTTTGGAGGTTTCTACAGGCCTGAATATTATATCCACGAAGCAAGAATGCATGGTGCTGTCATTCATCCCCCTTCTACTAACAAATCATTTTACCATAATCATATTGAAAAAAATAATATTTATTTGGGGTTTATGATGCTACATTCATTTGAAGCAAAAAATGCTACTAAAATTGTAGATGAACGTACTAAAAATGGACAGTTTTTAGATTTAGATAATTTTATTGACAGAGTCCCCATTTCTTTAGAACAAATTATTATCTTAATTAAAGTAAATGCTTTCAAATTTACAGCCAGAAATAAACGAGAATTACTTTGGGAAGCCTATATGAAAGTAAACAAGGTGTGCTTAGAAGAAAAAATTGTTACACTTTTTAAATCTGAAAAAATCACCTATAAAACACCCGAGTTGATTAGCTCCAAACAAGAAGATGCTTTTGATGAATTACAATATCTTGGCTTCCCCCTGTGCAGTCCTTTTCAACTACTAGCAAAACCTTTACAACAAGAACTATTTGCTGCCGATTTATTAAAGTATATTGGAAAAACAGTAACTGTTTTTGGCTACTGCATAACCGCTAAAAAAACTATAACTTCCAAAAGGGAATTAATGTATTTTGGAACATTTGTAGATATCAAGGGTGAACATATTGATACTGTTCATTTTCCTCCTTCGGCTAAAAAATATCCATTTAAAGGAAGAGGAGTTTATAAGCTTTCCGGCAAAGTAACTGCAGAATTTGACTGTGTTAGTATTGAAATAAATTATATGGAAAAACTAGCCATTATACAAGATCCTCGCTACACCGATGAACCAATTCAAAAAAAATATAATTAATGGAACGTTCAATAGTACATATGGATTTAGATACTTTTTTTGTATCCTGTGAGCGCTTAATTGATAGCAAACTAAACAATAGGCCTGTATTGATTGGAGGCACTTCAGATAGAGGTGTGGTAGCTAGCTGTAGTTATGAAGCCCGAAAATACGGTGTGCATTCGGCAATGCCTATGCGAATGGCCAAACAACTTTGCCCCGAAGCAATAGTATTAAGAGGTAATTCAGGCATTTACACGAAATACTCAAAACTGGTAACAAATGTTATTCATGATACCGTACCACTATATGAGAAATCATCTATTGACGAGTTTTACATTGACTTAACTGGTATGGACAGGTTTTATGGCTGCCACCAATTAGCTTCAGAGTTACGCACTAAAATAATGAAAGAAACAGGGCTACCTATTTCATTCGGAATGTCATCAAATAAAACAGTTTCTAAAATTGCAACCGGAGAAGCTAAACCCAATAATGAATTAAAAATAAATATTGGAACCGAAAAACCCTTTTTAGCTCCATTATCAGTTCGTAAAATACCTATGGTAGGTGAGAAAACATACAATTCTTTATGTGATTTAGGAATTAAACGTATTAAAACAGTTCAAGAAATGCCAATTAATATGATGTCTAAAGTATTTGGAAAGAATGGAGCTGTTATTTGGAAAAAAGCCAATGGTATTGACAATACTCCTGTTATTAAATACCACGAACGTAAATCTATTTCTACTGAAAGAACTTTTGACAAGGATACTACCAATATAACCAAACTAAAAAGTATTATAGTAGCAATGACTGAAAATTTAATATATCAATTACGCCGAGGAAATAAAGTGACTGCCTGCGTAACATTTAAAATTCGTTACTCCGATTTTCAAACTTATACCAAACAAAAAAGAATACCTTACAGCGCATCTGACCACAACATTTTACCAATTGTTTTAGACCTCTATAAAAGTTTATATCAAAGACGATTATTAGTTCGACTTATAGGAGTAAAATTTAGTCACTTAGTTAATGGTGGACATCAAATAAACCTTTTTGATGATGACGAAAAAATCATTAACCTCTATCAAGCTATGGATAAAATGCGTGAACGTTATGGAGATAGAGCCGTTATTAGAGCTTCAGGCATTGGAGCTAAAAACATTAGCAGATGGAATCCTTTTACAGGAGAACCTCCACCACTATTAGCCAACAGGAGAAAATAGCTGTACTTAAAAAGAAGTAGATTACTATTTATGATATAGCTAGTATCTATTAATATTTAATTACCACTTATTAAACTATTTGTATTGTATATTCAAACACATCACTATTTTATCTTTTTCTATTCACCTACACTTAAATGCTATTCAACATATAAAAATCACCACTCATCGAGTTTATAAAAAAATAGATGATAAATATCATTTTTTTAGCCTTAAAAACCTTTTATTTACATTATGAAAAAAACACTACTTTACATAAGCCTATTTTTTATAGGTATCTCCTTATTTGGTTTCAAAAAACCTGATGCAATCAAAACAATGAATCCTCCAAACCCACCTAAACCTAATGTAATTGTTATAATGTGTGATGATTTAGGTTATGCAGATGTAGGTTTTAACGGATCAACTGAAATACCTACCCCTAATATCGATAGAATAGCAAACGAAGGTATAAAATTCACAAATGGCCATGTTACTTATTCAGTATGCGGCCCAAGTAGAGCAGGATTTATAACAGGGCGTTACTCGCAGCGCTTTGGCCATGAAAGAAATCCCGTTTATAAGCCAACAGGTGCTAATCGCCCTGGACTACCTTTAGATGAAAATACCATTGCCGAAACCTTGCCGGCAAATTATAACACCGGAATTATTGGAAAATGGCACTTAGGAGCGCAACTCGACAACCACCCGTTAAACAGAGGTTTTGATGAATTTTACGGACACATAGGTGGTGGACATAGATATTTACCTGACGAGACTGACAATGGTAATTCCGTGTGGAGTCATTCAGATAGCTATTCAATAAACACCGAAAATGATAGTTATAAAACCTGGATTATGGATAACTTCAACCATATTAATCCAAATACTATGGGTTCGGGTACATATCTAACCGACTTTTTTTCTGATGAGGCAGTAAGCTTTATTCAAACTCATGCTGCAGATACAGATCCTTTTTTCCTGTTTCTTTCATACAATGCACCGCACGGACCATTGCAGGCAACTCAAGAGTATTTGAACAGATTTTCATCTCTATCTGGTAACAGGAAAACATATGCCGCTATGATTAGTGCGGTAGATGATGGGGTTGGAGATATATTAGCCGAATTGGCAGATTCTGGTATTGACGACGATACTGTTATATTTTTCCTTTCAGATAATGGAGGAAAAGAATCTCACGGTGCAGATAACTCACCTTTAAGAGGATTCAAAGGTGCAACTTACGAAGGTGGTTGGCGAGTGCCTTTTGCCATGAGATATCCAGCAGTTATAACAACGCCAAGTGTTTACAACAAGCCTGTATCTTCTTTAGATATCTTCGCTACAACTATTGAGCTTGCAGAAGCAACGCAACCTGCTAATAAACCTTTAGATGGTGTGAATTTAATACCCTATGTAACAGGTGTTAATACACAAGACCCGCACCCAATATTGTATTTAAGGAAATTTGATGGTCAAAACTATGCAGTTATAAAAGATGGATTTAAATTATATTCACAACTTCATAATGGTATTCATAAACTTTATAATTTGAACAATGATATTGGAGAAACTACAAATATTTATGATGACAATCTAGACATAGTTGATGAATTAACTTGTGAACGAGAACAATGGACAGCACAACTCATAGACCCCATATTTGAAGGAATTACAACCGCAAATTTAAAAGTTAATGCAAGTGCCAGCCCTAGTGATCATCTAGTAAACCATAATTTTGAATTAGGGGATTTAACTGGTTGGGGTAGTTGGAACAATGAGGTAACTAATGAAGCTTCTAATGTAAATTCAGGTGCTTGGGCCGGCAAACTTGATAGAGGCTCTTCTAACGGTGCTGGTATGAGTCAAATTATAGAGTTAAAAGCTAACACCCAATATCAAATTAAATTTTGGGCTAAATCTGAAAGCCCAGGAACTTATAACGTAACCGTTAAAGATAACATAACAAACGAAAAGTTTTTAGTTGACGATTTTGATACAACAAATACATATCAACAATTTGTAAAAACAGTAAATATAGGAAACACAGAAAATATAATTAAAATTAGTATATGGTGGCAGAATACACCTAGCAACACTCCTATATATATTGATGATGTAGAAGTTATTGAAGTAGGAAGCTCAGATGATCAACTCCGCCTAAAAACCGAAGGCTTAGAAGCTATGGAAACCGGCATAACCTACCAGGCTAGAGCTATTGAAATACCATTAACTGCCTGGTTAGGTCCAAAAACTTGGGAAATAATAAATGGAACAGGTTCTGCAACCATTGACTCAAAAGGATTAATTACACCAACTAGTGGTGGAACAATTACTTTAAAAGTGAGTACAGATACAAGTTCAAATACCTGTACAGGTATAAGCTCAAAGGCTAGTGCGGGTGCAAGCTCAAAGGTTAGTGCAGCTACAGGTATTATTTTTCACGAAAAAGAATTAACAATACAATCGACATTAGGAGTAGATTCTAATATTGAAGATGAAAACTCATTGTTTTCAATAAATGGATCCAACATTGTAGAAGATGAAATTTCTCTTAAATCGAATCATTATTTAAACGATGTTTCGGTCAGTATATTTTCGCTTTCTGGAAAACTATTATTTAATAAAAAATATATAAATCTACCTGAAAATATTTACAATTATAAATTATCAAATTTACAAAGTGGTTTATATTTTATCAAAATAAATACACCTGATAAACATCAGATTCTAAAATTTATTAAAAAATAAAAAAAATAGCTACTACTAAGTTGATTAATTATTATTTTTTAACTTTTTAATCTTCTTTTCTCTTATTCAAAAGATGTTAGTGACACAACTAAAAGTGCTTTTTTGGAATACCTAAAAAGGCACTTTTTGTTGTTATAACAATTCTTATACTAAAGAAATTGTATGTATAAGATTATGATAACTCTCATTTATCAATTTGACGTAACTCATTTACTTATAACAATCTAGTTCATAAATTTGCCCTGTGTTACTATTAAACAAAAGGGTACACTTTAAATTAATGTTTAACTAAAAATTTATAATTATGTCACTAGTAAAATTTAGAAAAAGTCCATTTGAGAGTTTACTAACTCCTGATTTATTTGATTTTAACTTTAACAACCTGTTAAATGATAAATATTGGTTGAAAACAATGGACGAACCAGCTTTAAACATCAAAGAAAAATCTGATGAATTTGAGATTGAATTAGCCGCACCAGGATTTTCTAAAAAAGATTTTAAAGTTACAATTGATGAAGGATGTTTAAATATCTCAGCTGAGAAATCTGAATCAAAAGAAGAGAAAGATGAAAATTATACTCGCAAAGAGTTTAGTTATAATTCTTTTAAAAGATCATTACAATTACCTGAAACCGTATTTGATGAAAAAGTAAAAGCAAAATATGAAAATGGAATATTACGCTTTAGTCTTGCTAAAAAAGAAATAGCAAAAAGCCACAAACCTAAAGTAATTGAAATTTCTTAATAAAAAAATCATCAAGTAACTCTATTGTTCTTTAAATACTAAGGATTCGTCCTTAGTATTTTTTTCGGGATGATTTAAATAGAAAACTATCATTAAATTATAACTTAAATTCTCAAAATTATGATTAAACTCATTTTTAGCGTAATAATCAGTTTTTTAGTATTAACAAGTTGTAATAGTCAAATCAAATCAGATACACAGGTTAAAAATAAAGATACTATTAAACCTAAGGAAAAAATAGAAGTACATAAAGAATATGACAAAAAAGGCAATTTAATAAGAATTGATTCAACCTACACTTATTTTTATTCAAACATTAAAAATGATTCTATTTTAGAAAAGGAGATTTTCAACAATTTCAGGCTTGATTTAAACAATCAATTTAAATCTTTTGACAGTATTTTTATGAAAGATTTTTTTCAAGAACCGCCTTTTAGAATAACAGAATTTTATACTGATGATTTTTTTCAGAATAATTTTAAGTATCATCAAAAAAGAATAGAAACTATTTTTAAAGAAATGGATTCATTAAAAAATAGTTATTATCTTAAACAAAAAGAAAATTTTAAAAACAACACTAAATAAAGAAATTAGACAGATTTCATAACAAGTTAAATAAAACAAAAAATTCTACTAAAAATAGTAGATTTTTTTTGCGGGTAATGATATTTTTTCTATTTACTAACCTTTAATATTTCTTGAATTTAATAAAAGCCCCATTGGCTTTATAATACTCAATATGATTGCATAATGTATTTTTTATTGAGTAAGCAAAAATATTACCTATTGAATCAAAATACTCAGTTCTATCATATAAACTATTGTACTTTTTAGTATAACTGTGTTCTTGTTTTACATTCGTATTCATATTGTCAAAATTTAATATGTTACCTTAAAAAAGTACTTTTTATAATTACAGTAAATATTTATAAGTAACTGTTAAACAAACTTAAGTTGCTGTTATTATGAAGTCAAATTTAAGTGCATCAACTTTATCCCAAAATGACTGCTGTCATACTTAGATTAGTTGTAAAATGATTTATATCAAGAATAAAACTTCACAATCTCTCGTTAGATAAGAAAATAGTAAAAATTAGTGATAAAAAAACCTCTTAGTAATATTAAAGTAGAGGAGGAAAATTGCTATGAAAAAGATGCAGATATTTAAATCGACACGACAAATTTATAAATCCAGCTATTTGCAAATGGATTTCTATTTTGTATGCATTGAGATATTATGATTTGTTCCCATTATACCCTTAGGTGAAAATACAATCCTGTGAGCTTTGCTTACTATGATATTTTGTTTTATTCCAAAATCAGAAATACATTCGAGTTTCTCTGAAAACAAAAAATCCTGACGAAAATTCATCAGGATTGAGTGTTAAGTGGGCAATGAGGGATTCGAACCCCCGACCCCCTCGGTGTAAACGAGGTGCTCTGAACCAACTGAGCTAATTGCCCTAAGCGGATGCAAATATATAACGAGTTTTTGTATTTTACAAAGCTTTTTTAAATTTAATTTGACAATTTTTAAATACTTAATTCTGCTAAAAATAAAACTCTGAACCAATAAGTTCAGAGTCAATATTTTAATAAACTCTTATTTGGACAATTCGGGAACATTTATCAATATAGAATCACCAAGTCTTAAAAATATTTTACGATATTTTTTAAAAAATTCTTTTCTTTTTATAAAACCTCTGCAACCACAAATGTACTACCACCTACAAAGATTAAATCATTGGAAGATGCTGTTTTTTTCGCATCTAATAATGCATTCATTACAGAACTATAAGCTTTACCTTTTAGGTTAAATATTGCAGCCTCAAGCATTAATTTTTCCGAATCTAAACCTCTTATAATATCAGGTTTACAAAAATAATAGTTTGCTTTTTCAGGAAACATTGGCAATACAGTATCTAAGTCTTTGTCATTAACAACTCCTAAAACAATATGTAGTTTATGATACTTTTCACTTTCAAGCTGATTTAAAACATAGGTTAGTCCTTCTTTATTATGCCCCGTATCACATATTATTTTTGGATTTTTTTGCAATACTTGCCATCTTCCCAAAAGCCTTGTGTTTTTAACAACATTTAATAAGCCATTTTTTAGTGATTCTATAGGAATAGTATAACCTTTAGAATTTAAAATTTTAATAGTTTGAATTGCTGTTTTTACATTTTTTTTCTGATATGAACCTAATAAATCAGTTTTAAACGGAGTTTTCACTTCTTTAGAAGCGATATAAAGTTGAGATTTATTTTCTTCTGAAATCCTTTTAAAAACTTCAAAAACCTCTTCTTGATATTCACCGATCACTACGGGGACATTCTTTTTAACAATTCCAGCCTTTTCAAACGCAATTTCAGATAATGTTTCTCCTAAAAATTGTGTATGATCCAACCCAATATTAGTAATTACCGATACTTCTGGTGCTATAATATTTGTTGAATCTAACCTTCCTCCTAATCCAACTTCAACCACAGCAATATCAACGCTATTTTTTTCAAAACAACTAAACGCTAAACCCACAGTCATTTCAAAAAATGAGAGTTGATGCGCTTCTAAAAAAGATTTATTCTCATCAATAAAATTTACAACATCAAATTCTGAAATTAATTTACCATTGATTTTAATTCGTTCTCTAAAATCTTTTAAATGAGGTGAAGTATACAGTCCAACTTTAAAACCGGCTTCTTGTAATATTGAAGCCAACATATGACTGGTAGAACCCTTGCCATTGGTGCCCGCTACATGAATGGTCTTAAATTTATTTTCAGGAAATCCTAAATGTTTTGAGAGCGCTAAACTATTGGTTAAATCTTTTTTAAATGCTGTTTTTCCCTGCCTTTGATACATTGGCAATTGTGAAAACATCCAGTTAAGTGTTTCAGTGTAATTCATTAATTATTGAGACAAAGAGAATCTATATTTTATGGTTCCAACTTGTTTAGAAGGTGCATTGGTATCAGATTGCCACTTTGTTTTTAAAGCTGCTTCCTTTGCTTGAGACATTAAACACTCAGCAGTATTAGTTGAACCCTTTACTCCTGGAGTAGCTTTAATTACTTTTCCACTTACATTGACTTCAACACGCACAACAACCAATCCTTCCTCATTGCAAATATATGCTGGTTTTGGTTTATTTAATGGTTTTCTATTTCCTAAATTGTAATCACCACCTCCACCGGCTCCACCATTACCATAATAACCATTTGCATTTGGATCTCCTGTAATTTTCCCTTTATCTCCCTTAGCATTATCATTTCCTTGTCCACTAGTAGCAACTTCCTCCGAATTATTTATACCACCTATTAAGGCATCTAATTTTTTCTTTTTAGCTTCTTCGTCAGCTTTCTTTTTGGCAATTGCATCTAATCTTTCTTTTTCTATACGCGCTTCTTCATCTGCTTTACGTTTTGCTTTTTTCTGTTTTTTCTTAATAGCAATCGCTTCTTCACTTTCTTGCGTAATAACTTCTTCCGGTTTAGCAACAGCTTCTTTTATATCTTCCGCTTGCTCAATAATCTCTTCTTGCTCTTCTACTATCTCTTCATTTGTAACAACATCTTCGGAATTAGAATTAAAAGGCTCAGTAGGTTGAATTTCACCTTTACCAAAATTTGAAGTACCAAAATTTACAGCAATACCATATTCTTCAGGAGGATCTAAATACTTCAATCCAATAAAAAAAAATCCTACTAGCAATAAACTCATTATTACAATTGTTATTGCTGCAGATTTTCTTTTATGTGTTGAATTGAGTATACTTGACATCTTATTTTGGTCTAACCGCCAGAATTACTTTAAACCTATTTCTGTTGGCAATATCCATTATTTTTACAGCTTTTTCAATAGGCACACCTTCTTCGGCACGTAAAACTATTGTTGGACTTTCTTTATCCGATAACATCTTTAATAAATCTTGTTCTAAACTATTTTCATTCACTTTTTTAGAATCAATAAAATACTGAAGTTTTTTTGTAATACTTACAGAAATTGATTTTTTATTCTCAGTTTTACCACTGGCTTTTGGCAATAAAATATCTAAGGCACTTGTTGTTACAAGGGTTGAAGTAATCATAAAAAATATAAGTAACAAGAATACAATATCCGTCATTGACGACATATTGAAGTTTGGATTAATTTTATTTCTACCCCTAATATTCATTTTAAATAGGTTCGTTCAATAAGTCTAAAAACTCAACCGACTTTGCTTCCATTTCATAAACAACCTTATTGGTTCTAACCACCAAATGATTGTATTGTATGTATGAAATAATTCCAACTATTAAACCTGCAACAGTAGTTGTCATTGCTGTATACAAACCATCAGAAAGCATTTTTATATCAATTTGTCCGCCAGCATTTGCAATTTCGTGAATTGCAACAATCATACCAATAACAGTCCCCAAAAACCCAATCATTGGTCCTGCTCCTGCAATAGTTGCCAATACTGGAACATTTTTTTCTAATTCATAAATTTCAAGTCTTCCAGCATTTTCAATAGCTGTATTAATGTCTTCCAAAGGCTTTCCAATTCTTGAAATTCCTTTTTCAATTAACCTCGAAGCTGGTGAATTTACCTGTGCGCATAATACTTTTGCTGAATCTAATTTTCCATTTGAAACATGGTCTCTAATTTGATTCATAAAATTTTTATCGGATTTTGAAGCTGCTTTAATTGCAAAGAATCGTTCAAAATATATGTAAAATGCCACAGCTAATAATAGCAATAGTATAGCTATAATGATTTGTCCACCTACACCTCCATCCATAATTAATTTGTAAATGGATAATGTTTTTTCTTCCGAAACAGTTTCTTTTATAACGCTTGTGGCTTCTTGAAGTATTGCTAACATAAAAGTTTTTTTATGATTCTTTAACGCTTTTTAGTCTTGAAAATTGCTTTAGTAAACATAATAAAATAAGCCTAAGATCAAATTCTTAGGCTTTTCTTATAATCTCTTTTAAATTATAGATCTCATCACAAAAAATGCTATTGAGCCAACAATAAACCCAACGGCCGCTAACCAAGCAATTTTTTTAAAGTACCAGAAAAAATTAATTTTTTCCATTCCCATTGCAACAACTCCTGATGCTGAACCAATAATTAACATACTACCTCCTGTACCTGCAGAAAAAGCAACAAAATGCCACAGCGGACTATCAATTGCATCTTGAAACATTCCCATACTTGCAGCAACTAAAGGAACATTATCAACTACTGCTGAACCAACTCCTAAAAGCATTACTACAATATCGGTATCTGGTATAATTGTTTTTAACCCTTCTGCTCCAATAAATAACATTCCCAAAGATTCTAAAGCAGCAACAGCCATTAAAATTCCAAAGAAAAATAAAACACTAGGCATTTCTATTTTTGATAAAGATTTATGCACTGGGCTATGAAAACCAACTGAATCATCACCCTCTTGATCTATTGCATGCGAAATACTAAACTGTGATCTACTATAAATTTCTGCAAAAACACCAACTACTGATAAGGACAACATCATACCAACATATGGAGGTAAATGAGTTAGTGTTTTAAATATAGGTACAAATATGATAGCCCCTAAACCTAAATAAAGCATTATTGGTCCATATTTATTTGTTGTGTTTTTATTTTCTACAACAATATTGTCAATATTTCCTTTAAATGGTTTCAAAAATGAAGCTATAAACACGGGTATGGCCATACATAATAAAGATGGTATAATTAAATACTGCATTAACTTTACGGTAGTTACTTTGTTACCAATCCAAAGCATAGTTGTTGTTACATCTCCAATTGGAGACCAAGCACCACCAGCATTTGCTGCAATAACAATAAGACCTGCAAACCATAAACGCGTATTTTTATCGTGAATAATTTTTTGAAGTATTGTAATTAACACAATTGTTGCCGTTAAATTATCAATAATTGCAGAAAGTATAAACGCCAATATTGCAAAAATCCATAAAAGTTTTTTCTTATTTTTAGTTTTTATATAATTTTTAAAAGTTGCAAAACCATCAAAATAGTCAATAATTTCAACTATGGTCATTGCTCCTAATAAGAAAAATAAAATTTCAGCTGTTTTTCCTAAATGGTGTAAGAGTGTTTCTTCCAGTAAATGGTGTTTCTTATCTAAAGAAAATTCTGAAAACCCATCAATTAATTTATGAGCACCTGAGTCAAACCAATTTGGAAAAGTTTCAATTCCAAAAGCTACCAATGCCCACAATATAGCCATCATAGCTAGTGCTGGAATTAATTTATCTAATTTTAAATTGTGTTCTAAAGTAATTGCCAAATATCCTGTAATGAATATTAGAATAATAAGAGTTTCCATGTATAAAGTTTAAATTAATTGATTAAAACTATTTCGAACAAATAGCTTTGTAAGCGAACAAATATACTAAAAATTAGTTTTTTTAAGTGAATATTTTACCCGATGAATGGTTTTTATTTGCTCCTGTTACACTGCGCAAACAATTTATCTGATTTTCCAATCGTAAAACTCCTAAAAAAGCAAAAATCAATGCTTCTTTAAAATCTATTAAAGCATTGCCAGGAATAATAATATTACAATTAGTTAATCTTTTTATTTCTTCAATTAAAAATTCATTATAAGCGCCTCCCCCAGTAACCAACATTTTTTTTGAAGTTGAATTTTTTAATTGCTCCACAATTTTTACTGAAATATGAGCTACAAAAGTTCTCAAAATATCTTTTACAGGAAGTTTAAACGAATTTATTAAGGGAATAATTTCTGCTTCAACAAATTCAAAACCCAACGATTTTGGAATTGGTAAACTGTAAAATGAAATTGAATTTAAAGCTTTTAATAAATTTGAATCTATATTTCCACTTTTAGCAATCTCCCCTTTATCATCAAAATTAAATCCCAGCTGTTTCGCATAATAATTCAATACAATATTTACCGGGCAAATATCAAACGCGATACGTTCATTATTTTTTTCGAATGAAATGTTTGAAAATCCACCCAAGTTTAAACAATAGTCATATTCTGAAAATAACAACTTATCACCAATAGGAACCAATGGAGCACCTTGACCACCTAATAACACATCTTGAGTTCTAAAATCAGAAATAACTTTCAAATTTGTTGTATTACTAATTTGTTGTCCATTACCAATTTGTAAAGTGAAACCTTCATTTGGTTTATGAAAAATTGTATGCCCGTGTGAAGCTATAAAATCAATATTTTTTAAAGAATTATTCTGAATAAATTCATTCACAACTTCCCCTAAATAAACTCCATAAGATTTATCCAACTGTTTCAGTTTATATTCGGAAGAATAAAAAGCATTTTGCAAAGTATCTTCCCACTTTTTAGGATATGAAATTGTCTCTGAATTTAAAATTTGATAGGAATATTCTCCATTTTCTTTAAAAATTGATGTATAAACCAAGTCCACTCCATCTAACGAAGTTCCCGACATTAAACCAATAACATTCCATTGTTGTTTCATAAAACTTAATATTCAATTGTATTACATAATTAATAAAAAATAATCTAAAAAAAGCTTACATTTGAGAAAAATCAAACACTTAAACAAAAACATTACAAATTATGGATTTTAACTTAACCGAAGAACACATAATGATTCGCGATGCCGCACGAGATTTTGCACAAAATGAACTTCTGCCAGGAGTAATTGAACGAGATGAAAAACAACAGTTTCCAACCGAACAAATAAAACAAATGGGAGAACTTGGTTTTTTAGGAATGATGGTAGACCCAAAATACGGTGGAAGTGGTTTAGATACTGCTTCGTACGTATTGGCTATGGAAGAAATTTCAAAAATTGATGCTTCAGCCTCAGTGGTAATGTCTGTAAACAACTCACTTGTTTGTTGGGGATTAGAAGAATACGGAACCGAAGAACAAAAACAAAAATATTTAATTCCTTTAGCAAAAGGAGAAATTATAGGAGCTTTTTGTTTAAGC
>ERZ1046740.354-NODE-354-length-39417-cov-32.209034_pt1 | contig 39417 bp, 44 predicted proteins | sample MGYA00383093_ERZ1046740 | MGnify/ENA primary metagenome ERZ1046740 (study PRJEB29581, sample SAMEA5548363) | metagenome | biome: marine; feature: coastal; material: water | depth 25 m | study: Short-term variability in the microbial, nano- and picoplankton... | reverse complement strand
GAACCATTTGATATTGCCCTTAGACGTTTTCGTCGTTCATGCGACAGAGCGGGTGTGATTACCGATGTGCGTAAAAAAGAATTCTTTGAAAAGCAAACATGGGTTAACAAACGCATGAAAGCTGCCGCTGTTAAGCGTACTCATAAAGAGATGGCTAAAAACCGCGTTCACAGAAAGAGAATGTATTAAAAGAAATTTAACACCATTTAGTGTGTTGAAATTTTTTCAAATGCCGATCTTTGTATCGGCATTTTTTTTAACTAAATAATAATAAAATTATGTCAGAATTAAAAGCACGTATTACCAATGATATGAAGTTGGCTATGAAAGCCAAAGATAAGCCAGCTGTTAAAGCGGTGCGTATGATTTTGGGTGCCATTAAACAAAGAGAGGTTGATGAGCGTATTGAGCTTGATGATGCTCAAGTGCTAGTGGTAATCCAGAAGATGGTTAAGCAACGTAATGACTCTATTGCTCAATTTAAAGAAGCAGGTCGTGATGATTTGGTTGATGTGGAAGAAGCTGAATTGGTTATTATTAATAATTATAGGCCTGCACAACTCTCAGAGGCTGAGATATCTAGTGCGGTTGATCAGGCTATTGCTGATTCTGGCGCCTCTTCAATGCAAGATATGGGCAAGCTAATGGGCTTGCTAAAGCCTCGCTTAGAGGGTAAAGCTGATATGGGCCCTGTTTCAGCATTGATTCGCTCTAAACTTTCATAAGTAACCCTTGGTTGCGCTATTTATAAAAAAAATAGCAGTTTTATGAATTAGCTTTATTTTTTACATGCCATGCATTTATCTTAATTAGGCTCTTATGAGTAGGCTGGGCATGCAATTATGCGGAATACCGCTATATTAATCAAAGCTCAATGTTTATATAATAGCCAAATGTTAAATATAAAAAACCCTCTCCCCAAGAAGGTTGTATTTAATATGCTTCTTACATGGTTAATTTTTTCGGAAATTTTACTAATGTAAGTAAGTTTTGAGTGATATTCGCGTAAAAAGTTGTTTTTTCATGCTCTTCTCCTGCGAATATCGCTCTTTTTTTGATTTTTTTTCATAATTAATCAAAAAAATCCTAATTTCCCCCTATTTTTAGCTAAAAACGACTGTTTTTATACTAATTACCCTTTATTTTGTATATTTCTTCTATTTTTGTTCAAAATTAGTCGTTTGCATTATTTCGTAAATTTTTACCTTTATAATAATTAAATCTTTTAATGGGAAAAATAAAATGAAACTATTAGCAGTACTATTATTGATCAGTGGTTTGGTTAATGCACAAACTGCACCTGATTATGCCAAAGAGACGCGTTGGGCCGAGCAAGTAGAAGATGGTTTGATGGATGGCGATGTGGTTTGGCTAACAGCCAACAGCCATGAATTTATGTCGATTTACACACCGAGCGAAACTGATACTCAGAAAACGGCCATAATCGTACATGGTTTAGGGGTGCACCCTGACTGGCAACAAGTTATTCAGCCGTTGCGCGTGGCTTTAACAGCTCAAGGATTTAACACCTTGTCAATTCAAATGCCGGTGTTAGATAACGAGGCGCATTCGGGTGCTTATAGGTTAGTATTTCCTCAAGCAGATCAGCGTATCCAGGCGGCAGTTGAGTATTTGCAAAAAAATGATTTGCAAACGGATGTGTTGGTTGCCCATAGTCTGGGTAGTGTTATGTCAACGCATTATTTAGCCAATTATCCACATCCATTTAAGCGCTTTGTTGGCATTGGTATGCCGAGCGATAATGTTGATTATTTGCCGAAATTGTCTATTCCAATCTTAGATTTATATGGTGATCAGGATATTGAATCGGTTTTAACTAGTGTTAAAGCTAGAGCGCAAGCGGCCAAGGGAAATAATGATTACACGCAGATAATGGTAGCTGCAGATCATTTCTTTAACGATAAAGATGAGGTGTTGATTAATTCAGTTGGTGCGTGGCTGAAATAATTTCATTCTTATTGTTGGGCGCCTTTTCAGGCTTCATTGCTGGCCTGTTAGGCGTTGGCGGTGGGCTGATTATTGTCCCTGTTTTATTATATTTACTAGCAGGGGATGTTGATCAAGCTATTTTAATGCACAGCGCGGTTGCTACCGCACTGGCCGCTATTATTTTTACCTCGCTCTCCAGTGTTAGGGCGCATCATCAGCACAAGGCCATTCACTGGCATTATTTTAAAAAACTCACGCCAACAATTTTACTCGGCGCTTTTAGTGGTGCGTTATTAACACAACTAATGAGCTTTGATTTTATGCGGCTGTTTTTTGCTGGCTTTGAGCTGTTAGTCGCGGCCATCTTGTACTTTGGCTTAAGTAGTCAACAGCATATTGACCATCTATCTGGTTGGATTTGGAAAGTAGTGGGCTATGCGATTGGCTTGATATCTGCCATTGTTGGTATCGGCGGCGGCACGTTGACTACGCCATTTTTAACTTACAATAATGTGGCTATTAAAAACGCCATTGCCACTTCTGCTGCAGTTGGTATGCCGATTGCGATTGCGGGTGCTTTGGGGTTTGTGGTCGCTGGTTGGAATGTAGAATCTGCAGTGAATAACTTAGGTTTTATTCATATTCAAGCACTGGCTAGCATTGTGGTGATGAGTGTGATTTTTGCACCACTCGGCGCTAAAGTGGCTCATCGTACTAACAGCCAAAAGCTCAAAAAATTCTTTGCATTGTTTTTGGCTTTTTTAGGGCTTTCTGTACTCGCTTTTTAAGCGCTTATCGCCAGCGTTAGCCTTGCCAAGGCGGCGCTAAGCTGTGCTCTACATCTAGATGATCTAGAATGCGAGCCACCACAAAATTGACTAAATCTTGAATACAGCTTGGGTTTTGATAAAACGCAGGATTGGCATCCATAATCACCACACCGAGTCGGGAAAGCTTGAGCATATTTTCCAAATGAATGGCTGAATAAGGGGTTTCTCTGGGTACTAAAATCAGTTTTTTCTGTTCTTTAATGACCACATCAGCGGCGCGATGCATAAGGTTGTCTGCGTGGCCATGAGCAATAGCAGACAGTGTACTCATGGTGCATGGGCAAACGACCAGTGCCCGTGGCGGGTTAGATCCCGAGGCAACAGGCGCTGTCCATTGATTTTTGGAGAATACTTCAATTTGTCCTTCTTTAGCTCCTAAATACTGGCTTAGGTTTTTTTCAATGGCGTTCGTGTCTGCACCCAGCTTAAGATCGGTTTCCATAGCGATAACGGTATTCGCTGCGGCTGATATCATCACGTAAATTTTGTCTTGAGTTTTGACCAATTCTTTTAGTAAGGTCAAAGCGTACGGCATGCCTGAGGCACCAGTTAGGGCAATTGCAATGGGTTTCATAAGCGTTTTATTAGTTTGTTAAAAATATCATCAAAACTTCCATTTGACATCACCACCAAGTGGCCTTTTTGAATGTGACTCAGGGCCTTTACTATTTCATCAACCGAGTTAAATAATACTGATTGATCAAATAATGCCTCTATGTTCCAATCTTGGTTTGTGGGTCTAAGGATTAAAACTTGGTCGGCAGCTGTTAGAGCATCAACCAGACTTTGTTGATGAATGCCAGATTTCATGGTATTGGATCTCAACTCCAAAATAGCCACAATTGGCTCATTACCCACTTTGGCACGCAAACCTTTTAGTGTGGTTTGGATGGCACTAGGGTGGTGAGCGAAATCATCATAAAGAGTCAGCTGGTCTGTTTGATGTTTAATCTCTAAACGACGCTTAACACCTTTGAATTGGTTTAGTGCCTCACAAGCTACCTTAAAAGGCACACCGACATGGTGAGCGGCATAAATAGCACTCAGACCATTTTGCATATTGTGCTCGCCCAATAAATGCCAATCAACGCTCGCGCCTTCAACATCAAAACCACTACCTGTTTTTGTTGTGGTTAGTTGCTGAGCAGGAAAGGCCTGCTCGGCAGACCATAAGCCTTGTTCAAGTACAGTGTCAATAGCTTGATGGTTTACTGGGTGGATAATTAAGCCGTCATTCGGTACAGTGCGAATGAGATGGTGAAATTGTTTTTGAATGTCTTTGAGCGAGTCGAAGATATCACTGTGGTCAAATTCAAGATTATTAATGACTAAGGTTTTCGGATGATAATGTACAAATTTTGAGCGCTTATCAAAAAACGCTGTGTCGTATTCATCGGCCTCAATCACAAAAAAGTTTGAATCACTCAGGCGTGACGACACGCCAAAGTCCTCCACCACGCCACCAATTAAAAAGCTGGGACTGTAGCCAGAAAATTCTAAAATCCAGGCAAGCATACTCGCTGTGGTTGTTTTGCCATGAGTGCCTGATACTGCTAACACCCATTGATCACGCAAGACATTCTCACTCAGCCACTGAGCGCCAGAAGTGTAAGCATATTGCTTGGTTAGAATTTCCTCTACACAGTCATTGCCACGAGACAAAGCATTACCAATAATATAGATATCAGCCTTGGGCATATCAGCAACTTGATAGCCATGTGTATAAGAGATATTTTGCTCATCAAGCTGGGTACTCATGGGCGGATAAACACCTTGATCTTGACCAGTGACTTGGTGGCCAAGTTGCTTAGCAATGAGAGCGAGTGAGCCCATGAATGTGCCGGCAATACCTAAAATATGTAAATGCATAATTATTTTGCTTGAAAGTTTAGTGAGGCAGAGTTGACGCAGTAGCGCTGTCCGGTTGGTGCAGGGCCATCTGTAAAGACATGGCCTAGATGAGCGTTGCAATTTTTACACCGAACTTCCGTGCGTGTCATAGCGTGCGAGTTGTCTTGAATGAGTTTAACGCTGTCGGCTTCAGCCATATCGTAAAAGCTAGGCCAGCCGGTGCCTGAGTCAAATTTAGTAGCCGATGAAAACAAGACTTGATTACAACAAATACAAGTGTAATAGCCTGCTTCATGATGGTTAACAAATTCTCCGCTAAAGGGGGCTTCGGTGCCACATTGCTGCGTCACTTTAAACTGTTGGGGGGTTAATTTAGATAAATCCATTCGTGTATTATATGAGAATTAATAAAATTCTTCCCATAAGTATGAAAGTTTATTTAGTTGGCGGTGCGGTTCGTGATCGTTTATTGAACCTTGCAGATGACAATACCGAGAAAGATTGGGTGGTAGTAGGCGCTTCTCCTGAAGAAATGCTGGATTTGGGTTATCGCCAAGTAGGTAAGGAATTTCCTGTTTTTTTGCATCCAGGTACGCAGGAAGAATATGCTCTGGCTAGGCTTGAGCGTAAAGTAGCGGCTGGCTATAAAGGTTTTGAATTTGACACCTCGAAAGCAGTCACCTTGGAACAAGATTTATCTCGACGCGATCTCACCATTAACGCCATGGCAGAAAAAAACGGCGAATTGGTCGATCCTTTTAATGGCCAAGAGGATTTAGACAAAGGCTTACTTAGGCATGTTTCTAACGCTTTCAGTGAAGATCCGGTGCGCATCTTACGTGTTGCGCGTTTTGCAGCGCGTTTTAAGCCGCTTGGTTTTAAGGTGGCGCATGAAACCCATCAATTGATGAAAAATATGGTGAGCTCAGGTGAGGTGGATGCACTAACCCCTGAGCGTGTTTTTAAAGAGTTGGAAAAATCCTTAGCATATAAAACACCTTCTGCTTTTTTTAAGGTGTTATCTGCCTGCGGGGCTTACGAACGTGTTTTTACACCTTTGGCTATTAGTGCACATCAAAGCCACGATAATGCTTTTGAGTTGTTAGACACTTTAAAGACTGAGCAGTCGCAGTTGAAATTTTGTATCTGGTTGATTCAGGAATCAGTTGAAAATATCGATCAATTGTGTCAGCGGCTAAAATGCCCAAAGCATTATGAACAGTTGGCCAAACTCAGTGCGCAGTTTTATCAGTTTGTGCAGTCTTTTACTCAGCAAACGCCCGAAGACGTTTTTGATTTTTTTGCTAAGACCGATGCACTCAGGCGTAAGGATCGGTTTGCAGATCTGCTAGCAGTTTATCAACTTCTGTCGATTAATGTGGGTGCGATTAATCAACTCGCAGAACAACTGGCTACGATTGATATTGCCAGTCTTGATAAGGCTAATATCGCACAAGCCATTGCCAATGAAAAGAGAGTAATTATTCAGTTATTTTTGAATTCTGCACAATAAGTCAAATTCACAATAATCACAGGCTTTTTGATTAGGTAAAACCTGTGCTTGTCCTGATTGAAAATCAAGGCTGGCCTGATCTAATCGTTGAGCCCAAATAGCGACTTGCTGATCCCACGCCTGACAACTACTTTTACGCGTGGATTGTTTAGGCAAGGAGTCAGGATCTTTAGACAAGCCTTTAAAGCTAACCGCACTTGAGTTAAGCTCAATAAAAGCAGCGCCTTGGGTGTTATTAGTGACACTGTAGATGGGTAATTGTGGCTCGATAATATCTGCTGAGCACCATTTGGCAGTTGAAGTATCGCCCGTTTTGTAATCAAATACAATTTGATCGCCATTATCCATTTGATCAAGCCGATCAAGGCGTGTATTGAAGCTTAATCCAGCAATATCAACACGCACACTTTGCTCGGTAGCCAGGACACGAAAATTCTCCCTCGCCTTATCAGTTTCGATGAATTTATGCAGCAGCTGCGTTAGCCTGATTTTTTCAATGGCTTTGTAGCCAGAGCTAGGATGGCGTTTGAGTGCCGCATAAACTTTTTGATCAATGAGTGTGTCAAGTTCAGCAGCTGTTAATTGCAATAGTGCTTCCTTTGAGCTAATTTCTTGATAAATATATTGCAAGGCGTTATGAATTGCATTACCTTGTTCGCGTCTGTCTAGACCAATATGCGGCTCATCATAACGTGCTAAATTGAGTCGATGGGAAAACCCCTTAAAGGCGCAAGCCATTTGGTCTTTGAGCAAGCCAACCCCAGATTTAACCTCGGTCTGTGTATACCAAGTGCTAGTGTCATCTTGAAGTGATTCTGTTGCACAAGTATTAACCGGTGTATCAGTAGGGGTAATGCTTTCAGTATCAAAGCAAACCAAAGGTGAGGGTAGTTGCTCGAGTTCCAAGTGGGATTTGGCATAAGATAAAATCACGTGATCTGATAAAGAGCACAAATTATCTAACGTGTTTTGTGCATCGGTTTGAATGAGTTCATAACTACTATGCGCAATGGCGTGATGAATGGCGATATCAGCACCGATAAAGCGTGGCGCATTAAGTTTAGCAGGCAAAAAATCATGACTCATGCCCATAACCCAAGCCTTATCAAAGCGCAAACCTTCCGCCTCTAAAGAGCCAATAATTTGAACGTTAGTCTGGCTTGATTGTGCTTGAAAAACAGTTTGATTGTTAATGTCTTTGAGGCTCTGAAGTGCCATTGTTGCACTACATTTACCTTGATGATGTGACAGCTGGTTTAGCTTGAGAGAGCTGATTAAGTATTTGTTAAATAACTGATATTCACTACTACTAAGTGGGCGATCTGTGGCAAACCCCCAGCGGGTTAACACCGTATTAAAACTAAGTAAGTGCTCACTTAATAGCTGAGTTTTCAAACCATCGAGCTGGGTAGTTTGGAGTATATCCAGCAATACAGGGCATTGGCTGAGTGCCTGCTCTAAATGCTCTAATTGAAAATACTCAAGGGACAAAGATAAGGCATGATTGGTGAGCAAATGTCGAGCACTACGCTCCAGTTGATAGCCTCGAAGATAAACACTGGTCACCACTTGATTGAATAAGGTGGTTTGAATATGGTTAGCTTTAATTTGAGTATTTAACTCAAGTAGGCTGAGTAAATCTTGAATTAGAGTGTAGTGAGATAAAGGCAGACCTAATGAGATATTGTAAGATTTTTGCCCTGTTTCTGTTAATAGGTCATCAAATGTTTGATCAAAAATTGAGCTCAGTAAATATTGCATTTCGCTGAGTTGTGGGCAAACGATAGCAATTGATTGGTTTGGATTTTCAGCTTGCTGATGCTTAGCCCAGAGTGCAGCAGCCTTAATTTCATGGGTACTATTGTCAAAGCACTTTTGCTCAGTTTTACGTGTATATTGAGCGTTAATAGTCTGGTAATTTAGGGTGTCAAATACTTGTTGTTGTAGCGGTGTCAGTGTTTTAAAACCGTAAACATGGGGTGCTTGAAGATTATCCTTGTCCTTTAGCAGAAGCGCAGGTAGATCATTTGCATCAATGAGTTTTAAGCTGTGTTTGGTTTTTTGATAATGTTTAATCCAATCTGTAAAAACTTCACAAATTTGAATTTTAGACTGGGCTAGCGTATCTAGCCCGATTAGATGATTAACGCAATAATCGTAATTTTTAATCACCTCATTGGTTAGCTGGGTTTGACGAGTTTGATCGAATTGTTGTAATGAGGATTCGATTAAGTAACGCTGTTCCGTAGCGTCAATTAGACGCAGGGTGCTATGAGCTTGCTGTGATTGCCAATAGTGTTTGAGATATTGCTGCCAAGATAGGACATTTGGCAGTTGTATCAGCGGTTGTTGTTTGAAAAAGGTGTGTTTAAAAGCTAAAACTTGACGATTATTGGCAACAACAACTGTATCTGTTGTAACAAGGTGGGTCAGATCAGCATTTAAATGCATTTATTCGCCATAACCAAAAAAAGTATCTAGGCGCGACCATAGCTCTTCTAAGCCTTGTTTTTTCAGACTAGAGAATAGCTGAACATCGACATAAGGATGGTTTTTAATGGATTTTTTAACTTGTTGATAGGTGTTAGCCGCCGCACCTTTTTTAAGTTTGTCAGCTTTGGTTAAGATGATTTGTGTGGGCAGATTAATGCTAACACACCAGTCCAGCATCATTTTGTCAAAAGGTTTGAGTGGATGACGAACATCCATGACCAAAACAGCACCACGCAAGCAGTCACGCTTGTCAAAATATTCGCTCATATCTTGGTGCCATTGTTTTTTAACATGCTCGGGTACTTTGGCGTAGCCATATCCAGGTAAATCGACCAGACGTCTATTTTCATCCAGTTCAAAAAATACCAAATGCTGAGTACGTCCTGGCGTGCGTGAAACTTTGGCTAACTTATTTTGCATGGTCAGGGTATTAATAGAGCTTGACTTGCCCGCATTGGATCTGCCCGCGAAAATAACCTCAAAGCCTTCATCGGGTGGACAGCCTTTTAAAGAGGGGCAAGAGAGTAAGAATTTAGCTTGGTGGTAGTGTTTGCGCATTTATTGAAATTATGTATAATCGGAAATCAGTGGTATTTGAACTACTTACCATTTTATATTATTAAAAAACAAGGAGAGAGTAATGAGAAAGGTTTTATTAGTAGCATCAGCTGTATTGGCAATGGGTTCTGTTCAGGCAAATCCATTTGACGCGTTAGGTTGTTCAGGTTGTCATGGTGCAGGTGGTAAATCAGCGATTCCAACCTACCCATCATTAGCTAAATCAGCACGCCCTGATCTGGATGTTGTGAAAGCGCTTAAAGATTTCCAATCTGGTGCTCGTGTAGATGCAACAATGAATGCAATGGCGCCAATGGCTGCTGGTCAAGAGCAGGCGATTGCAGACTACTTAGCAGGACAATAAATTACTTGGCGTCTTTAAGGCGCATTTGGTAAATTTAATAAGCCGATATTAACGTATAATATCGGCTTATTTTTTTCTAAAAAGAGATACATTATGAATAAATTAGCACTGATCTTTGCAACGGCTCTAGCCCTTGTTTCCACTCACACTTTTGCTGCAGGTGACGCTGCCAAAGGTAAGGCCAAGTCTGCAACGTGTACAGCTTGTCATGGTGCTAATGGCAATTCAATGGTGCCAAACTTTCCGAAATTAGCGGGACAAGGTGAACAATATCTTTTTAAACAGCTTGAAGATTTTAAATCGAATCAGCGTCAAGATGGATTAATGGCAGGTATTGTGGCAGTTTTAACCCCAGAAGATATGGCAGATTTATCCGCACACTTCTCTAAGCAAACAATTGCTCAAGGTGTTGCTAGCAAAACAGCTAACATCACACTTGGTGAGAAACTCTACCGTGGTGGTGATAAATCTAGAGGTATTGCTGCTTGTATGGCTTGTCATGGCCCTCAAGGTGCAGGCATTCCATCTGCAGGATTTCCAGCGCTTGCTTCTCAGCATGCTGCCTACACAGCTAAGCAGTTAAAGGATTTTCGCCAGGTTGCTATCAATACACAAACAGATGCAAAAACACCCGCTAGAACTAATGATAACCGCAAGATGATGACAGCATTTGCAAAAAGTTTAACCAACGCTGAAATTGACGCTTTAGCTCAATATATTGCTGGTTTACATTAAAAGCATAAAATAAACGCATCAAAAGGCAGTCTTTACTGCCTTTTTTATTGTCTGCAATTTAGGTATAATTGAGCGTTTTATATAAACAAAGAGACGGATTTAAAGCACATGAAAACTTCACTAGAAACATTAGAAGGTCTAAAGAGATCATTAACAGTAGACGTATCAATTGACACCTTTAATCAAAAAGTTGACAAAATCTTAAAGACAATGGCTTCTCAAGTAAGTATTGATGGCTTTAGAAAGGGTAAGGTTCCTGTCTCAATGGTTAAGCAACGTTTTGGCGACAATGCCAAATCTGATGCGGTCAATGAAATTGTTAATGAAACTTTGGTGGAAGCTTTAACAGAGGCAAAAGCAACGCCTGCTGCGCGTCCATCTGTCAGCAAGGTTGATGCAGATGGCGATACTAACTTTTCTTACACGGTTGAATTTGAAGTGTTTCCAGAAGTTAAGATTGCCGACTTTTCTAAATTAGAAGTTGAGCAAATTAAGGTTGATATTACTAAGGCTGATGAAGAAAGAACTTTAAGTGGTCTACAAGAGCAATTGATTGAATTTAAAGCGGTTAAGCGCAAGTCTAAAGAAGGCGATCGCGTTGCTATGGATTTTGTGGGTACGATTAATGGAGAAGCTTTTGAAGGTGGTGAAGCTAAAGATTTTAAATTAGTACTTGGCAAAGGTACTATGATTCCTGGTTTTGAAGAAGCGATTACTGATGTTGCTGCTGGCAAAACCGTTGATTTGGATGTGAGTTTCCCTGACGATTACCACGCAACACATTTAGCGGGTAAGCCAGTTAAATTTGATATTACAATTAATGAAGTGGGCTCACCAAAAGAGCCAAAACTAGATGCAGAATTTGCTAAGAAGTTTGGCGAAAACGACATGGATGCTTTATTAGTCAGTGTGAAAGAGCAAATGCGCACTGAAATTGACGGACGTATTGAGCAGTTGAATAAAGACGCATTATTTAATGCTTTGGCATCTGCTAATAAGTTTGATGTACCTCAGGGAAGTATTGACGGTGAAGCGCAAAACTTACTAAGCGAAATGCAAGAACGCATGCAACAGCAAGGCCAAACACCGCAAACAGATATGCCAGCATCATTATTCAATGATGAAGCTGAGCGTCGTGTGAAGTTAGGCTTGTTGGTAGGTCAAATTGCCAGCGACAACCAAATGCAGGCGAGCATGGAACAAATTGATGCACGCATTCAAGAAATGTCTCAATCGTATGGTGAAAATGCACAGCAAATGGTTGATTATTACAATGAAGACGTTTCAAGAAAATCAAGTGTTGAGCTGATGATCGTTGAAAAAATGGTGCAAGAGAAGATTTTAGAAGGTGCCAAGATTAAGACAGTCAAAAAGAAATTTACAGATATTACTGAGCAAGCTTAAATGGGTATCAGTAATCTGAATCAAATACCAATGGTGGTAGAGCAATCTGCCCGAGGCGAACGTTCATACGATATTTATTCGCGCCTTTTAAAAGAGCGCATTATCTTTTTGGTTGGTCCGGTTGAAGATTACATGGCGAATGTGGTGGTTGCTCAGTTATTATTTCTTGAGTCTGAAAACCCAGATAAAGATATTCATTTATATATCAATTCTCCAGGTGGCTCGGTCACGGCAGGATTGGCAATCTATGACACCATGCAGTTTATTAAGCCTGATGTGTCCACGTTGTGCATTGGTCAAGCGGCGTCTATGGGTGCTTTGTTATTGACAGCAGGCGCGAAAGATAAGCGCTTTGCTTTGCCAAATGCGAGAATGATGATCCATCAGCCATTAGGCGGATTTTCTGGCCAAGCCAGTGATATTGATATTCATGCGCAAGAGATTTTAACGGTGAGAGAAAAGCTCAATACCATCTTAAAAACACATACAGGCCAAAGTTTGAAGTCTATTCAAAAAGATACTGACCGAGATAATTTTATGTCGGCAGCAGATTCTGCTAAATACGGCCTTATTGATAAGGTTATTGATAAGCGCTAAACACTATGGAAGACGATAAAAAAGAACTTTCTTGTTCATTTTGTGGCAAGGCAAAATCTGAAGTTGAGCGCTTAATTGCTGGCCCTGGTGTTTACATTTGTAATGAATGCATTGAATCTTGCCATGATTTGATTGAAGAGCAATCTATTAAAGAGGTTACTGAAGAATATCAAGATTGGGACTATACGCCCATACAACTTCGTGATTTTTTAAATGAGTATGTGATTGGTCAAGATCATGCTAAAAAGGTTTTATCGGTAGCAGTTTATAATCATTACAAGCGTTTAAAAAACGACTATATCGCCAATGATGTAGAGCTTGATAAATCTAACATTTTAATGATTGGTCCAACAGGATCTGGCAAGACATTACTCGCACAAACCTTGGCACGTATTCTGGATGTACCTTTTACGGTAGCAGATGCCACCACACTTACCGAAGCGGGTTATGTGGGCGATGATGTTGAAAATGTGATTAAAAATCTATTATCAAAATGTGATTTTGATCCGGCTCGTGCAGAACGCGGCATTATTTTTATTGATGAGATTGATAAGATTTCTCGTCGTTCTGACTCGCCATCAATTACGCGCGATGTATCTGGCGAAGGTGTTCAACAAGCGATGTTGAAGCTGATTGAAGGTACTGTTGCTTCTGTGCCACCCCAAGGTGGACGCAAGCATCCTAATCAAGAAACCATTGATGTCGACACATCAAAAATTCTATTTATCTGTGGCGGCGCATTTGATGGGCTTGATGCGATTATCAATCGTCGTGTTGAGAAGGTAACAGGTATTGGTTTTTCTGCAGCAGTTAAAGATAATAATGCCAAGAAAACCCTAACAGATTTATTTGATTTAATTCAGCCGGAAGATTTAATTAAGTTTGGCTTAATCCCAGAATTGGTAGGCCGCCTGCCGGTGCAAACTGCTTTAGGTGAATTAGATGAAGCTGCATTGGTGCAAATTTTGACTCAACCGAAAAATTCTGTTGTTAAGCAATTCCAAGAAATTTTCAAGTTAGAGTCAGTCAAGCTAACCTTTAGAAAGGCGTCGCTGTTGGCTATTGCAAAGCTTGCCATTAAGCGCAAAACAGGCGCCCGAGGCTTGCGCTCTATTTTGGAAGATTTACTATTGGACACTATGTTTGAATTACCTTCTTTGGAGCAGGTTTCAGAAGTAGTCATCGATAAATCAACCGTTGAAACCGATAAAGCGCCACTCATTGTTTACAAATCTGAAAAGAAGAAAAAATCAGATAAAAAAGCCAGTTAGGTCGATTTTCATTGGAATTATTTGATCGTCAAAAAGAGGCAGTAGGCCAGGGTGAAAGAACTCTGTTGGTGTATGTTGAGCTGCCAAGTACACGCAATATTCATAATGCCAAGTCTGAATTTAAAGAACTAGCCCAATCCTCAGGATTGGACATCATTGAAACTATTCAAGTTAATCGTAATTCTGCACTGGCGCAATATTTCATTGGCACCGGTAAAGTTGATGAAATTGCGCAAATGGTGCAAGATTTAGAGCTCGACTTGGTGATTTTTTCACCAGAACTTACCCCTTCTCAAGAGCGAAACCTCGAAAAAACTTTAGCCTGTCAGGTGATGGACCGTACCGGCCTTATTTTGGATATTTTTGCACTCAGGGCCAGCTCTTTTGAAGGCAAGCTTCAAGTTGAGCTTGCACAACTCAGACACCTGTCAACGCGTTTGGTACGCGGTTGGACCCACCTAGAAAGACAAAAAGGTGGTATTGGTATGCGTGGTCCTGGTGAAACCCAATTAGAAACCGATAAACGCTTGATTGCGGTACGCATCAAGAACATTACTAAGCGTTTGGATAAAGTCCACAAGCAACGTGATTTAGGGCGAAAATCTCGAGTTAAAAACGAGCTACCGATGATTGCACTGGCGGGCTACACCAATGCCGGAAAATCTACTTTATTTAACACTCTGACAGATGCTAAAGTTTTTGCTCATGATCAATTGTTCGCCACTTTAGACTCTACTATTAGACGTGTTATTTTGCCCGCTTCTGGAGAGGCGGTTATTGCCGATACAGTAGGTTTTATTCAAGATCTTCCTCATGACTTGGTTGATGCTTTTAAATCGACGCTAGAAGAGACTAAGCGCTCCAATGTGCTTCTTCATGTTGTTGATGCAGCAGATGAATACAATATTGAGAAAATTGGCCAAGTGGATGAAATTATCGAAGAAATTGGCGCTGGAAAAATTCCAACAATTTTGGTCATGAATAAAATTGACTGCTTGGAAAATTTTGCACCGCGCCTAGACCGTGATGAATCAGGCCGAGTTTATCGAGTTTGGATTTCTAGCCAAACTGGAGAAGGGATTGATTTACTATATCAAGCTCTAGCAGAGCAACTGAGTGGTATGATGACTCGAGCCAAAATAGAGTTGGACGTTAAGAGTGCCTATATTCGTAGTGAAATTCATAATATTGGTTATATCCACAACGAGAAGGTGGATGATTTTGGCCAGTGGATACTTGAAATTAACGTCACCCATCACTATCTATCTAAATTATTAAACAAGAAAGGTGTTAAGCTATTATGGGAACAAAGCCAGAAATAGAAGAAATCGATTTAAATCTTGAAAATGTTCCGTTGCTACCCCTAAGAGATGTGGTGGTATTTCCGCATACGGTCATGCCATTATTTGTAGGACGAAAAACTTCAGTCAATGCGATTACCCAAGCAATGGGTGGCAATAAGTATATTTTTTTGGTGACCCAAAAAGACGACAAGATTGAAAACCCACAATTTAGCGATCTACATGAAGTAGGTACACTGGCCACTATTTTGCAAATGTTAAAACTACCAGACGGCACAATCAAAGTGCTGGTTGAAGGCGTTAAGCGTGCTAAAGTTGAGGCGATTGTTGAGCTGGAAGAATATAGTGAGGTAAGCCTAAGCGATTTAAGCTTAGAAGGTGAAAACGAAACTGAAGTGAAAGCGATGATGAGATTAGCGCTAGAAAGTTTCGAGCAATACATCAAGCTCAACAAAAAAATCCCAGAAGAAGTCTTGAAAATGCTCAAAGATGTGAGCGATGTTGAACGCTTTAGTGATGTAATTATTGCTAATTTATCACTCAAAGTTTCAGAAAAACAAGCGTTACTAGGTGGCAACAACTCCCAAGATAGGCTCGATAAAATCTTAACGGTTATCCAAAGTGAGATTGAAGTGCTCGATACAGAGCATAAGATTCAATCACGCGTACGTAAGCAAATGGAATCTAATCAGCGTGATTATTATCTAAATGAGCAAATGAAGTCCATCCAGAAAGAGCTGGGCAATGCAGAAGATGAGAATGAAATAGAAGAATTGCAGTTGGGTATTAATAAAGCAAAAATGCCTAAAGCCGCCAAAGAGAAAGCGCAAAGCGAGCTTAAAAAACTGTCACGCATGTCATCTAACTCATCCGATGCCTCTATCATTCGCACTTATATTGAAAATTTGTGTGAAGTGCCTTGGAAGAAAAAAACCATTATCAACAAAGATCTAAAGAAAGCGCAGAAAATCTTGGATGATGATCATTATGGCTTAGATAAAGTTAAAGAGAGAATCTTAGAGCACTTGGCAGTACAAACACGAGTAAGCCATAATAAAGCTAATATACTATGTTTAGTGGGCCCTCCAGGTGTGGGCAAAACCTCTTTGGGCGAGTCGATTGCTAAAGCGGTTAATCGTAAATACGTGCGTATGGCGTTGGGCGGCGTGCGTGATGAGGCCGAAATTCGTGGTCATAGACGTACCTATATTGGCGCAATGCCAGGCTCGATTGTGCAAAAAATGCAAAAAATTAAGGTGAAAAATCCTTTATTTTTACTCGACGAAATTGAAAAAATGGCTAGTGATTATCGCGGCGATCCATCAAGCGCCATGTTGGAAGTGCTAGATCCTGAGCAAAATCATACCTTTAATGACCATTATTTAGAAGTTGATTATGACCTCTCGCAAGTGATGTTTGTGGCAACCGCCAACTCGCTTGATCTGCCTCAACCGTTGCTAGACAGAATGGAGATTATTGAACTATCTGGCTATACAGAAGATGAGAAAGTGCAAATTGCCAAACGTCATTTGATCAAGCAAGCTATGGAAGGCAATGGCGTCAAGTCAAGTGAAATTAGCTTTAAAGATTCAGCTATTTTGGATATTATTCGCTATTACACGCGTGAAGCAGGCGTACGAGGACTGAATAGAACCATTAGCACAATCTGTCGAAAAGTGGTGAAAGAAGTGGTTTTAAAGAAGCGCAAAACTAAGGCAATCATTACCGATAAAAATTTAGAAAAGTATCTGGGGGTTAAAAAGCATCGTTTCGGCTTGGCCGAAGAAAATAATCAAGTTGGTGAAGTGACAGGTCTTGCCTGGACATCCGTTGGTGGCGATTTACTCACCATTGAGGCCACAGCTTACAAGGGCAAGGGTAAGCTTAATTACACGGGTCAGTTGGGCGATGTGATGAAAGAGTCTATTCAGGCAGCCATGAGTGTTACTCGTACGCGTGCCAAAGAATTAGGCCTTGCTAATGATTTCCAAGAAAAGCTAGATATCCATATTCACGTGCCTGATGGCTCCACGCCAAAGGACGGCCCTAGTGCTGGTGCAGCAATGTGCACGGCTTTAGTATCGGTATTAACCGGTAGAAAGGTGAAGGCAGATGTGGCGATGACGGGTGAGATTACCTTGCGAGGTGAAATCACTCCAATTGGCGGCCTTAAGGAGAAAATGCTGGCAGCGTTGCGTGGCGGCATTAAAACCGTGATTATTCCAGATGACAATGAGCGTGAGCTTTCTGAAGTGCCTGAGAAAATCAAAGGCAAGTTAAACGTCATTAAAGTTAAGTGGATTGATGAAGTACTAGATATTGCTTTAGAAAAATAAATAAAATCGATAATAAAAAAGGCGCTTTTAGCGCCTTTTTTATTGAAGTATTTTTTTTGACTAAGGTCTAATATAAGAATAACCTTGTTGTTGTAATTCACCAATGCGAACCACGCCAGAAGGTGTTTTTCCCACACCATCAGTCAATTTTGGAAAGTGGCCTTTCTTTTTCTTGAAACCATTCATAGTATTTTGGCAAGCGCTAAAAGTAATGTCAGTCATCGCCATTTTCTCAATACGCGAAGCGCTCTTGCTATTCGGCATTAAGATTCCTAGGCCTGGGCCATAAGCCACAATTTCAATATCAACTTTATCTGCACCGTAATATTTTTGTAGATTGGCTGCATTATTCAGCACAATTTTTTGTGTGCGTGCATCGTCTGTACTGACCTGGATGACGTATTTTGGATTAGCTGCTTGTGTATTAAACACAAATAGCAGTGTTACTATGCTGAGTAGTATTTTTTTCATGATTCTCCCCCGAGAGTTATTGTGTCTTTGATATTAAAGACAGAGTTATTCTACCTGTTTTTGTAGTTTTGCATAATAAAAGCCGTCAAACTCATGGCTAGGGAGTTGTTGCCGGCCAATAGAAGTCTTGATTCCCCAATCTAGATCGATTTTTATTTCGCTAGCATCGTCGTGATCATTGAGAAAGTTGGCAATTTGAAACTCATTTTCTGCTTTTAAAACAGAGCAAGTAGCATATAGCAGAGTGCCGCCAGGTTTTAGCATTTGCCAAAGATTGTCTAATATTTGAGCTTGCAGCTTCACTAGATTGACAATATCTTTAGGTTTTCTTAAGAGTTTAATGTCAGGGTGTCTACGGATAACGCCGGTGGCAGAGCAAGGTGCATCGAGTAGAATTTTGTCAAATAATTTGCCATCCCACCAATCTTGTTGTTGGGCATTGCCTTGAATGATGTCAATGTTATTAAGCTCAAAGCGTTGGATATTTTGCTCGACTCTTTCTAAACGCTCAGCGTCGCTATCAAGTGCGATAATGCTTGCACTTGGTGCAAGCTCAGATAGATGTGTGGTTTTGCCGCCCGGTGCGCTACAAGCATCCAAAATCAGATCGGTATTTTGCGGGTCTAATAGGGGTGCAGATAGTTGCGCTGAAGCGTCTTGCACGTAGCACGATCCAGATTCAAAATTGGGTAAATCATAAACACTAACGGGTTTTTCAAGCACTAAGGCCTGAGGCGCAACACTCACAGTGTCAGTATTAATACCGCATTCAACTAGCTCTTGTTGGTATTCAGCAAGCGTATATTTAGGATGAATACGAATGGTCATCGGTGCTTGGGTATTATTTTGGATAAAAATTTGTTCAAAATTATCGGGGTAACTTTGTTTGATTTTTTTTACCATCCAAGTTGGGTGGGAATAATGCACTTGTTTTTTAAGCTGCTCTTGGTCGCGATCAATTTGTCTAAGTATGGCATTAACCAAGCCTTTGGCCCACACTTTATCAAGCGTATTCAGCACGTTTACGGTTTCGTAGATACTGGCATGAATAGCAACTTTAGAATATAGGATTTGATAAGCACCTAAGAGCATTAAGCAGTGAATATCCAAATCTTCTTTTTCCAAAGAATGATTGAGCAGGTCGGTTACTATATCGTTCAGTTGGTGATAAAAACGAATGGTGCCAAACACTAAAGATTTAGTTAGGGCGCTATCATCCTGGTGATAAATAACAGAGGATAAAGAGCGCTTGTCTAAAACAACAGAACAAATTACCTCTAGTGCGACTGATCGAGCGTGGTTAGTTTCCAAGAGTAGCTTGAATTTTTATTAATAGTTTGTCAGCAGGCAAGTAGCCAGGTAGGTGTGTGCCATCAGCCAAGAAGATAGCAGGTGTACCAGTCACTCCCAATTGTTGAGAGATTGCTAACTGGCTGGCAACTGGATTTTTACAAGCGGGTGTGTTGGCAATTGTGCCGTGATCATTGTAATCATCCATGGCTTGGTTTCGATCTTTTGAGCACCAAATTTTTTGCATTTTCCCTTGAGCTTTAGGGTGTAGTGAGGCCAGTGGCGAGGCTAGATATTTCACGGTAATTCCTAGCGCATTCATCTGCTCCATATTATTGTGCAGGTGTTTGCAAAATGGACAATCGACATCAGTAAAAACATGAATTTGGTATTTTTCATTAGCTGCTGTATAGATAATTTTGTCGCTTTCGTTAATGGTATTGAGGAGCGCTAGTTTTAAATTTTTGACTTGATTACTTTTTTGAATCAGACTCCTGGTAGTGAGATCGACCACGTCGCCTTGAATTAAATAGCGACCATCTTCAGAGATTAGCATTGAATCAATTGGATTGTAAGTGATCACTTCATACACACCTTTAAAAGCTGAGTGGGTAATATCTTTTTTGTCGATTTCACCGAAGAAGCGGCTTAAATGTTGAATGACCTCATCTTTTGTTGCAAATGCTGAGCCAGATAAGAGTGTGATAACTAAAAAAAGTGATTTAATCATGATAAAAATATAAGGGAAAAATGAATAAATTTTACCTTTTTAGGTAGAATATCGGGATTATATTTTTTATTTAGGAAGTAACGTGGAATTTTCATTAATTAATACACCTGTGCAAAAATTTGACGGTGATATGGTAGTGGTTTTTGCCAACTCAGAAGCTACTTTTGGCGATGCCAATATTCAACAATTGATTGAATTAAACCATTTTGAATCAAAACCAGGATCAACCTTATTATTAAATTTGGTGCAGGGTTTTAAAGCCAAGCAGGTTTTGGTGTTAGGCTTGGGAAAATTACCGAATAGTGCTAAGAATTATATCAAAGCATTAACAGCAGCAAGTAGCATACTAAGTGCAACCAAGGCTAAAAGCACAATGATTGAGCAGGTGAATGTTGAAGGCTTTGATGAAAACTGGAGGCATAGAATTTCTGCCAGAGTTTTAAAAGATGCAGAATACGAAATTCAGCAGGTGGGCGCAGAGGCGCAAGTATCCAGCTTGGAAAATATTGCCATTCAATCTACACAGACAGATGCACAGGCAATGCTTCAAGGTAGCTCTATTGCGAGTGGTATGAAGCTCACGCGTCATCTAGGAGACCTGCCTTCAAATATCTGTACGCCCACTTATTTAGCGCAAACAGCGCAAGACCTATCACAAGAATTTGATCTTGATTGCGAAGTACTAGATGAAGCTGAGATGTTGGCATTGGGCATGGGCTCTTTGTTGTCTGTTTCTAAAGGCTCGATCGAACCGCCTAAATTGATTAGCCTGAGCTATCAAGGTAATGGCGATGCCAAGCCAATTGTACTAGTAGGCAAAGGCGTTACTTTTGATAGTGGTGGTATTTCACTAAAACCGGGTGCTGACATGGATGAAATGAAATACGACATGTGTGGCGCAGCGTCTGTATTAGGCACTATGCGTGCTATTGCAGAAATGAAGCCTAAGCTTAATTTAACTATTGTTGTGCCAGCGGTAGAAAACATGCCGGCCCATAATGCCTCTAAACCCGGTGATGTGGTAACGAGTATGTCAGGGCAAACGATTGAGATTTTAAACACCGATGCAGAAGGGCGTTTAATTTTGTGTGATGCACTTACTTATGTGGAGAAGTTTAATCCAGAAGTAGTGATTGATACTGCAACTTTAACAGGCGCAGTTATTGTCGCCTTAGGCAAGCATCATTGTGGTCTTATGGCGAACGATCAAGATTTAGCCGATGATTTAATTGCTGCAGGTAAGGCGTCTCTGGATACAACGTGGCAGTTACCACTTGATGATGAATATGATGAACTGCTTAAATCTAATTTTGCTGATATGGGTAATATTGGTGGGCGCGAAGCTGGCACCGTAACAGCAGCTTGCTTTTTAGCAAGATATACCAAAGACTATCGCTGGGCTCATTTGGATATTGCGGGTACAGCTTGGGTGAGTGGCGCTAAGAAAGGTGCGACAGGCAGACCTGTGCCTTTATTGACCCAATATATTTTAGATCAGGCCAAATAAGGAAGAGATATGTCAAGTTTTAAAAATGTAGAGGTGGTTAAAGCAGCCAATATTTATTTTGATGGCAAGGTGACCTCGCGTGTTGTAGTGTTTGCAGATGGCTCAAAAAAGACTTTAGGCATTATGATGCCAGGTGATTATGAGTTTGGTACTGATGATAACGAGCTGATGGAAATTCAAGCAGGCGAAATGGATGTATTATTGCCTGGTGAGAGTGATTGGCAAACTTTTGCGCAAGGCTCGTCTTTTGAGGTGCCTAAAAATTCAAACTTTAAGCTCAAGGTTAAAGAGGTAACAGATTACTGCTGTTCTTACTTTTAAGCAGTTTTATCTAGCCAAACGCCCAGGCCTTGGGCGCAAATCTCCAAATCTCCTTTAAAGAGTTTGATTTGCTGAGCCTCATCAAGCGTGACACCGTGTTTGTTGGCAATTTCGAGTAAGTAATCAAGTAAAGCCTGTTTAATAACCTGGTGACGATTAGGCTGGTCTGCTGATTTTTTAGCAATTTTAACGAAGCCATTGATATGCTGTATGAGCATATCAGCTGATTTTTGGGTAAATGCTATTTGGTTAAAATGGGTTAAATAAGCCGTTTTTGGTTGCAACGTCATGAGGTGATTAACGGTATTAATCCAAGCTTCAGGGTCAAATTGTACGGGGGTTGTTGGTGGGAAAATTAACACACCTTGCTTGGTGTCAAATTCACGATAACTCACACCTAGCGTATCACCTGAAAAAATACCTTGTGATAGCTCATCCCAAATACACAGATGGTGCCTGGCGTGCCCAGGCGTGTCAATAAATTTTAATAGTCTTCCGCCCAGATCAAGGCTATCACCATCTTTGGCAATGATTACTTTATCAGCTTCAATAGGAATCAAATCACCTAAAAATTGCTTGAAGAATAGTTCTCCGTATACACCAATCACACCAGCACGTAGTTTTGAGGGATCAATCAAATGCTGTGCACCGCGCTCATGAACATGTACCTTTGCATTGGGTAGGTGCCTAATTAGCTCACCTGCACCGCCCGCATGATCTAGGTGAATGTGGGTGAGGATAATATAGTCAACTGCATCAGTACTAATGTTTTTTTCTTTAAGGGTTGCAAGTAGTGTCGGTACTGATAAGTGACAGCCAGTATCGATAAATGCAGCTCGACCATTGTGCTCAATTAAATAGGCCGCTACAAAATCTTGGCGCATATGCTCAGTATCAATACAAGTGATATTGAAGTCAAGTTGGTGATAAATAGGTTTCATAAGCTTATTTTAGAGCAAAAAAAACCGCCCAATTGGGCGGTTTTTAACTGATTCAACGACAGCTTAGAAGTCGCCTTCTGCACCACCATCTTGAATCGCTGTAATCACACGCTTAACTTCTAGTGCTTTTTCCAGTAAGTAGTCTGGTAATGGCGCACCACCGTAAATCATAGCGTTCATGTCTAATGTGTACAACCATCTTTGACCTTCTTTGTCTTCAATAAGTGCTAAACGACAAGGTAGGTAAGCTGAGAACGCATCTGAATGATCAACCATAGTCATGGCAGTACGTGGAGAACAATACTGGTAGATTTTTAAGAAACGCTGCTTTTCACCCGTTTGCAATTCAACCATTTCAGATAATGGTAGCATGCCAACTGAGCGAATGCCTTCTGCAGTTGCAATACTTTCCATCGCTTCTTCAACATCGCCATTTGATACATCGTCAGCCACTTTAACACGCACAATAGAAGCCATGGTGATATCGCCTGTATCTAATAATGTATTAGTCATTGGCATATATACCTTAGACATAGAGTCTGGGTGCAGCTTTGGTGAAACCATTTCGCTAATAACTTTGCCAGTTACGCCATCGTATTTCATTTGTAGTGACACGCCGTAATACACAGCAATAGCACCAATAATAATTAATACCCATTTAACCAAACTAATAATTCCACCCATTCTTATCTCCTTTTTAAATTGTATGTTTAAGTTTAATATGAATTGCAGATTTTAGCACCATCGTCAACCATAATGGTGAAAATATATCATTATGCAATTCTTAGCCCATTAAAAACAATACTAGTTAAGCTAATAACACCAACCACTTTGCCATTGTCTAGTACAGGACACCTGGATAAATTAAAGTGAGTGAGTAGTTCAGCGCAGTAGCGAATATCCATATCAGGATGAACTGACATGGCTGGCTTATTCATAATTTCGTAGATATTGACTCGATCAAGTGCACGATCTTTAGCGATAACTTTTGAGGCGATATCTGCAATTAAAACCACGCCATATTCATCATGGTCATGTGATTTTTCTACTAAAAGCACCTTTGTTTTTTTGTATTTCATATCAGAAAGTGCTTGTTCTACAGTGGTTTTTCCATCAACAATATCAACCTGTGGCCACATGACATCTTTGACAAAAGTAGGTGTTTTTCTTTGATTAGTACTCATTATATTTTCTCCTCTACGGTGTGCTCTAGTGCTTGGATTTGATGCATAACGCCCATGGCGTCTTCTACATCTATTTGGAACGCGATACCCTCTTTTGAATTTTCCTCAAAACTACCTGCTTGCGCAATACTTTCTAAGATTTCTCTTGCTAAGTGCTGCTCTACAAGTAAGAGTAATACATCTCTAGGGGTTTCCAGGCTTAATCCTAAAAATGTTTTGGTGTGCTCGAGACCTTCTCCTCGAGCTTGAGAGATGATGGTAGATCCTGTGGCGCCTTTTTCTCTAGCAGCCTCAAGAATTTTGTCGGTTTTGTCGCTATCAACAAAAGCGATAATCAATTTAAAATGCATAATGCCTCCTGTTATTGATTGGGTTTGTCATGGTTGGAAAGATGGATAATTTGCACATAGGCCAGTACGCTCATAATGGGAAAAAGTGAAGCAAAAGCGATTAAGCCAAAGCCATCTGTGAGCGGATTACGTCCGTCAATTGCGCTGGAAAGGCCAAGCCCTAAAGCGGCAATAATAGGTACGGTCACAATGGAGGTGGTTACCCCACCTGCATCATAAGCGAGTGCAACAATATTTTTGGGTGAAAAATAAGTTTGGATCAGGACTAATATATAGCCACCAATAATAAAATAATGCAGGGGGGATCCGGTCACAATTCTAAAGCTTCCCAGTGCAATACCAATCGCCACACCAATTGCCACTGTAATTCGCAACGCCTTGACCTTGATAAATCCACCTGATACTTGGTTGGCTTTAATGGCCACCGCCAATAATGAAGGCTCGGCAATGGTAGTAGCAAAGCCGATGCATCCTGCAAAAATATAAACCCAATAATAGCCATACCAATCTAGCGGATTGCTGACTAAGTTGCTTGATGTAAGCTGTGTTGCCATGATTTTCCCGAGTGGGAATAGGGCTTTTTCAAGGCCAATGATTAAAAAAGTAAGGCCTAGCCAAACTAAGACAAACCCAACAACAATGCGTTTTAAATGTGGAATTTTTTGCTTAAGTATGCCTACTTGAAAAATAAATAAAATAGCAATAATGGGCACCACTGCCCAAAACGTTTCAACAAAATGATGTGCGAATGACGTCATCGAACAATACCAAATATCATAATCGCGACAATGGGCAGTAATGAGGCGATGGCAATCATACCAAAGCCATCAATAAGAGGATTTCTAGCACGAATACTGCTACTGAGCCCAACACCCAATGCAGTTAATAAGGGAACAGTAATCGGGCCTGTGGTTACACCGCCTGCATCATAGGCAATACCAATAATAAAATCAGGCGCCAACAGTGTGCTCACCATGACTAGCAAATAGCCACCGATAATTAAATATTGAATGGCCCAGCCTTTAAGGATTTTAATCACACCAATCACCACTGAAAGACCAACCGCAATGGCTACAGTGTAACGTAGGGTTTGAGCATACTGATTCAGCTCGGCATCTGAAGTAATAATGCCACCAAATTGGGCTACTTTCGCCGCTTCATTGGCCATTACAATGAGATCGGGCTCGGCAATTGTGGCGCCAAATCCTAGTGCAAAAGAAAAGACGAGTAGCCAGACAATAGAGCCTTTTTTTACAAAAGAGAAAGCTAAGACTTCGCCAATGGGAAACAAGCCCAGCTTTAATCCATGCATGAACAGGGTAAGGCCAATCAATACAAAGCCCGTACCTATGATAATATTGTCCATATTGGGAATGGATTGTTGCAATACCACAATCTGAAAAAAAGCAATGACCAGCACAATTGGCGCTAAATCTTTAGCACTGTCGACTAGATTTTTAGCAAATTGATAAAGTGTTTTCTTCATAAGTGTTCTTTTATAGGTGCACTGAATTATAATACTTGCTCATGAGTCATATCATCTTAATTAATGGAAAAAAACAAACCAAATTGAGTGTGTTTAATCGCTTAGTTCAGTTTGGCGATGGTTTGTTTGAAACCTGTTTGGTAGTCGATCAAAAATTACTTTTGGCTGAGGCGCACTTTCAGCGATTAGAAAAGGGCGCAAAACGCTTAAAAATAGCGCCAGTATCACGTTCAGTCTGGATTAAAGAAATTGCCAAAGCGGTCGTGATGGCCAAGTTAGATCGAGCTGTGGTTAAAATTATACTCTCTCGTGGTGAAACCTCTAGGGGTTATGGATATGATAAATCTATCACCCCGACACGCATTATCATCGTCTCTAAAGCGCCTGATTTACCAAACGACTACAGCCTCAGTTTGTGCGATAGTGGCTACGCAACTAATCAGTTATTATCTGAAATTAAACACTGCAACCGTTTGGAGCAAATCTTGGCGCGCACTCATCTTAAAACCCAAGAATGCATTATGCTTGACCCGCAGGCACAAGTCATTTCTGCTACTCAAGGTAATATTTTTGCCTTTAAAAATGGTGTGTTGCTAACACCTGGGTTGAGTGAATGCGGCATTGAGGGCACAAGAAGACAAGTCATTATTGAGTTGGCTAGAGGACTCGGAATATCGGTAGAAATTTGTCGTTTGAGTGTGACAGAGTTGCTAGCCTGTGATGAGCTATTTATCAGTAACAGTGTCATGGGGATTAAGCCGGTTAGCCAGATTAATGAGCAAAAATATTCACAACATCAATTGACCACTCAATTGCAAAATACTTTAAATGAATATTTACTGAAGCCTGAAAATTTCACTTTATTAAAACCAAAAAAAAGCTTTTTAAAAGGCTGGTTAATACTAGCTTTGGGTGTGTTTGTGGCTTGGTCGCTGTGGGCAAATAAGATTAATACAGTTGAACTGACGGTCTATCAAGTGCCACAAGGGGCGACTATTTACTCAACGGCTGATAGTCTCAAGCGCCACGGTTTGGTCAACTCAGCCCAGTTTGTGGTGTGGGCGGCAAAAGCGCTTGGCGTAGGCAGTTCGTTAAAATCGGGCTATTATGATGTAGCTACAAACACCAGTGTTTTAAGCCTGCTTGATGATTTTTCCAAGGCCCATGTTGCTACTCGAACAGTGAGTTTGATTGAGGGTCAAACTGTGCAAGAATATTATCAGTTGCTCAGTCAATCTCCTAGCCTAACCTCATTACGTTCTTTTAAACAAGTTTTGCAACAAGCTGGCGCTAAAGCACCGTATGAAGGCAAATTTTGGCCAGATACTTATCAAGTTAATTATGCAGATAGTGTACTCAGTGTCTTTAATAGGTCGCATACATTATTACAAGAAAAGCTATCTGAAGCCTGGAAAAATAGAGCGAAAGACTTGCCTTTGGATAGTGCCAATCAAGCACTCGTATTAGCTTCATTAATTGAAAGAGAAACAGCAAATAATGCGGAAAAAGCAAGAATTTCTGGCGTGTTTATCAATCGTTTGAAAAAAAATATGCGCCTGCAAACTGACCCAACAGTTGTGTACGCCTTGGGCGATGCTTATCAGGGAAAGCTGACCAAGCAAGATCTGTGGTTTAAAAGCCCGTACAATACTTATCGACACAAAGGTTTGCCACCGGGCCCAATTGGCTCAGTTGGCCAAGAATCTTTAAATGCAGCCATGCATCCTTTACAAACTGATGATGTATATTTTGTGGCCAAAAAAGACGGTACTCATGCCTTTGCAAAAACTTATAAACAACACCTTCTTAATATCAAGAAGTATCTAAAATAAAACCTATGAAAACAGGAAAATTTATTACTATTGATGGCGTTGAAGGTGCAGGAAAAAGTACCCAAATAAAATTTATTTGTGACTATTTGCAAGCCAAAGGTATTAACGTTGTTTTAACAAGAGAGCCGGGCGGCACTGACTTAGGCGAGAAAATTCGCGAACTCTTGCTTAGTACCCAGACTCAATCAATGCACAATGACAGCGAGCTACTTTTGATGTTTGCTGCTAGAAATGAACATATTCATCACAAGATTATGCCAGCACTTGGGCGTGGGGACTGGGTCTTGAGTGATCGTTTTACCGATGCTTCGTATGCTTATCAAGGTGGCGGTCGTGGGCTTAATATTGAACGCATCGAGCAATTAGAGCGCTGGGTATTGGGAGATTTTGCACCTGATATGACACTACTATTAGATATACCGGTAGAACAAGGCATGTCTCGTGTTGAATCTAGAGGTGAAAAAGATCGTATTGAGCTTGAAAAAATGGATTTTTTCCAGCGCGTAAGACAAGCTTATATTGATAGATCTAAAAAATATCCTGATCGAATCAAACTGATCGACTCTTCAAAAGAGCGCGAACATACCTCGCAACAAATACAACAAATTTTAGACAGCTTATGAATCTTCCTTGGCACGATCAGGCTTTGTCAAAATTACAAAAGATGATTGATCAAAATCATCTGCCACATGCACTACTGATTACAGGTGCTGAAAAAATTGGAAAATTTGAATTCATGCAGCAGTTGGTGGGTATTTTGCTTGATAATGATGAAATTATCAGGCGCGATAATATTCGCGAAGAGCTTGATCATCCGGTGTTAATTAGGCGCTCGAACTATACCAATATGATTTATTGTCGAGCAGGTGAAATTAATGAAAAAAGCAAAAATCGCTCTAAAGATATACGCATAGACCAGGTTCGCGCTTTTTGTGAAGCGCTCAATAAAACCGCAGATCAATTGCAAATTGGTGTGATTTTTTATGGCGACCAGATGACTATCAATGCGGCGAATAGTTTGCTGAAAACCTTGGAAGAGCCACGAGAAAATACGCTTATTATTATTTTAACGCACAATATTCAAAACCTGCCAGCTACGGTTATTTCTCGCTGTCAAAATATCCATATTGCACCGAGTTATAGCGAAACAACTCAAGCATGGCTTAGTGCACAACTCAGCGATACTCAAAAGGCAGATTTTGATGTTAAGCAACTCCTTGAAAATACTCATGGTGTGCCATTTAAGGTGCTTAGTGAGCTTACAGATGGTGGCTTTATTGCGTATCAAGAATATCAAAACCAATTGCTTAATATCGCCACACACCCGTTAAATATTAATCAAACAAAGTGTTTTGAAGGCAAAGAGTTAGAGGTATTATTCTGTTTACAAAATTTAATTATTGAAGCCATTAAGCTTAAAACCACACAGCAAGAAGGCGGCTTGATAGAGCTTAATCAGCTGGTAGAACGAGTCAAAGCAGATTTTTTATTTCAGCTATTGAACGATGTCTCCCATGCCATTCGTTTGTCAGAAACCAGTATCAACCTTAAGCTATTATTGGATAATATCTTAATCGTGTGGTCACACATTACCCATTTAAAGCAGTATCCGCAAATAAGCGCAAATTATTAGGAGCAAATATGAGTCAGTCAGATATTTTATTCGAACAAGCAAAAAAAGTTATTCCAGGTGGGGTTAACTCCCCCGTTCGTGCCTTTAACGGCGTGGGTAGCAATCCTATATTTTTCACGCGCGGTGAAGGGGCTTATTTATTCGATGCAGATGATAAAAAATATATCGACTATGTCGCTTCTTGGGGGCCAATGATTTTGGGTCATGCTAATCAAGCGGTCATTTCTGCGGTTAAAAAGACCTTGGAAAATGGATTGGGCTTTGGCGCACCCACACAAATTGAAACCACTCTAGCTGAAAAAGTTTGTGAGTTAGTGCCTTCAATTGAAATGGTGCGCATGGTTAGCTCTGGCACCGAGGCGACTATGAGTGCTATTCGCTTAGCGCGCGGACACACGGGCAGAGATAAAATTGTTAAATTTGAGGGGTGTTACCACGGACATTCTGACTCGTTATTAGTTAAAGCAGGATCGGGCGCACTCACTCTGGGTGTGCCAACCTCGCCTGGTGTGCCAGCTGATTTTGCCAAGCATACGCTCACCCTTGAATACAACAACATTGATCAAGTGCGCGAAACTTTGAGCGAGGTGGGCGATGAAGTGGCTTGTATTATTGTTGAGCCAGTTGCTGGTAATATGAACTGCATCCCCCCTGTAGAAGGGTTTTTACAGGGCTTGCGTGAGGTATGCGATGAGCACGGCATTATTCTTATTTTTGACGAAGTGATGACAGGGTTTCGTGTGGCATTAGGCGGTGCGCAGGAGTTTTATGGGGTAACACCTGATCTAACCACTTTAGGTAAAGTCATTGGTGGCGGATTACCAGTGGGCGCTTTTGGCGGCAAGTATGAAATTATGTCATCCATTGCGCCTTTAGGCCCTGTGTATCAAGCAGGTACGTTATCAGGCAACCCTATGTCAATGTCGGCGGGGTTGGCTATGCTCAATGCCTTGTCAGCTGACAAGAATTTTTATCAAACGTTGGGCACTAAAGTGAAAAAGCTAACTGACGGCATATTGGCCAAGGCTAAAGAAAATAACATTGGTATGACGGCAAATGTGGTTGGCGGAATGTTCGGCTTATTTTTTACGGACTCAACAACGGTCACCAACTTTCACGAAACCTCAGAGTGTGATGTGGATAAATTTAAGAAATTTTATCATTTGATGTTAGAGGAGGGTGTTTACATGGCGCCTTCGGCTTATGAAGCGGGCTTTGTATCTAGCAGTCATACTGATGCTGATATTCAAGCAACCATTGATGCATCAGCGCGCGCGTTTGCAAAACTATAGTCGATTTAAATTAGTCTTAGGATAGTCATGGCATTAGCAATTTTTGATTTGGATAAAACCCTAATTGGCGGAGATAGTGATTTTCTCTGGGGCGAATTTATGAGCGAGATAGGGGTGGTAGATGCAGATACTTATCAAGCCAAAAATCAATACTTTTTTGATCAATATGCGCTGGGAAAACTAGATATTAACGAATATCTAGAGTTTTGTTTAGAGCCGTTATCACAACACGATATGCCCACACTTAATGCATGGCATCAACGTTTTATGGATGCGAAAATTAACGATATTTTATTGCCTAAAGCGCAAGCAGTTGTTGATAAGCATAGAGCTAAAGGCGATACGCTCTTAGTGATTACTGCTACTAATAGTTTCGTTACTGCACCGATTGTTGAGCGCTACGGTATTGAAAATCTTTTGGCTACCAATCCTGAGATTAAAAATAATCAGTTCACCGGCAAAGTGCTGGGTGAGCCTTGTTTTCAACAAGGGAAAATTACTCATTTAAAACAATGGCTTGAGCAAACGGGTGAGAACATAAAAGGCGCTTATTTTTATTCTGACTCTCATAATGATCTGCCTATGCTTGAGTTGGTCGATCATCCTGTGATTGTGCATGGTGACGATACTTTGCAGAAAATAGCCCAAGAGCGAGACTGGCCGAGTCTAGATTGGCGCTAGTCAGTCATTAACATTCAGACAATAAAAAACCGCCCGAAGGCGGTTTTTTATTACAGGTAGTTTTAAGAAAACTACATATAAAGGTGGTGGTCACCACTTGAAGCTTCATCAAAGTACATGGCAGCACCAGCAAACTCAACACCATCGATAAAGTCTTCTTTATCAAAGCCGAATAGTTCTACTGTCATTTCACAAGCGATAAACTTAACATCAAATTCTTGACACATAGAGCGTAGCTCTTCAATCTTGGCAACGCCGTGCTTAGCCATGGTTTTTTTCATTAACCAAGTGACTAAAGCTTCTGTACCAGGAATGTTCCATAAAATATTTGGGATTTTAGGACCGAAATCAATTTTTTGTAACCACTTAGGGCCAAAAGGCATTTTCATTGGCATGCCAGGGTTGGCAACCGGAGAAACCTTTAGCTTAGAAGTGTCTTTTAGTAAAAGATTTAAACCGTAAAAAGTAAAGAAAATAGTTACTTCCTTATCCATGGCAACACCTGTAGAGGCAATAATGAATGGGGGAAATGCCCAGTCAAAAGTACCTTTAGTGGCGATGATAGTCATCTTATTGTTATCTTTATCTGACATAGTTATTCTCCTATGAAGCGATTATGAATTATACTTTTTCAATGGTGAAAATGTACTTGCCGCCATCTTCAGTTGTAGAAACTAATTTATTACCCGTTTGATTACAAAAAGCTTCAATGTCTTTTACTGAACCAGCATCGGTAGAAATTACGTCTAAGATCTTGCCAGTATCCATTTTTGATAATGCTTTCTTAGTTTTTAAAATTGGTAATGGGCAGTTTAAGCCTGATGCATCTAAAGTTTCGTCAGCCATTGTGGACTCCTTTTTTGTTTTTTAAATAGTGAAATTAATCTTGTTTTTTTTAAACAAGTCCTCCTATTTTAGTCGCACGGCGTGTAAGAGTCAAATATAATGGAGTCATGATAAAGATTATTATTGGTTTTTTGTATTTAACGGCGAGCGCTTATGCGCTAGACCTACCTAAGGCAAACCTCTCCGAATCACTCCAAGAGCAAAAACAAGGTAATGAATTTTTGCAAATTATTTGGAATACTGACAGAGTTGTTGCGGATGTAGAGACTCAAGCCTACTTAAAAAAAATTGGCAAAGAGATGAGTGTTTATAGTGAAGACCCGAGCAAGCATGTTGATTTTTTAATGCTTAATGATGGCAGTATTAATGCATTTGCTGGCCCTTATGGGTATATTGGCGTGCATACTGGCCTACTGCTAAGTTCGGAGACAGAGTCGGAGTTGGCGGGTGTTTTGGCTCATGAGTTGTCACATATTACCCAAAATCACCTCAAGCGTTTTAGTGAAAAAACCGACAAACAAACCTATCTTATGGTGGCAGGTATGCTGGCTGCTGCTTTGGTTGATAGCTCTAACGCTTCTCAGGCAATTGCCGCTTCAACGGTGGCAGGAGCAGCGCAACAAAATATCAACTTTACTCGAGAGCATGAGTGGGAGGCTGATAGAATCGGCACAAGCATGCTAAGCAAATCTGGCTTTGATCCAAGCGGCATGGCGAGTTTTTTTGAAAAACTCGAAGACGATGTTAATGCACAAGAATTTTTACGTTCGCATCCATTGAGTATTAATCGAGTTTCTGATGCGATGCAACGCTCTAGCCGACTAACGGGTGATTATCGAAAAGATTCATTTGAGTATAAAAGCATCAAAGCCAAGCTATATTACCACCAACACAAGCGTATTAATCTTGAAAAAGATCCAAGCTTAACGCTATATATGCAAGCTTATCAAGCGCTAGACGAGCAACAATACGCGTCTGCTGAGCGTTATGTTGTTCAACTTTTAGAGCAAAATAAAGATGCGCCAAGCCATATTTTAGCTGGCAGAATTTATGCTAAATTGGGGCAGTTAGACGTGGCGCAACAACACTTCTCAAAGGTCTTAGAGCATGAGTCTGGCGTGTATTACGCAGCCCAGGCTTATTTGGATAATCAGCAAACTCAGCAAGGTATTTTGCTTTTAAGACGCTATTTAAAGCAGAATTCAGGCACTTATCAGTCGCATAAGTTACTGTCTTCTTTATATGTAGATGTAGGGAGTTTAGATCGGGCCCATATTCACAATGCTAAGGCGCTAGCTATTCAGGGCAAACTAGAGCAAGCAATAGATCGTTATGAGCGGGCTAAAACAACGACACGCTCTCAAGATTTGTTTGATATTATTAGTGTTGAAATCGAACGCTTAGAAAAACGCATCGATCTTTATAAAGAGCTGCCTTAAAGGTTTTTAAGCACTAACAACTTTAACGCCATTTGGCGTACCTAATAACAAAACATTAGCGCCACGATTAGCAAATAAGCCATTCGTTACCACGCCAACAATACCATCTAGTTTTGTTTCTAAGGCTTTGGCATCGGTAATTTTTAAACCTTGAATGTCTAAAATTTGATTGCCATTATCCGTGGTAAAGTCTCTTAGAATAGCTTGCCCACCGATCTCATTTTCGATGGTGCGCTTAACATGGTTAGCTGCCATAGGGATTACCTCAACTGGCAGAGGGAATTCACCCATAACGCCCACTAGTTTTGATTCATCGGCAATACAAACAAATTTGTCAGCTACTGCGGCAACAATTTTTTCACGAGTGAGTGCGCCACCGCCACCTTTAATAAGATTTAAACCGTCATCAGACTCATCTGCACCATCAATATAAACAGAAATTGATTCAACTTCGTTTAAATCAAATACTTTAATGCCGTGACCTTCTAAGCGCTCCGCTGTAGCAATTGAGCTCGCTACCGCACCGATAATGTCGTCTTTCATGGTGGCTAGTGCGTCAATAAAAAAATTAGCAGTAGAGCCAGTTCCCACGCCTATAATAGTATTTTTTACAACGTATTTAAGCGCTGCTTGTGCCACGTCGAATTTCATTTCGTCTTGAGTCATAATGTGCTCCATAAATTCTAAATATCTGATTAATTATACACGATGAAAAAAATCATTCTAGCCAGCAATAACAGCGGAAAAATACGTGAATTCAACACCATGCTTGCTGGTGTGTATGAAGTGGTTTCCATGCATGAAATGCAGGTTGAAGAGGTGCCAGAAACCGGGCTAACCTTTGTTGAAAATGCACTTATTAAAGCACGTAATGCCAGCGCACAATCGGGCCTGCCAGCTCTGGCTGATGATTCAGGTATTGTGGTAGATGCTTTAGAGGGTGCACCGGGTATTTATTCGGCGCGTTTCGCGGGTCATCATGGCGATGATGAAGCCAATACACAAAAGCTACTAGAGGATATGGTGCAAGTGCCCGATACTCAGCGCACTGCGCGTTTTTGGTGTGCGATTGTATTTGTTGAGCATGCCAATGACCCGACTCCTATTATTATCCAGCGCGGCTGGGAAGGTGAGATTTTGCGCGAAAAATCAGGAAGTAATGGTTTTGGTTATGATCCTATTTTTTATGTACCCACGCATAAAAAATCTTCTGCAGAACTTTCTGCAGAGCAGAAAAATACCATTTCGCATCGGGGAAAGGCGTTACAAGCTCTTTTAGCAGAGCTAAAAAAATAAACCAAGATGTTAGTTTTGCCTCTATAGCAATGTAAAAAAATATGATGAATATTACATTGCCTCCTCTATCTTTATATATTCACTATCCTTGGTGTGTTAAAAAATGTCCTTATTGTGATTTCAACTCCCATGAAGGCAACAACAGAGATGGGTATATCACAGCCCTATTAAACGACCTTGATCAAGAATTAAGCTACGTTCAAAATAGAACAATTCACTCAATTTTTATTGGCGGCGGCACACCCAGTTTAATGAGCGAGGAAGATTTATCAAAATTGTTTGAAGGGCTTAGGCTGCGCTTAAATTTTGATGAAAATATCGAAATCACACTTGAGACTAATCCGGGTACTTTTGAGATTGAAAAATTTAAAGCTTTTAAGCAAATCGGCATTAATCGTTTATCAATTGGCGTGCAGTCTTTTAATGATCAAAATTTAAAAACATTAGGCCGTATTCATAGTGCAGAGGAAGCGCTTAATGCTTGCATTCAGGCGGGGAATATTTTTGATAATTTTAATATTGATCTGATGTACGGATTGCAAGCACAGACTACCGATGAATGCTTGAGCGACCTACAACAAGCACTTGATTTAAATCCAACGCACATTTCTTTTTATCAGCTCACTATTGAGCCGAACACCTTATTTGCCAAGTTTCCACCGATCTTACCAAAAGAGGATGAGATTTTTTCTATGGGTGAAGCAGGCGTCAATTTGCTAGAGCAACACGGATTTTCCAGATATGAAGTATCTGCATTTGGCAAAATCCTCTCAAAACATAATATCAATTATTGGGAATTTGGCGACTACATTGGTATTGGTGCCGGTGCACACGGCAAAATAACGCTCGCTCAAGAGCAAAAAATTATCAGAACGCTTAAATCAAAAGCCCCTAAAGACTATATTGAAAATTGCAAGAAAGCCACTGAAGCCATTGAGAATATAACCTTTGAATTTATGCTGAATGCGCTTAGATTAAAGCAAGGATTTGACGAGTCTTTATTTTCCAGTAGAACCGGAAAACCTTTAAGTTTGATTCATGATAAACTAGATAAAGCCAAGGACTTAGAGCTATTAAAACAGTGTGGATCAAAACTTATTCCCACTCAAAAAGGCTATGATTTTTTAAATGATTTACAAGAGCTATTTTTATGAAAATTTTAACTATTTTAATTTGCAGCTTACTATTAACAAGCTGTTTTGATAATGATGCGCCAATTGCTGATACCCAACTAGGACAAGCTACTTTTGAGAAAAATTGTCTTTCTTGCCATGGAAAAGAAGGCCAAGGACTCACTAAGGATTGGAAAAAAAGACAAGCCAATGGCATGTTCCCCGCGCCACCGGTTAACGGGTCGGCACATGCGTGGCATCATTCTCCCAAAGCATTAATGAATACGATTAATAATGGCGGTGTTAAATTAGGTGGCTGGATGCCAGGCTTTAAAGATCAGCTGAGTGAAGCTGAAAAACAAGCGCTATTAGACTATATGTACAGTCTTTGGACTGAAGATATTCAAGTTAAATATAGCGCTCGCTTTAAGTAGTTATTTTTAATCTGTTTAAGAATAGCGGTTGTTGGTAAAATGCGGTGTTAAATAGAATTCATATTAGAAATTATGTCTGAAAATATACACAACATCGCCAGCGTCCTGACCGAAAGCTTGCCGTATATCCAAAAATTCCAAGGCAAAACCATTGTCATTAAATATGGTGGCAATGCCATGGTTGATGAAGAGCTTAAATCGAGTTTTGCACGTGATATCGTATTGATGAAATCTGTGGGCATGAACCCTATTGTGGTGCATGGTGGCGGGCCTCAAATCGGCAAAACTCTAGAAAAAATCGGCAAACAAAGTGAGTTTGTTGGCGGTATGCGAGTAACGGATTCTGAGACCATGGACGTCGTAGAAATGGTACTCGGTGGCTTGGTAAACAAGGAAATTGTTAATCTAATTCATCAGCATGGCGGACACTCTATTGGACTAACGGGTAAAGATGGCAGCCTAATTTCAGCTAAAAAATTACAACATAACATCGCTCCAACTTCAGAGATTATTGACTTAGGCCATGTGGGCGAAGTTGATAAAATTGATACCTCGGTGATTGAGCTTTTGTTAAAAGGTGATTTTATTCCCGTGATTGCACCGATTGGCGTGGGCAAAGATGGTTTTTCATACAACATTAATGCCGATTTGGTCGCAGGTTCTATTGCTGAGGCGCTAAATGCAGAAAAACTAATCTTGCTGACCAACACCTCTGGCTTGCTAGATTCGAATGATAATTTACTTACCGGGCTAGATGCTAAGAAAGTAGATGGTTTAATTGCTGACGGCACGATTCATGGCGGCATGTTGCCCAAAATTGGCTGCGCCTTATCAGCGGTTAAAAGCGGGGTTAAATCTACCCACATTATTGACGGTCGTGTACCCCACGCCGTCCTTTTAGAGATCTTTACCGACAACGGCGTTGGCACACTAATTACCTGCAATGAGTAAAAATAATCGTAACACCATTAAAGTTGTAGACTGCCAGGTATTGGCGCACTATCAATTCGAAGGCGATCAATATATTTTGACACTTTCTTCAGACGTAATTGCCAATGAAACCAAACCAGGCCAGTTTGTCCATATAACCGTGTCTGATGCCTTGCCAATGAGGCGTCCGATTTCAATCATGTCGGTTGATAAAGAAAATGCCACGTTTGATTTATTGTACAAAGTCGTGGGCAAAGGCACCAAGCAACTCTCCGAGCGCAAAATTGGCGAAACACTTAGTGTTATCGGCCCGATTGGCAACGGCTTTACCATGACTGACAAAAAACGCCCACTGTTAATTGGTGGCGGCGTTGGCATGCCGCCTATGGTAGCGATTGCGCAGGATATTAAAGACAGCGATTATCAGCCACTTGCTATTTTAGGCTCTGAAGTGCCGTTTCCTTTCGATGCGCAAGTGGCGGGTGATGGCAAAGATTATCAAGGCGCAACACACACCATGCCCGAGCTAGAAGACTGGGGCGTAGCGTGTCGATTGGCCAGTTTGCAAGATTATGAGGGTGTGTTTAAAGGCTACGTGACTGAGCTTGCCAAAGTTTATTTAGACGGTCTATCAGCAGATGAGCTCGCCCAAGTTGAGCTCTACTCTTGTGGGCCTCACCCTATGCTTGAAGCTGTGGCAAAGCTTGCCAAAGAATACAACTTACCATGCCAAGTTTCACTAGAAGAAAACATGGCTTGCGCGGTAGGCGGTTGTGCAGGTTGTGTGGTTGAAGTGCAAACTGATAATGGCCCTGCGATGAAACGCGTTTGTGTTGATGGCCCTGTATTTGACGCAACTAAAGTCTTTTGATAGCTGATAATTTAAAAAAAGTTCAAAGCCGTATCGATGCGGTTGATACAAAAAATCAAGTAACACTAATTGCCGTTAGCAAAACCAAGCCAGCTTCAGACCTACAGCAAGCGATTGACGCAGGACAGCGTCATTTTGGGGAAAATTATCTGCAAGAAGCGCTTGATAAAATTGAATCTCTAAAGGGGCAGGGTTTAATCTGGCATTTTATCGGCCCGATTCAATCCAACAAAACCAAGCAAATTGCACAGAGTTTTAGCTGGGTGCATAGTGTTGATCGCCTTAAAATTGCCAAACGACTGAATGATCAGCGCCCAGAAAATTTAGAAAGGCTCAATGTGTTGTTACAAATCAATATTGACAACGAACCGACTAAATCAGGCGTATTAATTGACGAAATTGATGAAATTATCCCCCATTTTGAAAATTTCCAAAATATTTCTCTTAGAGGATTTATGTGTATCCCCAGTCCTGATAATACACAGCAAAGTTTTGCCAAAATGGCCAAAATACTGCAAAAACACCCCAATTTAGATGTTTTAAGCATGGGAATGAGTGCTGATCTCGAGTTAGCCATTGAAAATGGCGCTACTTTTGTACGAATTGGCAGTGATATCTTTGGCAAAAGGGCTTAAACTTGCTCATTCGCATAATATGTGAAATTTTTAACTAATGTTTCCTATGCCAACCAATTATCCTTTCGATAAAGCGGGGGGGGGGGTAGGATTGAGTTTCTTGAATAATATTAATAATATCCATTGTGTCAATTTCAAGTGCATGTGCATATTCTAACAACTCAACAATATCTAGTCTTCTATCACCCGTTTCAATTTTTCCAATAAGAGAGTAGCCAATATTGAGCTTTTCAGCTAATTCTCGTTGAGTTAGTTTGAGATTAACTCTTTGTGCAATTAGTAAATTCCTAAGTACTGTATTAGCTTCTGAATGGATGGATTGCCTTAAGCGCTTATTTTTCATGAACAGCATTATAGGCTCATTATAGACTGCACCTGTTTTTGGTGCAAATTGAAATACATATATATTGTGCTGTTTTTAAATATAATAATAAAAAATATGTATTACAAACTTTCATTGGTCGCACCATTTGTTGTGATTACTTTATTAGGCAGGCCTATTCAGGCGTTTATTAGTCTAATTTTGATTCTTAGTTCGATTTTTGCATTTGCTTTTATTGATGTTGAGCAAGGATTGGTTTTGTATTTAGCTGGTGTTTTTCACTCTATTTTTTTAGTTTATTTAGAGCGAAGATCTAAAAAAATTAATTTATTTAACCAGCTAGCGGACAAAATCATCAATGAATAATCCAAATACACCTGAGCAGAATTATTATCAAGAAGACGAGATCGACCTAAAACAACTATTTAGATCGCTAGCTGAGCGTAAGTGGTTTATTTTTGGCTTTACTGGCTTTGTAACTGTACTTGGTATTGCTTATGCATTATCTATTCCACCTACATATAAGGCGAATATTTCTTTTTTGTCACCTAATCAATCATCTGTTCTACAACTCAACAAAATTAAACTAACTAGTGAAACTAGTGAAACTA